>ENA-USYR01001096-USYR01001096.1-human-gut-metagenome-genome-assembly--contig:-NODE-1096-length-11667-cov-18.586022_pt1 | contig 11667 bp, 10 predicted proteins | sample MGYA00250064_ERZ773510 | MGnify/ENA primary metagenome ERZ773510 (study PRJEB29103, sample SAMN06112082) | human gut metagenome | biome: human gut; feature: ankylosing spondylitis patient; material... | reverse complement strand
TGTCGTGCGATCTTGTGCTCGAAGATGTGCTGGTTTCTGGTGCAGGTCCGATAGGTATTATGGCTGCGGCGGTGGCGAAACACGTTGGTGCACGCAATGTGGTGATCACCGATGTTAACGAATACCGCCTTGAGCTGGCGCGCAAAATGGGTATCACCCGTGCGGTCAACGTCGCTAAAGAAAACCTTAATGATGTGATGGCAGAACTGGGCATGACCGAAGGCTTTGATGTCGGTCTGGAAATGTCCGGTGCGCCGCCAGCGTTTCGTACCATGCTCGACACCATGAACCACGGCGGTCGCATTGCGATGCTGGGTATTCCACCGTCCGATATGTCTATCGACTGGACCAAAGTGATCTTTAAAGGCTTGTTCATTAAAGGTATTTACGGTCGTGAGATGTTTGAAACCTGGTACAAGATGGCGGCGCTGATTCAGTCTGGCCTCGATCTCTCGCCGATCATTACCCATCGTTTCTCTATTGATGATTTCCAGAAGGGCTTTGACGCTATGCGTTCGGGCCAGTCCGGGAAAGTTATTCTGAGCTGGGATTAACACGAACAAGGGCTGGTATTCCAGCCCTTTTATCTGAGGATAATCTGTTAAATATGTAAAATCCTGTCAGTGTAATAAAGAGTTCGTAATTGCGCTGATCTCTTATATAGCTGCTCTCATTATCTCTCTACCCTGAAGTGACTCTCTCACCTGTAAAAATAATATCTCACAGGCTTAATAGTTTCTTAATACAAAGCCTGTAAAACGTCAGGATAACTTCAGAGGTTGTCGGTAATTTATGATGAACAGCACCAATAAACTTAGTGTTATTTCCGGAACTACCCGATGCAGAGGTTGCTCCAGTCATCCACATGGTGGTCAGCATGTATATCTATGCCGTAATGGTCAGCATTACAGACTTGGAAATGGCAGGTTGTGAACTTGACAATTCGGGAGTTACTGCTCCTGATGTATGTCCTTCCACTCCTATAATCCCTTATAAAATGACTACAATGGCTGATTTGGGCAGAGATGATTCTAAAGACCAAAAGGTAGCGGATCATCCTATTGACAAGATGAACGAGGCAGAAAAGATGGACCTCTTGAAGCGCAGTATTCTGAAAGCACAAAGTTACACTCCGCTATTCACCAAAAAGCGTCATTGGATATCAATTTACAAAATGGCAGCACACAAGAACATCATCATCGATGGCGACTACGCACACTTCGTACAGCGTATCGGCATGATGGATCTGAAAAATATGCCTAGCGGTTTATCTGAAAACTATCTAAGCCGCATGAACAAAGGCGTTTTCGCTGATGATCTCAGCGAGTGGACAAGCATTGGCTTGAGCGGCATAAAACTCTCTGAGTTCACCGATATCAAGGAAACCGCAGAGAAATTCGGTAAAATCATCGACGAAATTAACTATAAGGAATAAGCCTGGAAACTAGTTTAAACAAAAAAGATGGCAACAAATAAAAATGCGATTGTTCGATACAGAGCTTTGGATAAATGCTTTAGTAGTAGAACTAGGAAATATTACATGAACGACCTCATTGAGGCTTGTCGTAGGGCACTTGAACGCCAGAATGGTGATAGCGGTTCAAAAGGTGCCGAAGGAGTACAACGTCGTCAAATCTTTGACGATATGAACGACATGGAACTGATGTACGGAGTCACTATCGACAGAATCCAAGACGGTCATAAAAAATATTACCGCTACGCAGTCGACTCAAAAACAATGGCCGAGGCGGGTCCTTCTCAAGAAGAAATGGATTGCATACTTGAGGCTGCCGCCATCATGAAACGCTTTGAAGGAATTCCTCAGTTCGACTGGCTGGACGATCTGGAAAAGAAACTTTATACAACTTCAAAACTAGGTAGTGCAACTCTAAAGGCAGTTAGCTTCCAGCACAACCAATACCTTACAGGTATAGACAAGTGGTACAAGCCTATATTTGAAGCTATTGTAGCAAAGAAAGTAATAGAAATAAGTTACCATCCGTTTGGTAAAGATGTTAGAACAGTTGTGGTGAGCCCTTATCATTTGAAACAGTACAACAATCGTTGGTTCTTGATAGCGAAACGCAAGGACTTCGACAAAATGTCCAACTATGCGATAGACCGAATTAAAGAGATAAAGGAAACGACCAAAGTGTTTGAACCCCTAGACGATGACTTTGAGTTCGATGAGTTCTTTAGTGACGTGGTGGGCGTTTCCGTGCTTGAAGGCGCACCCGTGGAAAATGTTATTCTGCACGTTACCGACAAGGCGTGGAATTACATTACAACAAAGCCGCTGCATGAGTCTCAATCAGTACTAAACAGCAAACAAGCCGACGGTAAATGGGAGGTTCGACTGAAGGTACAAGACAACTATGAATTACGTTCGCTTCTACGTTCCTTTGGCGACAGTGTTGAGGTTATAGCTCCAGCCACCTTACGCCAAGAAATGAAAGAAATGGCCCGGCGTGTTTTCCAAATGTATAACGACTAAATCTATGTACTATGAAAGACACTATACCTGTAAACGCCATCTATCACTATCCGACTTCTTATAGTCTTGAATAATAATCAACTTAAAACAAATCTAAAAAACCTCCCATAGTACCTGCTATGGCTATATTTCTAAAAAGCGACAGTCTATTAGATAGAATTTATTTACTTTATGTCACTAAACATATCTCCAAACCCATAGTATTCCAATCGTTTTGCTATCTTTGTGACAAAACACTTACATACTATGACTATCACTCTATCTACTGATTTACCTGCCTATCCTACATTCACGGAAGGCATCCGCCGTGCTCCCGACCGGGGCTACCGCTTGACACCCGCCCAAACGGAAACGGCATTGAGGAATGCATTGCGATACATTCCGGTGGAACTGCATGAGCAACTTGCTCCCGAATTGATGGATGAACTGCTCACCCGGGGTAAAATCTACGGTTACCGCTTCCGGCCCGAAGGTGACTTGAAAGCAAAGCCCATTGACGAATATAAAGGAAACTGTATCGAAGGAAAAGCGTTTCAAGTAATGATAGACAACAACCTTTCATTTGATATCGCCCTCTATCCTTACGAACTGGTGACTTACGGCGAAACCGGACAAGTTTGTCAAAACTGGATGCAATACCGGCTTATCAAGCAGTATCTGGAGGTAATGACGAATGAACAAACCCTGGTCGTAGAAAGCGGCCACCCGTTGGGATTATTCAAATCACATCCCGAAGCTCCCCGTGTTATTATCACCAATTCCATGATGGTAGGCATGTTCGACAACCAGAAAGACTGGGAAATAGCCGCACAGATGGGAGTAGCCAATTATGGACAGATGACCGCCGGAGGCTGGATGTACATCGGTCCGCAAGGCATTGTACACGGCACGTTCAACACCCTATTAAATGCCGGCCGCATGAAATTAGGAGTGCCGCAGGACGGCAACCTGAACGGCCATCTTTTCGTATCCTCCGGATTGGGCGGAATGAGCGGAGCCCAACCCAAAGCAGCCGAGATAGCCGGAGCAGTGGCCATTATAGCCGAGGTGGATTATTCACGCATAGAAACCCGCCACCGCCAAGGGTGGGTACAGCATATCACATCCGATTTGTCTGAAGCTTACCGGCTGGCTGCCGATGCCATAGACCGACGAATCCCCTGTTCCATAGCCTACCATGGCAATGTAGTCAATCTGTTGGAGTATGCATTGCATCACAACATCCACATCGAACTTCTCAGTGACCAGACTTCCTGCCATGCCGTTTACGAAGGCGGCTATTGTCCTGCAGGCATTTCCTTCGAAGAACGTACCCGTATGCTGAAAGAAGACAGAGAAACTTTCGATGAAATGGTGAACGAAACTTTGCGCCGCCATTTCCATGTTATCAAGGAACTGGTGGCACGGGGCACTTATTTCTTCGATTATGGCAATTCTTTCATGAAAGCGATTTATGACGCCGGAGTGAAAGAAATCTCACGCAATGGAACAGACGAGAAGGATGGATTCATCTGGCCCTCCTATGTAGAGGATATCATGGGGCCTCAACTTTTCGATTATGGTTACGGTCCCTTCCGCTGGGTATGCCTGAGCGGGAAAAAGGAAGATTTGATAAAGACCGACCATGTCGCTATGGAGTGTATCCCTAAAGATCGCCGCGGCCAGGATATGGACAACTGGATATGGATTCGCGACGCCGAAAAGAATAACCTGGTGGTAGGGACCCAAGCACGCATTCTGTATCAAGACGCGCTGGGCCGTATGAATATCGCACTGCGTTTCAATGAAATGGTACGCCGGGGCGAAGTAGGTCCTATCATGTTGGGACGTGACCACCACGATGTAAGCGGTACCGACTCTCCTTTCCGGGAAACCTCCAATATCAAGGACGGCAGCAATGTAATGGCAGATATGGCTGTGCAATGCTTTGCCGGAAATTGTGCCCGGGGCATGAGCCTTGTCGCTTTGCACAATGGAGGCGGTGTAGGTATAGGTAAAGCCATCAATGGCGGATTCGGAATGGTATGCGACGGCAGTGAACGGGTAGACCGTATTCTCCGCTCATCCATGTTATGGGATGTAATGGGAGGAGTGGCACGCCGCTCGTGGGCACGCAACCCGCATGCCATGGAAACTTCGGCGGAATTCAACGAGAGCCATGCCGATGGTTATCACATCACCCTGCCGCATATAGCGGAAGATGACCTTATTAATAAGGTATTGAAAAATAAAGGAATCAACTAACCAAAAACCGGAACACCATGGATGCAACTGTTTCATTCATCCGCATCCATGGATGTTCCCTATAAACCAAATTCTAAAGAGTATGAGCTGGACAAAAATTATGGAATGCGTCCCCAACTTCAGCGAAGGACGTGACTTACAGAAAATAGACGAGATTGTATCTCCGTTTCGTGCCAAGACAGGCGTAAAATTATTGGATTATAGTAACGATGAAGACCACAACCGGCTGGTAGTTACCGTTGTTGGAGAACCGGACGCCTTGAAAGAAGCCGTGATAGAAGCTATCGGTATAGCAGTAGAACTGATTGACCTGAACCATCACCAAGGACAGCACCCCCGTATGGGAGCTGTAGATGTAGTTCCATTCATTCCCATCAAAGGATGTACCATGGAAGATGCTATAGCGGTGTCCAAAGAAGTGGGGCAACGGGTGGCCTCTCAATATAATCTCCCTGTATTCTTGTATGAAAAATCAGCTAGTGCACCACATCGTGAAAATCTCGCTGCCATCCGTAAAGGAGAATTCGAGGGAATGAAGGAAAAGATTCACCAACCCGAATGGCATCCCGATTTTGGTCCTGCGGAACGTCACCCCACTGCCGGAACTGTAGCCATCGGAGCCCGTATGCCCTTAGTGGCCTACAATATAAATCTCAATACTCCCAGCCTGGAAATAGCGCATGACATTGCCAAGAAAATCCGTTTTATCGGTGGCGGACTGCGCTATTGCAAGGCCATGGGCGTAGAACTGAAGGACCGGGGTATCACCCAGGTATCCATGAATCTTACCGACTATAGCAAAACCGCTATCTACCGGGCATTCGAAATGGTACGTTTTGAAGCCAAATGCTACGGAGTAAGCATCATCGGCAGCGAAATCGTAGGACTTGTTCCTATGGAGGCCTTGATAGACACTGCCTCTTACTACCTGGGATTGGAAAACTTCTCCATGCAACAAGTGCTGGAAGCGCAGATTATGGAATAATATAGAATAGAACGCAAATGACACAAATGACGCAAATAGCAAGTCAAGAAGATGTAGATAAAATATTAAAAGCATTTTATCTAGTGTACAACACATTAGGATATGGATTCTTGGAAAGGGTTTATCAAAATGCCCTCTACTTTGAATTGATAGAGCAAGGTTTTAAATGTGAAGTGCAAAAGCAAATCAATGTATTTTATAAAAATCATAAAGTGGGTGAATATTATGCCGACATGGTGATCAACAACTCCATCATATTAGAACTGAAAGCGGCTGATGCTTTACGTCCCGAGCATGAATTTCAACTGATAAACTATCTGAAAGCCACAGACATAGAGATAGGCTATCTATTAAACTTCGGAAAGCATCCTGAATTTAAAAGAAAAATATTCAGTCACCATTGATATTTGTGTCATTTGCGTCATTTGCGTTCCATTAAAACTAACAACTATGAGCAACAACTTGATTATCATCAATGCCCACATCGTTACTCCGCAAGGCAGAACCGCCCGGAAAGGAGAAGCCATGAACGAACTTCTCAACATTCCTTGCGGAACGGTAAGAGTAACCGACGGCATTATTACCTATGTTGGCGAAAACCGTATAAGCCATGAAAAGCCCGGCTATAAAGTGCTTGACGCCAGAGGGAATGTATTGTTGCCGGGATTCGTTGACTCTCATACCCATTTGGTTTTCGGAGGATTTCGCCCCGACGAATTCATCTGGCGGCTCAACGGCGACAGTTATATGAGCATCATGGAACGTGGCGGAGGCATTATCAATACTGTACGTGCCACCCGGGAAGCCTCCTTTGAAGAACTGAAACATAAAGCCGAATGGTTTCTGGATACCATGAGCCGGATGGGGGTCACCACAGTGGAAGGAAAAAGCGGATATGGTCTGGATCGTGATACAGAACTGAAACAACTCAGTGTCATGCAAGCTATCAATGAATGTCCCGACCGGAAAGTAGATATCGCCACCACTTTTTTAGGTGCTCACGCCTTACCCGAAGAATACAAAGGGCGAAGTGACGCATATATTGATTTTCTGATTAACGAAATGTTGCCCATGATCCATCAGAAACAATTGGCCGAAAATTGCGATATTTTCTGTGAAAAAGGAGTATTCACTGTGGAACAGTCTCGAAAGCTATTGAAAGCTGCGCAAGCTCTAGGCTTCGGCGCCAAGCTACACGCTGATGAAATTGTCAGCTTTGGAGGAGCAGAACTGGCAGGAGAATTGAAGGCCCTCAGCGCCGACCATCTGTTGCAAGCATCCGATGAAGGCATAAAAGCCCTGGCACAAAATAATGTAGTAGGCACTCTGTTGCCACTAACTGCCTTTACACTAAAAGAGCCCTACGCCCGTGGCAGGAAAATGATAGACAGCGGCTGTGCCGTAGCCCTTGCCACCGATCTAAATCCAGGCAGCTGTTTCTCCGGATCCATCCCGCTGACTTTTGCTCTGGCCTGCATCTATATGAAACTGACCGTTGCCGAAGCTATCACAGCCATCACACTGAACGGTGCGGCAGCCCTCGGACGCGCCGACCGCATCGGAAGCATAGAAGCCGGAAAACAGGGAGACTTTGTTTTACTGGGAACCGACAACCCCCATATATTACCTTATTATACAGGTATGAACGCAGTGAAGCTGACCATCAAAGGGGGACGTATTCTACATTCAAATTAACCAATTAAATACTAATAGCCATGTTAACAGAACTTACCATCAAAGAATTTATCAATAAAGTACTCAGTAATGATCCTGTCCCCGGTGGCGGCAGTGTCTCGGCACTCAATGGAGCCCTTGCCACCTCACTGGCAGCTATGGTAGCCAATCTTACCATAGGCCGCAAGAAATATGTAGAAGTGAACGAAATAATGGAAGATCTTTCTGTGCGTTTCGAAGAGCTCACCCGCCAGCTGATAACCGATGTAGACCGTGATTCGGAAGCATACGACCGTGTTTTCTCTGCATTCAAACTTCCGAAAGAAACGGATGAAGAAAAGGCTATCCGCAGTGAAGCCATACAGAAGGAAACCAAATATGCCGCCCAAGTGCCTATGGAGGTGGCACGTACCGTCCATTCCATTCTGCCCATGATTGATGTGGTAGCCAGAAAAGGGAACAGCAACGCTGTAACCGATGCCTGTGTATCCATGATGTGTGCCCGGACTGCCATTCTGGGAGCCTTGCTGAATGTACGTATCAACCTCACTTCTATCAAAGACGAAAAATTCGTCAAAGAGATGAGTGAAGAAGCCGATATGATAGAACAGACGACCATTGCCGAAGAACAGAAAATACTGGACTATGTGAAAACCATTTTTTAATCCCAACCTCCGCGGTTAAAAAAAGAATCAGACCATGAAGAATGTATATCAAATAGGTTCGGGTGACCTCACTTTTGACATCATCGAACGTATTATCAATGAAAATCTGAAATTGGAACTGGCTCCTGAAGCCAAAGACCGGATTCAGAAATGCCGGGATTACCTGGACAAAAAGATCAAGGAATCCGATGTCCCTCTCTATGGCATCACGACAGGATTCGGCAGCCTGTGCAACCGTAATATTTCTTCCGATGAACTGAGTACTTTGCAAGAGAACCTGGTGAAAAGCCATGCCTGCAGTGTAGGCGCAGAAATGCCCCATGTCATTGTGAAGCTGATGTTTTTATTAAAAGCTCATGCTCTTTCTTTGGGACACAGTGGCGTACAAGTCATTACTGTACAGCGCATTATCGACTTTTTCAATAACGATGTAATGCCCATTGTCTACGACCGCGGTTCATTGGGAGCCTCAGGAGATCTTGCCCCGCTCGCCAATCTCTTCCTTCCGTTGATCGGCGTAGGCGACGTGTATTATAAAGGCAAACGCTGCGAAGCTATCAGCGTGCTTGATGAGTTTGGTTGGGAACCAGTCAAATTGAAAAGCAAAGAAGGACTGGCCTTGCTCAATGGTACCCAGTTTATGAGTGCCAACGGAGTGTATGCCATACTCAAAGCCTTCCGTCTTTCCAAGAAAGCCGACCTCATTGCCGCCATCTCCCTGGAAGCCTTTGACGGCCGCATCGATCCGTTCATGGACTGTATCCAACAAATGCGTCCGCATAAAGGCCAGATAGAAACCGGAGCCGCATTCCGAAGAATACTGGAAGGCAGTGAAATCATCGCACAGCCCAAACAACACGTACAAGACCCCTATTCGTTCCGTTGCATCCCACAAGTTCATGGTGCTACCAAAGATGCCATCAACCACGTAGCTTCAGTACTGTTGACCGAGATAAATTCAGTTACCGATAACCCCACTATCTTCCCCGATGAAGACCTTATCATTTCAGGTGGCAACTTCCACGGACAGCCCCTGGCACTGGTATATGATTATCTTGCCATTGCTATGGCCGAACTGGGAAACATATCCGAACGGCGTGTGGCACAACTCATTATGGGACTTCGCGGATTGCCCGAATTTCTGGTTGCCAATCCGGGACTTAATTCCGGTTTCATGATTCCCCAATATGCGGCTGCCAGCATGGTAAGCCAGAATAAAATGTACTGTTATGCCGCCAGCAGCGACTCCATAGTATCCAGCAACGGACAGGAAGACCATGTAAGTATGGGAGCCAACGCCGCCACCAAGCTCTACAAAGTGATGGACAACCTGGAACATATACTTGCCATCGAATTGATGAACGCCGCACAAGGACTGGATTTCCGCCGCCCGCTCCGCAGTTCACCGTTTATTGAAAAGTTTCTCGCCACCTACCGCAACGAGGTACCTTTTATAAAAGAAGATATTGTGATGTATAAGGAAATACATAAAACAGTAGCTTTTTTAAAACGGCATCAAGTAAATTATTAAACGGCATTTCGGACTCGGATTATAAAGGTCTCACATCCCTTTTTACTATTAAAGACTATAAGATCCATATAATCCGAGCCCGAATTCATATCTTTGCAGTAACAAAAAAATAGCGAAGATGAATTACGATAATAAAGAAGAAATGTTTCCTATAGTAGATGAACAAGGAAACATAACAGGAGCTGCAACCCGTGGAGAATGTCATAATGGAAGTAAATTGCTACATCCGGTAGTCCACTTACATGTATTCAACAGTAAAGGCGAACTCTATTTGCAAAAGCGTCCTGACTGGAAAGATATCCAACCAGGCAAATGGGACACAGCCGTAGGCGGACACATAGATTTAGGTGAAAATGTGGAAACAGCCTTGAAACGTGAAGTAAAAGAAGAACTGGGCATCACCGACTTTACTCCCGAATTACTGACTAGCTATGTATTCGAATCCACCCGGGAAAAAGAATTGGTATTCTCACATAAAACCACTTATGACGGTCCCATTATTCCCAGCGAGGAACTGGATGGCGGCCGTTTTTGGTCACTAGAAGAGATCAGAAACAATATTGGGAAAGAAATATTTACACCTAATTTTGAGAATGAATTTCAGAAGCTGGGCTTCTGAAATAGTTTTTTAATGAAAAGTGGCAAATTCTTGATGCAGGTCAAGAATTTGCCACTTTTGCATACATTTTATCTTTATCAGAGTACAATCTAGAACAAAACAGTATAATTTTGTGTTGTAAAACATAAAAAGAAAGGATAACGAGATTATGAAAAAGGTAAAAAGTATTTTTAAAAAAGCCCTTGCTATGATGGGTGAAAACGAAGTAAAAGCTTGGGGTATAGGGATTAAGTAAGAAAACAACCCTATTTTTTAATCAAAGAAAGGATAACATTATGAAGAAGTTGAAGGAGATCATCAAAGCAGGTCTCAAAGATATGGGAAATGACGCCCTCCGTGCTTGGGGGTACGATACAAAGTAAAAGATACAAAGGATTAGTTTTTAACGTTTTAAAAAAAGGGTAACAGGATGAAAAGAGTAAAAAGTTTTTTCAAAGGATATATGAGGGCTATTGAAATTAATGCCGCATTAATGTATGGTTATAGACCTAAATAAAAACCGTACTTTTTGATTGAGGGAATTGAATTACCATTATAATAAAAAAGCAGTCTTGACTTTTCAAGACTGCTTTTTTATTATAAATACAGTAGAAGTGAAATCAATTTATCCGACAAGCAATACACTAATATTAAAAATATATTGTATTTCTGCAAAAAGAATATACCTCTTTGAAATCAAAGAGGTAGAAAATTCACCTCATTTTAGGATAATGAGGTGGCAACCGTCCTAATTACCGTGATCTGCATCACTTTGCAGGTTTGGGTAACTTTTAAGGATGTAAATATGGCAGGCAATAAGATGATAGACACGACCTTTCTCTACAATCTCGCTTTTTACTCCCGGCAATTCATTTGCCATCTGGAAGAAAACATCCATATCTCCATTGGCATCCTTGTAGAGTTTCCTGTAAATGGAAAGCACACCACCATCCACGCAATTCTTGCTACATTCTGAAAAGAAGGCTGCTCGTTGTTCCGATGAGAGTCGGGCTATACTTTCTCAAAACCTTTGAACCAATCTGGCAAATCCATACAATCAAGGTAATTGACTGAACAGCTTTACCAATCCTTCTTTGTTGAAGCAGTAAAACATTTCTATTTGTTCAGGCGTATCATTCTCCAGCAATAGCAACAATTCTTTAGCAAATTCCAAGTAACCTGTGCCATTTGCCGTAACAATGCGTTTGTCCGACACAGCTTGCTCATTCATATAACCTGCCTTATTGGTATAGTTGCCTCCTCCCCATAATTGTAGCTGTTCCAAACCATTTCCCGTATGTTTTATCTCATTTAAGAAACCATGTTTGGCAAGGAAAGAAGCAGCATTGCAGATAGCTCCTACGATAATCCCTTTCTTTATGGCACGGCGAACGATTGGAATACGACAAGTTTATGGCCATTGATGACTATCACCGCCTGAAACTGTTCTCCAAAGTGTTCGGCGAGGTGGATATG
>ENA-USYR01001092-USYR01001092.1-human-gut-metagenome-genome-assembly--contig:-NODE-1092-length-11690-cov-40.064324_pt1 | contig 11690 bp, 8 predicted proteins | sample MGYA00250064_ERZ773510 | MGnify/ENA primary metagenome ERZ773510 (study PRJEB29103, sample SAMN06112082) | human gut metagenome | biome: human gut; feature: ankylosing spondylitis patient; material... | reverse complement strand
CCTGCTGCGCAGGGAAGACCGCATGGCCGGTCGGCGTTAGAAAGGAACGATAGGGTCATGAACAAGGCTTTTTTATACGTAGCTGGTGCAAGTGCTTACCCAAGAAAGATTGATTTTAAGAAATTCAGAGAAATCGCTGACGAAGTAGGTGCTTACCTTATGGTAGATATGGCACATATTGCAGGTCTTGTAGCTACAGGACAGCATATGAGCCCAATTCCATATGCGCATGTAACAACAACTACAACTCATAAGACATTAAGAGGACCAAGAGGTGGACTTATTCTTTCAAGTGAAGAATTTGCTTTGGAACATAAGCTTAATAAGGCAGTTTTCCCAGGAATCCAGGGTGGACCATTAATGCACGTTATCGCATCTAAGGCTGTTTGTTTCAAAGAAGCTTTATCACCTGAATTCAAGGAGTATGGCAAGAACATTGTGGCAAATGCACAGGCACTTGCAAAAGGTCTTACAGACAGAGGTTTTGACCTTGTATCAGGCGGTACAGACAACCACTTAATGTTAGTAGACTTAAGAAGCAAAAACATTACAGGTAAGGAATTTGAAATTGCTCTTGATAAAGCAAACATTACATGTAACAAGAACGCAATTCCTAATGACCCACAGAAACCGGGAATTACAAGTGGTGTAAGAATTGGTACACCTGCAGTTACAACAAGAGGACTTAATGAAGCAGATATGGATGTAATAGCAGAATGCATGGCATTAATCGCTGCTGATCCGGAAGGAAACAATGAAGCAGTAAAGGCAAAAGTAAAGGCGTTAACAGACAAATATCCTTTATATGCATAAAGAAACAAAATATTAATATGACTGTTGATTAGAAAGTAGAATCAATAGTGTTGTAAAATCCTTACAGTAAAAGGACTGATTGGTCTTGCGAGCTGTAAGGATTTTGTTTTTTATGGAATATGTTTCCTGTATAATTCCCCAATTTTTGGAAATAATGTAATGGATTAGATTTACAGGGGGAGTTATGAAAAGTGATTTTGTAAAATGCGGTATTTTAGGTTGGTGTATTGAAATTATATGGACAGCCTTTCATGGAATAAAAAGCAAAAATAATAAATTCATTGGTTATACGTCAATAATTATGTTCCCCATATATGGCTTGGCATCAGTTATAAAGCCAATAAGCCTTAAGTTAAAGAAAATGAAAATGCCTACAATAATCAGGGGGATAGTTTATTCAATAGGAATTTTTATGGTAGAATTAATTACAGGAAGTATTCTTAAGAAAACAAATAATTGTCCGTGGGATTATAGCGATAAAAAGTACAACATAAACGGTGTGATTAGAATTGATTATGCACCGCTGTGGTGCATTGTAGGTGTTATTTTTGAAAAAATGCTTAACTCAAAATAGTGCAGAAATAGAGCAAAGCAAAAAAATAGAAAATGCCATTGAAGCGATGTGGTTTATCATGGATCTAGGCAAGCGTCTGAATCGTCCGGAATTGATAGAGAAAGCCAAAGAGACTACTCTCACGATGCTTAATTATGGCTGGGACAAGCAATATGGAGGTATCTACTATTTTATGGATCGTAACGGTTGTCCTCCCCAACAATTGGAGTGGGACCAGAAACTCTGGTGGGTCCATATCGAAACGCTTATTTCCCTGCTGAAAGGCTATCAATTGACGGGAGACAAAAAATGCTTGGAATGGTTTGAAAAGGTACATGACTACACTTGGGAGCATTTCAAGGATAAAGAATATCCTGAATGGTATGGCTACTTGAACCGAAGAGGCGAAGTATTGCTACCACTCAAAGGAGGAAAATGGAAAGGATGCTTCCATGTGCCAAGAGGACTGTATCAGTGCTGGAAAACATTAGAAGATTTGATGAATTATAAATAACTATCTTGTTTTATTAACATTAATATTTAATATGGAGAAACAAATCACATGGAGTATAAGGTTTATAGCCTTATTCATCTGTTCGCTTTCTTTCTTAAACGTTCATGCTCAAAAAAACACGAACGTGAAAGGGACAGTGTATGACTCAAACAATGAGCCGCTTGTCGGTGCTACTGTTAGTGTAAAAGGGAATTCGTCCAACGGTACTATTACCAATATTGACGGACAGTTTAGCCTAAATGTACAGGATTTAAAATCGACTTTAGTAGTTTCCTTTGTCGGGTATCAGACTCAAGAGGTTGCTTTACATGGTCGTTCAGAAATTACTATTAGACTTCAAGAAGATGCACAAGCATTGGATGAAGTTGTAGTGGTGGGGTATGGAACTCAAAAAAAGAAATTCTTAATAGGTTCCGTTTCTCAAGTAGGCTCTAAAGAGTTGATGATGGCTCCTCAAGCTAACCTTTCTAATATGATGACAGGTAAGTTACCGGGGGTAACGAGTGTTCAACGTTCCGGTCTTCCCGGAAACGACCAGACATCTATCAACATCCGTGGTTTAGGTACTTTTTTAGATTCTAGTCCTCTGATATTAGTGGATGGCGTTGAACGTATGTTGAATACTGTGAATCCTAATGATGTAGAAAACATATCTATTTTGAAAGATGCAGCTACAGCATCCGTTTATGGTTTGGCAGCGGCAAATGGAGTAATCCTGGTAACGACCAAGAAAGGTACTGAAGGTAAAGTAACTCTTTCGTATGACGGTTCTGTTACTTTCCAGAAAAATACAGCCATGCCTGAAATGCTAAATGGTCCTGACTATATTTATTGGTATAATAAGGCAAGTGAACTTGATGGTAACGGGCCATATTATGGAGCTGATATTCAGACGAAAGTGGCTAACAACTATGATCCGGAAGGTAAATATGGAAATACAAACTGGACAAAAGAAGTTTTTAAGGATTATGGCTTCACACATCAACATAATATTTCAGCTTCCGGTGGTAACAAGAATATCCGTTTCTTCACCAGTATAGGCATGTTGGATCAATCCGGTATCATCGAAAATGTGAATTATGATCGTTACAATGTCCGTTCTAACGTAGAAGGTAATATTACCAAAGATTTAACGTTCGAACTTAATATTTCTGGCTTTTATGAAGAAAAGAACTGGCCCGGAATTAGCACAAGCGCACAGGCTGAACAAAATCCCATTCAGCAGGCTGTTTATTCAGCCCCTATTATTCCTATTTATTATCAAGGAGAATATACAGCTTGGATTGGTCCTGGTAGTTCCACCACACAGAGTCCACTCGCTACTTTAAGGAATAGCGGATTTCAGAAAAAACAAAGACATGAGTTTGATGGTACAATGAAAATTAGTTATGCCTTTCCTTGGGTAAAAGGGTTGAAAGCTTCTCTCGGTTTAGTTTATGATACTAGTTATTCGGAAGATAACGGTTTCTTGGTAGGATACAATGTTAATGCTTATAGTGCAGATTCTAAATCATATAATTTAATGCGTGCCTCTTCTACAAGCGAGAAAGGTAATTACACTAAATCTGCATCTTCTTTCAGAAGATTTATGGTCCGCCCGAGTGTGGAGTATGCTAATACCTTTGGCAAGCATGCAGTTTCAGCCCTATTCTTATATGAACAGACACAACTGAAAGGCTCTACAATGACAGGAAAGATGGGCGGCTATAATTTTAATGATCCGGTTGATCTTTCATTAGGTACTGAATTTATATCCAATCCTACAGGTAGTCATAGCGATAAAGCTACTATTGGTTATGTAGGGCGTTTCAATTATATTTTCGATAAAAGATATCTTGCAGAATTTGCTTTTCGTGTAGATGGATCCTATAAATTCGCAAAAGATAAAAGATGGGGATTCTTCCCTTCTGTATCTTTAGGATGGGTAATCTCTGAAGAAAACTTCATAAAAAACAATTTCTCTTCTATCAACCTGTTAAAGTTGCGTGCTTCTGTCGGTGAATTGGGTAGTGATAATACAGATGCTTTTTTGCATAGAAGCATTTTTAAGGTAGAGAAGAATGCGTATATATTCGGAGGAGTTCCTTATGCAGGATTAGGTGCATCCAACTCTATTACTTCCAGCTTAACCTGGTCTACTACCCGCAGTTACAATATTGGTGCTGACCTGACAATGTGGAATGGATTATTGGGAGTAGAATTCGATTTATTTTATAAGCTGACAAAAGATATACAAGAAAGCCGGAGTGGCGGTTTCCCTCCTTCATTAGGAGGAAATTATGCTCAAAAAGGAAATACGGGTAAGATCGACAATCGCGGTTTTGAATTGGTATTGAAGCACCAAAACCACGTTAATGATTTTTATTATAGTATAACCGGTAGTGTAGCGTGGGCTAGAAATAAAGTTCTGTCGCGGATTGAAAGTGAAAGTACTCCTTGGTACCGGACAAACATAGGTGAACCTTTAGGACAAATTTATGGCTATAAAGCTATAGGCTTATATCAAACACAAGAGCAATTGGATAACCGTCCTTTTGTTGGTAATGGAGTTCAACGTTTAGGAGATATCATGTATGAGGATATCAATGGAGATGGTAAAATTACGCAGGATGGGGATAAAGTTAAAATCGGCCACAGCACTTTACCAGAGTTAAACTACTCTCTGTCTATGGACTTCAACTGGAAAGGGTTCAATTTGAGTGCATTATGGCAAGGAGCTGCTATTGTTAGTTATACGTTGAATGGTACTTATAATCATGGTTCAATGGACAATACGGTCTATACACGACCATTCTACTCGGGAGGAAATGCTCCTTATTATCTGGTAGAAGATTCATGGACACCGGAAAATACGAGTGCCCGTTATCCCAGATTAAGTGCCATTCATAATGGAAATAATGCATATACCTCTTCCTGGTGGTTGGTAAATGGTAATTTCTTGCGTTTGAAGAATTTACAGTTTGGTTATACAATTCCTAAAAAAATACTTGCGAAAGCCAATATTGGACTATCTAACGTTCGTGTATATGTAGCAGGCACCAATCTGTTTACTTTCACAGAATTCAAATATTGCGACCCTGAAATGGCTATTATAAATAATGGTTATTATCCCCAACAAAAGAATTATAGTGTTGGATTAAATATCACATTCTAATTAAATCAATAATTATGAAAATAAAAAGATTATATCTATTAGGGATAGGGCTGATGTTTACGTCACAGTTTCTAACCTCATGCCATGATTTGTTGGAGAAAGATCCCACAGACTCATATTCAGAAACAGTAGCCTGGAGCTCGGAATCTTCTTTAGATATGTATGTGACTTACTTATATAAGCCTCTCAATGGCTTATCCAACTTTTCTTCTTTATCCTTAACCGATGGATATACAGATTTAGTTAAGTATGGAAATGGAGTTCCACAAACATGGAGTGCTCATAACAAGATTCTGTTGCAGCAAAACACAATAACATCAGATAATAATCCGATGTCATCGTGGGGACTTTATACTGACATATTTAGAGAAAATGTATTTTTGCGTGATGCCGGTATCTATGGAAGTAAGTTTAATGAAGATTTTCTCAATACTCGTATTGCTGAAATTCGTTTTATTCGCGCTGTGAATTATGCACGTATGATTAGAATTTTCGGAGGAGTTATTCTTCGTGACGAAACAAATGGAGTTGATTCAGAAGGGGAAAAAGCAAAAGCAAGAGCAACTGAAGCCGAATCATGGGATTTTGTTCTGAAGGACCTGGAATTCGCAGCCAAACACCTTCCGAAAGAATGGGACAGCAAATGGGATGGGCGTTTGACTAAAGGAGCAGCGTATGCCTATATGTGTCGTACAGCACTCTTTGCAAAACGTTGGGATATTGCTATTACCGCTGCTGATGAGATTAAAAAGCTCAATAAGTATGACTTAATGGATGAATATAAAGATGTATTTAAAGTGGCAGGTAATAAAGAAATTATTTTCTCCATAGCATACAAAATTCCGGATATGCCCCATTATTTCGATCGCTATTTTGCTCCTGACGGTAAACAAGGAATAAGAAGAGCTGTCCCGACAAGTGAACTGGTTGATTCTTATGATATGGCTGACGGAACTCCTTTCTCGTGGAGCGGCTCCATGGCCAAAGATCCTTATGTAGGTCGTGAACCTCGTTTCTATGCATCCATTATATATAATGGGGCTACTTGGAAAGAAAAGACTATTTATACCTATGTAGACGCTGAAAACGGTTTTGCTGCTTACAGAGATAATATGAATCCGGGAGAAAAACAAACTGTTACCGGATATTTCATCAGAAAATATCTACAAGAAAACAATACCGAATTTGATGATAAGGGAAGCGATCAGTTTTGGATTGAAATGCGTTATGCGGAGGTTTTGTTAAATCTGGCTGAAGCTCTGGCAGAACAGGATTATGCTAAAAATCAGGATGATGCCTTGGAAGCTCTCAATGAAGTAAGAAGACGTGTTGACCTACCGGAACGTACAACACAGGAAGCACCGGATAAAGACTCATTTATGAAACTATTACGTAAGGAGCGTATTTGTGAATTGGCCTTTGAAGGATTCCGTTATTGGGATTTACGCAGATGGCGTTTGGCTGGCGAAGTTATTGATGGAAAACAGGCACATGGAACAAAAATAACCAAAAAAGATGATAATTCTTATACTTATGAACAAGTGTCATGTGACGACAATATAAACCGCTTCTTTCCAGAACGCTATTACTTGCTACCTATTCCTGTAGATGAATTACAGAATAATCCGTTATGTGAGAATAATGCTCCTTGGTAATATTAAAAGATTATTATAGTTATGAAAAATTTCAAAGTAATTACATACATCATATTAATGATAGCATTTAGCTTTTCCTTTTCTTCTTGTGAAAAGCATGATGATATCCATTATCATTCTGATTGTGATATCATATCCATTATGGTTCGTGCTAATTCTCCGGAAGATGGTACTACTTATGATGGGGTTATATCAGAGAATGGAAATATAACTTTCGAACTTCCGGCAAAAGTGAAATTGAGCGAATTATATGTAACAGCCAATTTGCCTGTAGCAGCATTTGCTTATCCTTCATTGACTGGTGCTAAAGATTTATCTACTCCATTTAAACTAACTATTGTAGCAGGTGATGGAACGCAAAAGGAGTATACTCTGACTGCTAAACACCCAAATAACTAAAAAAGTAGATGTTATGAAAATAAAATATCATAATTGGCTTCAAGTTGCTGTCATGGCAACAATGGTTGCATTTTCCGCATGCTCGGATGATCCAACATTATACTCTGATACCGATATAACCGGATTCAAAGTTAGATTGGGCGAGGGTAATTATAAACAGGGTACCATTAAGGATGGTAACATCATTGAATTTAAGATTACTCCGGACTTGGATTTGAGCAAACTCAATGGAGTTACTTGTTCTTTCTTTATCTCTCCATATGCAACAGTTACACCTACCCCCGATGTACCTCAAGATTTTTCAAAAGATGTACATTACACAGTGAAGGCGCAAGATGGCACAACCACTGACTGGACCGTAAAATGGACTTATGGCGGAAAAGTAAATGATGGAGAAGGTTTTGAATATTTCTTCAAAAAATGGGAAATTAGTCTACCTACTCCATCCAATAAAGACAAAGATGGTTTCGGTGCAGTGTTTGGTAATTATATAATAGACACCCAATTTAATTTCTATGATAAATATACAGGGCAGAAAGTAGATAAGACTTTAAATGTGACAGGAATAGACGCTTCTTTGTGCCAGTTAGTCAATGATGACGCTGGTAATTTGATCGGTGTAGTAAAAAACGTAGGATTATACAGATGGACTACTGTTGAGGGAGCTCCACAAAAGGTTGCTAATGTAACTCCCGGAGCAAATAAAGTTTCTGCAATCGGTGATATTGACAAAGTGGGATATGTTTATGATTCTAAACCTGATGGTGTAGGTACACATGCAGTTTACAAATTTGAGAATGGTACATATACAGGCACTTCAACCTTGGTTACCGGTCGTCCCAGTAATGATAGTAACTGGCGACAGATTGTGGCTGTACTCGGAGTGTCAGATAACCCGCCATTTTATGTTATAGACGCAGTGAATACCGGAGGTGTAATGGGACCGGAAATCGGTTATAAAGCAAATACGGCAGGGGCATTTAACAGCATCACAGGTCCATATATAGACATGTGGAATAAGAAAGGATACGCTGGCTGGGGAAATCATGTACTTATTTCCGGTAGAGGTATTCCATTCAATGGCAGATGGTACGGAGCAACCATAACTTGCGGTTGGGGCTGGGTTGGACTACACCTGCTAGACCCGTCTAGTAATCATTCATTACCTATCACAGAAACACTCGAGCCATGGACTACCAACTCTTGTATCTGGACTACTTGTTCACCAAGTGATGACGGAGAATCATTATATCTCTATTACGGTTATGGTGTAGGTATTCGTTGTTATGAACTTACAAAATACGAGAAATAGGTATACTCCTAATTATATAGAATTGAAATATGTTGAATAAAAGCATTATATCGTTTTTTCTATTGTTATTTGCTACCTGTTCCTTTGCCGGGAACAGGGGCAAAGAACAACCTAAATACCTTTGGTTTGATGCAGAAGCTAATTTTGAACGCTTTGCCTCTAAAGATTCTATTTCTTACTATTTGGAAAAAGCCAAGTCAGTAGGATTCAATCAAGTAGTAGTAGACGTCAAACCTATATACGGGGAAGTACTGTATAAAAGTAAAATTCTACCTCCACTTACAACAGTAAATGGCAAAGTAATTCATCGTGATTGGGATTACCTGCAGTATTTTATCAATGAAGCTCGTCGGTTAGGATTAAAAGTCACTGTTTCTACTGCAATGTTTCCGTCCGGACATCCCGCTACCAACGAAGGTTTGGTCTATGAGGAGTCACGTTGGGATGGGAAAACATGCTTGGAATATACACCTGACGGAAAGATGCTTGACATCAGAGAGGACAAGAAAAAAGTAGGAGCTTTTTTAAATCCGGTTCGTAAAGATGTCCGCAAATTTGCTTTAAGTATTGTTCGTGAAATAGTGAAAAACTATGATGTTGATGCTTATGCATTAGATTATTGCCGATATCCGGGAGATGATAGTGACTTCTCTGCTGATAGTCATAAAGCTTTTGAACACTACTTAGGAAAAAAAGTCCGGAACTTTCCAGATAATATTTTTACATGGAATGCCGATGGAACGAAAAATCCTGGTGTTTATTATAAAGAATGGTGGGCATTCCGGGCTAATGTTATCACAAGTTTTGTGAAAGAAGTGCGTAAGGAGATTCATTCTATCAATAATAAAGTAGAACTGGAGTATTGGGCTGCTTCCTGGATTCATGGTATTTATGGACAAGGCCAGAATTGGGCCAGTCCAAAATCTGATTTCTCATTAAATTATCCGTGGGGATCGAAAGCCTACAATGAATCAGGATTTGCACCTTATCTGGATACTTTCTTATGTGGAACGTATTTAGAACGTATCTATGGCATGGATGATCCGGAATCGATAGAGTATGGTATTGCCCGTGCACGGAGATTAGTTGGTAATGATTGCAAAGTATTCGGAACGATATATGCTTTAAATCATAAAACCAATATAGCCGATGCAGTAAGTCTTTGTCTTGAAAAATCGGAAGGCTTGATGATATTCGACATAGTACAGGTTATTGAAATGAATCTGTGGGATGATATCCAAAAAGGTATTGAACGTGCGGAAGCACAGAGGTAATAAGAAATAAATATTTACGATTAAATCGATATGATAATGAAAAATATATCAAAATATTGGCTTCTTTTCATGATTGCCGCCATGTCTGCAACAAGTTGTTCAGATGATGATAATGAAAAGGTGGTAATGCCGGATCCTGATCCGACAACATTAGGCTGGGTTAAACAGACAACAGAGTTTGGCACGTTACCTGAATACATAAGTGTATACAAATCTCCGTCAGAACTGGAAGGCATGAAAGCCATAGCTTTTATTGCTGTTGCGGATATGTCAAAAGCAAATTTTGCAACTATCGGAGACCAGATATATTCTAAGACTCCCAATCAAATCTGGCAAGCAGAACAACAAAAATATCCGATAATTATGAATGGTGGATATTTTGTAATGGGAGCCGGAAAGTCTGTCAGTCTGCTATGCCGTGAAGGAGAGGTTTTAGCTGTGAACTCGCAGGAGGAAATACGTTCTCAAAAGAGTTATTATCCTACACGAGGTATCTTTCAGCTGTCGAAGAATGGTTATTTCTCCACAGATTGGGCTTATACAACAACTGATGGTGTGACATATACCTATGAACAACCTTCTCCCAATAAGTCCGGTTATGAGCCTCAACCTGCACCTTCGGCTTATTTTCCGACGAGAGGCGTGAAATTAAATGCAGAAACGGCGATTGGAGGTGGACCGATCCTGTTGAAAGACGGAAGTGTGAGAAATACTTTTATTGAAGAACTTTTTGATGAAGAAAGTGGAGTTGCTCCCGAAAGTTATCATCCAAGAACCGCTATCGGAGTAACAGCCAATAATAAGGTGATATTTTTCGTTTGTGAAGGCCGCAGTGTAACGGAAGGTGTAAAAGGTATGAATATGGCTATGATGGCTAATATCCTGAAGAGTTTAGGTTGTGTAGATGCTATGAATCTTGATGGTGGTGGTTCAACTTGTATGTTGGTCAACGGTCAACCGGTGATAAAGCCAAGTGCTGGTGCCCAACGTGCTATAACTACGGCAGTAGCTTTAAAATAACGGTCGAAAGATCTTTAGGATAACAAGTTTGTTTTATTTAGCTTTCTTATTATTCTCGATTTCAGGCTGTATTTTTTTTCTAAATATCAGCCTGAAGTCGGGAAATAAAAACAATAAAGTATGAAATACATTCCAAGCATTTTATTATTCTTTTTTCTTCTATCATTTAGTAGTTGTTCTACAAAGACTGTAGAATCCGAGCTTCCCGAGCCAAATCCTCCCACTCCTGTCATTCCGGAAGAACCCACTCCTGAAAAAGAAAAAATGCTATGGTTTGATGCAGAAGCAAATTTTGAACGTTTCTCAAAAAAAGAGAATATCACATATTATCTCGATCTCGCCAAATCAACAGGTTTTAATAAAATTGTAGTAGATGTGCGTCCTGTACAAGGCGATGCCCTGTTTAAAAGTTCTTATTTAACCCCATTGACCGATCTTGCCGGTACACATATCGAAAGAGATTGGAATTATCTTCAATTTTTTATTGATGAGGCTCATAAACGTGAACTTAAAGTAACGGTCTCTGCTACTATATTTACGGCAGGTCTACCTTCTTCTAAAAATGGAATGGCGTACCGTGATGATACATGGGATGGAAAAACTTGTTTGGAATATACCAAAGATCAGGGTTTGATAGATATTAAGGACGATAAAACAAAAGTCTCCGCCTTTTTAAACCCAGTTTTACCGGAAGTACAAGACTTTTGTCTGAATTTTATAAAAGAGTTAGTTACAAATTACAATTTTGATGGCTTTGCCTTAGACTATTGCCGTTATCCGGGAGATGAAAGTGATTTTTCGGAGGCAACAAAAATAGCTTTCGAACAATACATCGGAAAGCAATTAGATCGGTTCCCGGATGATATTTTCATTTGGAATACAGATGGCACTAAACGGACAGGGACTTATTATAAGAAATGGTGGGAGTTCCGCTCTATGGTCATACGTAATTTTGTAGAACGGGTGCGTACAGAAATTAAAAACATTAAACCGGAT
>ENA-USYR01001088-USYR01001088.1-human-gut-metagenome-genome-assembly--contig:-NODE-1088-length-11746-cov-23.502785_pt1 | contig 11746 bp, 7 predicted proteins | sample MGYA00250064_ERZ773510 | MGnify/ENA primary metagenome ERZ773510 (study PRJEB29103, sample SAMN06112082) | human gut metagenome | biome: human gut; feature: ankylosing spondylitis patient; material... | reverse complement strand
GGACTGATACGGAAAGAACAGTGTGAGGATAAGTCCGGGCAGTATATCCAAAACATACTGCAATCCTCCGACCGTATGCGGGATATGCTTAACACTTTGCTTGACTTCTTCCGCCTGGACAACGGCAAGGAACAGCCCCGTCTGTCACCCTGCCGGATTTCAGCAATCACGCACACACTTGAAACGGAGTTCATGCCTGTTGCCGTGAACAAAGGGCTGTCCTTGTCCGTGAAGACTGGACACGATGCCATTGTATTGACCGACAAAGAGCGAATAATACAAATCGGGAATAACCTGCTGTCAAACGCTGTCAAGTTCACAGAAGAAGGCGGTGTTTCTTTGATTACTGAATATGATAATGGAGTTCTGACACTGGTCGTTGAAGATACAGGTACAGGCATGACAGAAGAGGAACAGAAACAAGCGTTCGGTGCGTTTGAACGTCTATCAAATGCCGCCGCTAATATCGCACAAGAGGGACTTCCCTATTTCTCTGTCGCATTTCTGTTCTTCGCTCTCAATTTGGTATGTGTGGGGTACTATCAAAGCCTTGGATGTTTCAAGACCGCCATCTTGCTCATGCTATTGCGAGGTCTTGTTTTCGTAGTTCCGGCTTTTCTTGTGTTACCGCGTGTCATCGGCGTTCCGGGACTTTGGCTGTCAGTTCCCCTATCGGAAATAATGACACAAATCCTTATTTTAGTTTATTATCTGCTAAACAGAAACAACAAAAACATATCGAACTTATGAAAAAGTATTTCTTGAGTACGTTGATACTCTGTTCAACATCATTTACTGCCTGTCACCAAACGGAACCGGAGCAGGAAGAAGTCAATTATTCGGTCATGACCGTAGGAAAAGGAGAAGTGACGCTGACCGAATCTTATTCCGCATCCGTACAGGGAAGGCAGGACATTGAAATCTATCCGCAGGTGTCCGGGACGATACAACAGGTATGCGTGAAAGAAGGGCAAGAGGTACGTCGGGGTGAACGGTTGTTTATTATAGACCAAGTTCCTTACCAAGCAGCCCTGCGGACAGCTATTGCCAATGTCCATTCTGCCGAAGCACAGGTACAGACCGCCCGGCTGACCTACGAAAGCAAGCAGGCACTTCATCGTGAAAAGGTCATTTCGGAATATGACCTCTCCACAGCCCGCAATGCGCTTCTCGTGGCCGAAGCCGCGTTGGAACAAGCCAAAGCGCAGGAGGTGAATGCCCACAACGACCTTTCTTATACAGAAGTAAAGAGTCCCGCAAACGGAGTAATAGGCACCATCCCTTACCGCGTGGGCACATTGGTCAGTTCCGGTTCGGCACAACCGCTTACTTCCGTATCGGATAATTCGGAGATGTATGTCTATTTCTCCATGTCGGGGCAGCGATTGCAGTCATTGATACGCTGTTACGGCTCCATCAACCGAACCTTGGAAGAGATGCCTGCCGTCCGTCTGCAACTGGGTGATGGAACTATCTATGAAAAGGAAGGGCGTATTGAGAGCATCAGCGGCGTACTTGACCGACAGACCGGAAGTGGCTCCTTGCGTGCCGTATTCCCCAACGCCGAACGGGTGCTGCTGAGCGGAAGCACGGGAAATATACTTATCCCGCAGACCTTGCAGGATGCTATTCCCATTCCGCAAGAAGCCACCTACGAATTGCAGGACAAGCTGTTTGTCTATCGGGTAGTGAATGGCAAGGCGGTGGCTACCCGTATTGAAGTCAATCCGGTGCATGACGGCATCCGCTATACCGTCACTTCCGGATTGGATGTTGGCGATGTGATTGTGACTACAGGCGTAGGCTTGCTCAATAACGGCGATGCCGTAACCTTAAAACCGTAATAAGAGGAGGAAGAAGTTATGAATTTACGATTCTTTATAGACCGCCCGGTCTTTTCCATCGTTATTTCCGTAATTATTGTTTTGTTGGGCATCATATCCCTGACGGGGCTGCCTGTGGAGCAATATCCAGACATTGCGCCGCCCACGGTGCAAGTAACGACTTCTTATCCCGGTGCCAATGCCGAAACGGTGCAGAAGTCGGTCATTGTCCCGTTGGAGGAAGCCATCAACGGTGTGGAGAACATGAGCTACATCCATTCGGAAGCCTCCAATACGGGAGATGTTACAGTGAATGTCTATTTCCGTCAGGGAACTGATGCCGACATGGCGGCAGTCAATGTGCAAAACCGCGTATCGAAGGCACAGGGATTGCTTCCTGCCGAAGTAACCAAAATCGGGGTGCAGACGCAGAAACAACAGAAGTCGCTATTGAAGGTGGTCGCCCTCTACAGCCCGGACGATTCATACGATATGCAGTTTATCAACAACTACATGAAGATAAATGTGGAGCCGCGCGTCAAGCGTATTGCCGGTGTGGGTGAGTTCAATGTATTGGCATCCAACTATTCCATGCGCATTTGGCTGAAACCGGACGTGATGGCGCAGTACAAACTGATACCGTCAGACGTGACCAATGCCCTCGAAAAGCAGAATTTGGAATCGGCTACGGGTGCTTTCGGCGAGAACCACGAGAATGCCTACGAATATACCATCAAATATAGGGGACGCTTCTCCACGCCCGAAGAGTTTGGTGATATTGTTATCCGTTCGCTTTCCAACGGAGAAATCTTGCGTCTGAAAGATATTGCCCGCATCGAGTTGGGTGATGAAGCCTATACCTATCGTGCCATGACGGACGGTCATGCGGGATGTATCACCGAGGCTTACCAGAGTGCCGGTTCCAATGCTACGGAGGTGGTACAGGAGATTGATGCGCTGATAGATGAAATATCCGAAGACTTGCCTGAAGGATTGAAGTTTGCCAGCTTGTTGAGCGTGAACGACTTTCTCTTTGCCTCCATCGAGAATGTGCTTTGGACGCTGATAGAGGCTATCATTCTCGTTGTACTGGTGGTTTATGTGTTTTTGCAGGACATCCGTTCGACACTGATTCCCACCATATCCATTATCGTCTCTTTGGTCGGCACGTTCGCTTTCATGGCGGTGGCGGGCTTTTCCATCAACTTGCTGACGCTGTTCGCACTGGTGCTTGCCATCGGTACGGTGGTGGACAATGCCATTGTGGTAGTCGAGGCAGTACAGGCGAAGTTCGATGCCGGTTACTACTCATCGTATATGGCGACGAACGAAGCCATGTCGGGCATTACGGCTGCCATCGTTACCTCTACGCTGGTGTTCATGGCGGTATTCATCCCGGTTTCCATGATGGGCGGCACGTCCGGCGTATTCTATACGCAGTTCGGCATCACGATGGCGGTGGCGGTCGGACTGTCGGCAGTCAATGCCTTGACACTTTCACCGACTCTGTGTGCCTTACTGCTTGAACCTTATATAGATGCGGACGGCAAAGAGAAAAGCGGTTTTTCGGCACGCTTCCGCAAGGCGTTCAATGCGGCTTTCGAGGTCTTGGTGAAGCGGTACGTTCGGGGTGTCATCTACTTCTGCCGCCATCGGGTGGTGACATGGGGACTGCTGGTGGCTACGGTGGCGCTGGTGGTGGTGCTGATGCGCACTACCAAGACCGGACTTGTGCCCGATGAAGATACGGGTACGGTCATGGTGAGCGTCAATACCAAGCCGGGCACTTCGCTCTTCCGCACCACCCAAGTATTGGCGCAGTTGGAAAAGGAAATCCAACAAATGCCGCAGGTGAAGCATTATGCCACCGTCAGCGGATATTCGCTCAGCGGTTCGGGAGCCAGTGCGGGACTGATTATCATCTCCCTGCGCGACTGGTCGGAACGTGACGGCAAGGAAGATGATGTAAACTCTATCATCGGACGCATCAACACCCTTTCACAGAAAATACCGGATGCGCAGTTATTTGCCGCCGCCCCGCCCATGATTAACGGCTACGGCATGGTGAACGGTTTTGAACTGCACGTGCAGGACAAGACGGGCAAACCTGTCAGTGAGTTGGACGATGCCACCAAGGGATTCATTGCCTCCCTGAGCCAATGCCCGGAAATCGGGACTGCCTATACCGCTTTTTCAGCAGACTATCCGCAATATACGCTGGACATTGATGCCGCCCGTTGCGAACGTTCGGGGCTTTCTCCGGCAGAGGTGCTTTCCACGGTGTCCGGTTACTATGGCGGGCAGTATGTCTCCAATTTTAACCGTTTCTCCAAGCTCTACCGTGTCATGATACAGGCGGAGCCGGACACACGGGTCACACCGGAATCGCTGAACCACCTCTATGTGCGTACCGGCAACGGTGAAATGGCTCCCATCAGCCAGTTTGCCCGGCTTACCAAGACCTACGGGCCACAGTCGCTCAACCGCTTCAACCTCTATGGCTCCATTGCGGTCAACGGTTCGGCTGCCGACGGCTATTCTTCCGGCGACGCCATCCGTGCCATCGGCGAAGCGGCGTCCACGGCATTGCCCAAAGGCTATACCTACGAGTTTGGCGGCATCACCCGCGAGGAAAGTCAGTCGAGCAGCAACACGGTGATTATCTTCGCCATTTGCTTTGTGCTGGTCTATCTCATCCTGAGCGCACTTTATGAAAGTTTCCTCATCCCGTTTGCCGTGGTGCTCGCCCTTCCTTTCGGCTTGCTGGGCAGTTTCCTGTTTGCCAAGCTGATGGGATTGGAGAATAACATCTATATGCAGACCGGTTTGATTATGCTCATCGGATTGCTGGCAAAGACCGCCATCCTGATAACGGAATATGCCGTCAAACGCCGACAGGCGGGCATGTCGCTGATACAAGCTGCCGTTGGAGCCGCCAAGGTGCGATTGCGCCCCATCCTAATGACAGCCCTTACAATGGTGTTCGGACTGCTACCGCTGATGGTATCAACGGGAGTAGGAGCCAACGGTAACCGCACGTTGGGTTCCGGTGCGGTGGGTGGTATGCTGGTCGGTACACTTGCCTTGCTATTTGTGGTTCCGGCACTGTTCATTGCTTTCCAGTGGTTGCAAGAGAAGGTACGTCCCATGCAGGCTGTTTCCTCCGGCGAATGGTCGATACAAGGTGAAATGGAAGATTTGAAGAAACATAAAAAGGAAAAGGAATCATGAGAAATATATTACTGACAACAGTTACCGCACTGCTGCTTGCCTCGTGCGGAGTCTATAAACCTTACTCCCGTCCGGAGGAAGTGAAAACCGATGGGCTGTATGGCACCGACATACAAGCGGAAGACACAGCCTCCATCGCCTCCTTGCATTGGAGCGAACTGTTCACCGACACACGCTTGCAATCCCTCATCCGGCGAGGACTGGAGAATAACAACGACCTTAACGTCGCACGTCTGAAAGTGGTGGAGGCAGAAGCCACGCTGATGTCTTCGCGCCTTGCCTACCTGCCCTCAGTGTCGCTTGCCCCGCAAGGTACGTTGAGTAGCTTCGATGGTAGCAAGACGACCAAGACCTACACCCTTGCTGCTTCCGCCGAGTGGGAGCTGGACTTGTTCGGCAAGCTGACCAATGCCAAACGTGGTGCCCGTGCCGCCTTAGAGCAGAGCCGCGCTTACCGGCAGGCAGTGCAGACACAACTCATCGCCACAATTGCCAACAGTTATTACAACTTGCTGATGTTGGATGTACAACTCGACATCAACCGCTGCACCGCCGAGAGTTGGAGCGAGTCGTTGCGCACGTTGGAACTGCAAAAGCAGTTCGGCAACACCACCGAAGCTGCCGTGCAGCAGGCACGTGCCAACCTGCTTACCGTGGAAACGAATGTGCTTACTCTGGAACAGCAAGTCAAGAAACAGGAAAATGCCATCTCCTTGCTCTTAGGCGATGTGCCTTCCCATATCGAACGCGGTACGTTGACAGAACAGCAATTTCCCGATACACTCTCCGTAGGTGTACCCCTGCAGTTGCTTGCCCGCCGTCCCGACATCCGTCAGGCAGAAGCATCGCTGGCACAGGCGTTCTATGCCACCGGTGCCGCCCGCTCCGCCTTTTATCCCAGCATTACGCTGGGCGGGTCTGCAGGTTGGACAAACAGTACCGGTGCCGCCATTATCAATCCCGGACGCTGGCTACTGAGTGCAGTCGGCTCATTGACACACCCCCTCTTCAACCGTGGGCGTAACATCGCCAACCTGCGCATCGCCAAGGCACAGCAACAGGAAGCGTTACTCTCTTTCCAGCAAAGTCTGCTGAAAGCGGGTAGCGAGGTGAACGATGCTCTTGCACAATGGCAGACAGCCGACCGCCGTTTGCAACTTGATGGCAAGCAGATAGCCGCTCTGCGCCGCACCGTGGAAAGTACCCGCCAGCTGATGGAACACAGCAGTAGCACCACCTATTTGGAAGTGCTTACCGCTCAGCAATCCCTGCTCTCCGCTGAACTGACGGAAGCAAACGATCATTTCGACAAAATACAGGGGATGATAAATCTGTATCATGCGTTGGGAGGTGGAAGCTGGTGAAAGACAAAGTGGCACTTCGAGGCGCACAAGGTGCCACTTTGTGGTGGTCGAAGTGGCACTTCGGAAAATCAAGAGTGGAGGTTAGTTCAGGCAACAGCAAAACGGATGCTTGCAAAGGCATCCGAGTGAGACAATAAACATTATTCATCAACCAATTAAAAACGTAAGACTATGCCTTTTGGGGAAAAAGCGTTTCAGAAGCAACAGGGCGTTTACTATCCCCAAGCCGTAGTGCAGGGCAAGCCCGTGGAAACGGAGACCATAGCAAAGGATTTGACGAAAATCTTCACAGTAAGTAACAGTGACGTGCAAGCCGTGTTGGGCGACATCGCAGGCGTGATGCACACGCGCATGGCGCAGGGCAAGAGCGTCCACATCAAGGGGCTGGGCTATTTCCGCTACACGCTCGACACGAAGGGCGTGAAGGATTTGGCGGACTTCGACAAGCAGGTGCAGGCGGTGCGCGTGCAGTTCACACCCGAACGGGAGCGGCTGTCGAACAAGACCTACACCCGTGCCCTTGTGGACAGCGATGATTTGGAATGGATTGAACTTTCTGCCGATGCGAAGGACGATGACCCGGCGCAGGGTGGCGGAAGCACAGACGGTTCCGGTAATGGCGAAGATGGTGACAATCCTTTGGGATAATGTCATTGCTGACAAAGATTGCTATAATGTATGCAGCCTGTGGTTTTAGATGGACTACGGGCTGCATGATTAAAAAGGAATAATCAAATGAGAAGTACCATAGGAACAAAATTTCTCCGCACGCTGATTGCCGCAGGTTATTTATTGATGTGCCTGCTGGCAGTCGGCATCATGTACCTGTGGTTTTATGAATGGAAAGAGATTGAAGCATTGGAAACGGAGAACCGACGTATAAATGCTTTTCGTCAGGAAGTGCATCTTGTTTATGGGGAAATGACGGGGCTTTCCCTTTTGGGCGAAAGTGTGTTGGAGTGGGAAGACGAGGATTTGGAGCATTACCATATCCGGCGCATGGCGGTGGATAGTCTGCTGTGCCGTTTCAAAACCGTTTATCCGGCAGAGCGGATAGACAGTGTGCGTCATTTGTTAGAAAGCAAGGAAAATTTGCTTTGTAGCATTGTGGAAGTATTGAATAAACAGGAAAATTTGAATCGGGAAATTGCTAAGCGTGTACCCTTCATTGCGGCAAAAAGCACACAGGAACAGCCTAAGAAAACGAAGCGCAAAGGTTTCTTAGGCTTGTTCGGCAAGAAAGAAAAGTCGAAACCGACCGCCACAACCTCCATGCTCCATGCACTGAACCGCAAGGAGATTACACAACAACAGGCGCAAAGCCGCCGCTTGTCGGAACATGCCGACAGCCTCGCCATGCGCAACAGCGAATTGAATCGACAACTGCAATCGCTTATCGGGCAGATGGACAGGAAAGTAGAACGTGACCTGCAAAAGCGTGAGGCAGAGATAACCGCCATGCGTGAACGCTCGTTCTTTCAAATCGGAGGGCTGACAGGATTTCTTTTTCTTCTTTTGGTTGTGTCATACATCATCATCCACAGGGACATACGCCGCATAAAGCGGTATAAGGCAAAGACCGTTAATCTGATAAGGCAACTCCATGAATCGGATATGAGAAACAGGGAACTGATTTCCTCACGCAAGAGAGCCATGCACACCATTACTCATGAACTGCGTACACCGCTGACCGCCATACACGGCTATGCGGAACTGATAGCCAACGGAGAAAATGCAACGCAGACGGAACGCTATTCGGGCAATATCCGGCAGGCATCGCAACGAATGATTGCCATGTTGAACACGCTGCTTGACTTCTTTCGGTTGGATAGTGGAAAGGAGAGTGCGAATACTTCCCCGTTCCGTTTGCAGGGCATGGCAGACGCTTTATCGGCGGAATTTGCTCCATTGGCAGAGACAAAGGACTTGTGTTTGACGGTGGAATGCAATACCGATGTTATCCTCATGGGCGACAAGGAGCGCATTATGCAGGTTTCCGCAAACCTGTTATCCAATGCCATCAAGTTCACGCAAGCCGGAAGCGTATCGCTCCGCATGGACTACAACGGCAATAACCTTTCCATTGTGGTGGAAGATACAGGCAGCGGTATGAGCGAAGAAGAACAGCAACGGGTGTTCGGAGCATTTGAACGGCTCTCCAACGCCGCCACGCAGGACGGTTTCGGATTAGGATTATCCATCGTGAAACGCATCGTGGATATGTTAGGCGGTACTGTCCGATTGGAAAGCAAGAAAGGTCGGGGCAGTCGTTTCACGATAGAAATACCCATGCAAACCGCTGATATTGCTGTCATCGAAAAGAAAGAAGTGCAAGAACAATATCCTTATTCTGAACGTGCCTATTCGGTCATTATGTTGGATGACAACGACATTCTTCTTTCGATGGCAATGGATATGTATGCCCATTACGGTATCCGTTGTGATGTGTGCACTAATACAAGCGACCTCATGGAAGCCATGCGGACAAAGGACTACGACCTGCTGATTACAGACTTGAAGATGCCGGAAATAAATGGCTTTGAGGTATTGGAACTGCTGCGCTCGTCCCACGTCGGCAACTCGAAGACCATCCCTGTGATTGTCGCCACTGCTTCGGGAAGCTGCACCGAAGAAGAACTGCTGGCTCATGGCTTTTCCGCCTGCCTGTTCAAGCCGTTCGGCCTGTCGGAACTGCTGGCGGTGTCGGGCAAATGCCTTTCAGTATCTTCTGTCAAAAATAACAAAGAGAAACAACCTGACCTTTCTTCTTTATTGGCGTATGGTGACAAGGTGACTATGCTTGACAAACTGAAAACCGAAACGGAAAAGGACATGCAAGCCATTAGCGATGCCGGAGAGCGGTGTGACCGCAAAGAATTGGATATGCAGGTACACCGTTTACGCAGTTCGTGGGCAGTAATCCGTGCGGACAAACCACTATGGGAACTGCACAGACTTCTGCATTCAGACACGGAATGTTCCGATAACGAGATTCAACACACCGTGAATGCAGTATTGGCAATGGGTGACAAGATTGTGGAACAGGCTAAAAAACGAAAGGAAGACGGATTATGAAGGTAATTGTAGTAGAGGACAATCCCGTTTATAACGATTATGTCTGCAACTTCTTGAAGAAAGGCGGCTTCGACACCATGCAGGCGTATCGGCTTTCTACCGCCAAGAAATTGCTGGCAAAGGCAGAGGAAGATAATACTGTGCTTGCCGACTTGCGTCTACCTGATGGTGAGGGTGTCGACCTGTTGCGTTGGATGCGCAAGGAAGGGAAGCCGCAGCCGTTCATCATCATGACCGATTACGCCGAGGTGCATACGGCAGTGGAAAGTATGAAACTCGGCTCCGCCGACTATATTCCCAAGCAATTGGTAGAGGACAGGCTTGTTCCTCTCATCCGCTCCATACACAAAGCACAGGAACAGAAAAGGAACAAACAAGTCCCGATATTTGTCCGGCAAGGTACGGCATATCAAGGAATCAAGCGGCGTGTCCGGTTGGTTGCACCCACCCGTATGAGTGTATTGATATTAGGTGAGAACGGTACGGGCAAAGAACATATTGCCCAACACATCCACGCACAGAGCAAACGTGCGGATAAGCCTTTCGTGGCGGTGGACTGTGGTTCGTTGTCCCCGACATTGGCACTGTCCGCATTCTTCGGACACATCAAAGGTGCATTCACAGGAGCAGATTCTACCCATGTTGGGTATTTTCAAGAAGCCAATGGCGGTACATTGTTTCTTGATGAAGTGGCCAACCTGCCGATGGAAATGCAGCGGATGTTGCTCCGTGCCATACAGGAGAGGCGGTATCGCCCGGTCGGAGACAAGGCAGACCGGAATTTCAATGTCCGCATCATCGCTGCTACCAATGAAGATTTGGAGGTATCGGTGAATGAAAAGCGTTTTCGGCAGGATCTTCTGTACCGCCTGCACGACTTCGGGATAACCGTTCCTCCGTTGCGTGACTGTCAAGAAGACATTATGCCGCTGGCAGAGTTCTTCCGTGATATGGCAAACAGAGAGCTGGAGTGTAGCGTGAGCGGGTTCAGTTCCGAAGCACGTAAAGCGTTGCTGACACACGCATGGCCGGGCAACGTGCGGGAACTTCGGCAGAAAGTTATGGGTGCTGTATTGCAGGCGCAGGAAGGTGTTGTCATGAAAGAGCATCTGGAACTTGCCGTGACGAAACCGACCTCTACTGTCAGCTTCGCCTTGCGCAATGACGCGGAGGATAAGGAGCGGATATTGCGTGCGTTGAAACAGGCAAACGGCAACCGGAGTGTCGCCGCCGAACTGCTCGGAATAGGCAGGCAGTATTGGAAATCTTTGTGTAGTAATTGACGGATTTTTAACTAAGAATGTACCTTCGGGCATTTACCATATGGGAGACGATGAAGCTCTTTCAACTAATGAACTCATTCAGGTTATTTGTGAGGCTCTTGGTAAGAAAACTCATATATGGTGCATTCCGAAAGGTCTGATGAACGGAGTTGCAAAAGTGGGTGGGTGGTTTCATCTTCCGCTCAATCCTCTTCGGATGCAGAAGCTCACAGAAAACTATGTAGTGAGTAATGCCAAGATCAAGGCTGCTCTTGGCATTACGCGGATGCCGGTAAGAGCGAAGGATGGATTGATGGACACTATTAGAAGTTTTAAGCAGTAGAATGATTATGAATGCATACTTGACTTACGGAATTATTTTTGTGATTCTATTGGCATTAGAGTTATGCTATTTCAAGGTGGCTGACCACTTTAACATTATCGACAAACCCAACGAACGCTCATCGCACTCTACGATTGTATTGCGTGGCGGAGGTATAATCTTTTTAATTGGTATCTGGATTTGGAGCGCTTTCTTCGGATTTCAATATCCCTGGTTTCTAGTCGGCTTGACACTTGTAGCAGGCATCAGCTTTGTAGATGACATCCATTCATTACCGGACTCTGTAAGATTGGTTGCTCAGTTTGCAGCTGCCGCAATGGCATTCTATCAGCTCGGCATATTGCATTGGTCAATGTGGTGGATAATATTACTGGCACTAATAGTCTATGTCGGTGCCACGAATGTGATAAACTTCATGGATGGAATCAATGGTATCACAGCAGGCTACTCTTTGGCTGTATTGATACCGTTGGCACTGGTGAATATAAATGGTGTTTTTGTAGAACAGAGTTTGATCATATCAACGATTCTTGCTTCATTGGTGTTCTGTATTTTTAATTTCCGTCCGAAGGGGTACGTTCGCCCTGGCACTGGCTTTCGCGGGCAACGACCTGGTGAATTTCATCGGCGTACCCGTCGCCGGATTCG
>ENA-USYR01001085-USYR01001085.1-human-gut-metagenome-genome-assembly--contig:-NODE-1085-length-11800-cov-5.880150_pt1 | contig 11800 bp, 13 predicted proteins | sample MGYA00250064_ERZ773510 | MGnify/ENA primary metagenome ERZ773510 (study PRJEB29103, sample SAMN06112082) | human gut metagenome | biome: human gut; feature: ankylosing spondylitis patient; material... | reverse complement strand
AAAAATGTTCGTATTGCGATTTTAAGGCTATCTGCAAACGATAAACCGAAAATAGAATATACCAATTAAATAAGGGCTGTTGCCCCCGTCATTGTATTGAATGTACCTTCGAGTTTCAAACCGATGAGATAGCAATCAATATCCGAAAGCTCAACTCCATCACCAGCTTTAAACTCCACTTTCAGGCGGCTCATCTTATGATTAAATGACAACTGCACATTTGGCTGAGTAGCACTTGCTTTTGCTGTAGCATAAAGAAAGTCAAGGTATTTCCTCTTTGCTTCCGTAGCTTGATTTTCACTATCAGTCAAAACCTGCACTACCCCTTGACTGATACCGGATGTACCAACAAATGGACAATAGGCAGCCACATCATATTCTTGTGTACCTAACACCCAAATTTCTTCTGCTACTCCACCTTTCGCTACAAACATATTATTTGCATCACCGGTGTATTTGTAGTGAATGTTCTGTTGATTATTTCCACAAGAGATCCCTATAGAATCTCCAACTTCCCATTGGGTATCAGTTGCTCTAGTCGGTGCCAACGTACTTCCTGTTGAGTTATTGATCACTGCACTAAAAGAGACTTTCACCCCCGTCTCTCCCGCAAATTTGATGTCAGATTCCTTAACATCAGTACTACATCCTGCTAAGAATAACAGAATAATAGCAATCATTACATAGTTTTTCTTCATACCATGCATTTTAAAGTTTTTATAAATATGTATTGTTGATTAAATCCATTATAATATGGAATGAAAAGAAATTGCCGACAAAATTCATTTTGCATCGCAACTAAAGTAGAAAATGCTTGTTTTTCATTGTGTATCATTTTTATTATACTTAAGTTAAACAAAAGTTAGATTAAGTTTTAATCAGGCATCATTATTTATATTATATACCTAAAACTGATGCAAACTTAAAGAACAATACAGTTATTAACAATACAATATTGTACATAAGCATAAAAAATACTGCCTTTTGTACAAATGAACATGGGATGAATAGGACATATATGGAATAAACAGGCCAAAAGAACATCTCATATCCGTTCTATTACATATTTTGATAAATTCAGAAAACCCGGATCAGAAAAAACAAGTCGAATCTATCCGTAATACAGTCCAAGTTTCATGTCCGACTATTGCTTTTTACTAATTATTTTTGTATCTTAGAAGTTTCCATCTTCTCAAAAACAAATGGTCACCTTATAAAGATCAGGCGAACAGCGCCTGCAAAGAAGCCATTGAGCAGACCATCAGCGCCCACTATGCAGAGAATCGGCTGGATACGGAGGCGGCGGTCAAAGATGTGCTGGAAAAGTTCGGGACGGAACGGGTACAGTTTATTCTTGCCAACACCATCCAGCGCAAGAACTATGACGGGCGTATCTCTCAGGACAATAAAGCATGGGCAAAAAACATTCCTACGCTGGAGGACAGCGGCGTTTCCCGCCACTGTGCCTATCTGGTGGTAGATCAGGTCAATCCCGGTTTGACCGACCTGTTCACCAGACAGTTCCGAAAAGCCGCTCAAGAACAGCAGAAAAGTTCTGTCCTGCAAAAGCTCAAACAGGAGTTGCCCGCCCATAAGTCTGCCGCCCCGAAAAAACGGGAGCCGGAGCGATAACCATGGCAAAGCGCAAGCGGGATGTTCCGGTTTTGTTTTGGGTGTCCGCAGAAGAACTGGAACTGATCCATCAAAAGATGCAGCAATACGGGACAGAGAATTTGAGCGCTTATCTGCGGAAAATGGCGCTGGATGGTTATGTGGTCAAGCTGGAACTGCCAGAGCTGAAGGAGCTGGTCTCCCTGATGCGCCGAAGCAGCAACAACTTGAACCAGCTGACCCGCAAAGTGCATGAGACCGGGCGGGTTTATAATGCTGACTTGGAGGATATATCCCAGCGGCAGGAACAACTGTGGGAGGGTGTGAAGGAAATCCTTACCCAACTCTCCAAACTTTCATAACAGGGATAGATACTCCATTTGCGGAGGGAGGAACGGCGTTTCTTCGCCGCACCTTCCTCCGCTTTTTCTTTTTGTCTGTATCCTTGTCTTTTGCCTGTCCGTACCGGATAATATGAGTAGAATAAGAAGCGTAGCAAAGGAGTGAAAACAGATGCTGACCTTTGAAAGGGTGCTGGAGATTTTTGCGGATTACCTGACCGCAGACGAGACCATAGAAGTTTATATCAGCCGCCATGGATGTGTAAGAGTTGAATTTGACCAAGATTTTCACTATTGCTCTGGCGAGGTGTGCCATACTCCCAAGGAACTGTTCGACCTCTTAGCCGATGATTACCGGACTTATCTGGAGATTGAACTGACCAAAGGAAAACGGGAAGTGACGGAAGATGATGAGAGAGAAGCGGATGCCCTATGCAAACAGTATCTGGAGCGTTGGAAGGAGGAACAGGAATGAAGATTTTGAAATGTCTGCTGATGATCGTAACTGCACCGGTCGTTTTGGTGTTGACGCTTTTTGTCTGGCTCTGCACGGGGCTGATCTACATATCCGGTCTGGTGCTTGGTCTACTAAGCACGGTAATTGCTCTGCTTGGCGTGGCTGTGCTGATTACCTATTCCCCGCAGAATGGTGTGATTTTGCTGGTTATGGCATTTTTGATTAGCCCGATGGGGCTGCCGCTGGCTGCGATCTGGCTGCTGAGCAAGGTGCAGAGTTTGAAATTTGCGATACAGGATTGGGTGTATGGGTAAATGATGTGAATATAATTTGGAATGAAAAAGAAGCAGGACAATGGGAGATGAGACCCAATGTCCTGCTTCTCTGTTTATTCAGAACGAACTGTAATATATTTTTGTTTTCGACTGTTTGGCTTATCTGGAATAGTCATTTTAAGCTGGCCACTTGCCAGTAGAGGATTCAAATATTTTCTTGTAAAATAAGTGAGATTTCGATAACCAATAAACGAGCAAATTTCTTGTTTGCTTTTTTCTGTTATACAAAAATCCAAGACTGCGTGTAGGATGTCCCGTGATTTATCTTGGTCACTAACTTGGTCACAATCTTGGTCACTGACTAAGTCTTTCTGACTAAGATGGTAATTCACATTTTTCAAAATAACTCTGAAATCTGTCGCTGTTGAGGAAAATTCGGGCTTATATGCCTCTGTGTATCCAGGCAGCTTTTCGGTTTCACTGACGATTTTGCGTAGGCCACTTCCACGGCGTTCCATGTACTTCATGCGGTGGAACAGGTCAGCAATCACAGGGTTTCGTCGCATCGAACGAATACTGTAAATATCGTATTCCTGAATTGAGCCGCCGCCAAACATACCGCCAGGAGATGTGATTTCCACCCGATCATCAAACATATCAATATGGATTTCGCTGCCAAGCACAATATAATCACGATGGATAAGCGCATTGACAAGAGCCTCTGTCACAGCTCGTTCAGCATAATCCGGCTTGTCTACACGATACTGTGCCTCTTTGACAAAACGAACTTTGGAATTATTGCGAATAAATTCACTGCCGCTTTTCAGTAGATAAATCAGATTCCCTTCGTATTCTTTATCGTCCAGTGCATCATCAAAGATAGAGCCTTTTTCCAAGCCATTCCACCGGGTACAGAACATACGGGAGTTATAGACTGTGTGCTGATCGGTCATGAGCTTTCCGGCATTGGTCAGGAGTCCATTTTTATCAGTCAAACCAAAGGAAACATAATCGGATGGCTCAAAGCGGAGACCAGTCCGTTCCAGATAGGTTGCTTCCAGAAGTGTAAAGCTGTAATCCTTTTTTACCGCGTCTGTTGTTAGGGTATCAAAGGACTGATTGGTTCCCTTTAAGATCAATTCATTCACAATGTAATCAGGGGCAATTACGCTTTCATTTCCAACACGGATATATGCCTCCATCACGCCGTCTGCCTTGTAATAATATGGGGTGCTACGGCCGGGAGAAACCTCCAGAGCTAATAGATTTTTACCATCTTCCTGTAATGGTTTTAAGATAAACTGAGGTAATGGTGTGATTCGTTCTTTGATTAAGCGGCTGATCGCCTCAGCATCCTTTTGAACATCGAACAAGCCAATAGGTTTCCGGTCATCAGAGATTCCGAAAAACAGAGTGCCGCCGATTCCATTAGAAAAGGCACTGACACTTTTTAACCAGCTTTTGGGTTTCTTTATTTCAAGTGCAACTTTGAAATCACATTCGGTTGCTTCAGCAATGAGCTGTTCTATCATAAAATCCCTCCTTTGAGGTATTGGTAGTTTCTTTATATTATACCCATAAGGAGAGTTTATTTCAACGATAGGCACAAATAGTTCAGAGAAAATATTTTGAGAGGAGGGCTTTTTATGGCAACTACAAGAATCATGCCGCTTCATGTCGGCAAAGGCCGCACAGAGAGTCGGGCGATCAGTGACATCATCGACTATGTGGCCAATCCAAAGAAAACAGATAACGGCAGGCTCATTACCGGCTATGCGTGTGACAGCCGGACTGCGGATGCGGAGTTCCTTCTGGCAAAGCGGCAGTACATTGCCGCTACCGGACGAGTGCGTGGTACAGATGATGTGATTGCCTATCATGTGCGCCAGTCCTTCCGCCCCGGTGAGATTACCCCGGAAGAAGCAAACCGGCTGGGCGTAGAATTTGCAAAGCGTTTTACTAAAGGCAATCATGCCTTTGTGGTCTGCACTCACATAGACAAGTCGCACATTCATAATCACATTATCTGGTCATCGGTCAGCTTAGAATATGACCGGAAATTCCGAAACTTTTGGGGCAGCACCAAGGCGGTTCGCCGGCTAAGTGACACCATCTGTATTGAGAATGGACTGTCCATTGTAGAGAATCCGAAACCTCATGGAAAGAGCTATAACAAATGGCTGGGCGATCAGGCAAAGCCCTCTCACCGAGAGCTGCTTCGTGTGGCGATTGACAACGCATTATCACAAAGTCCTGCTGACTTTGAAGAACTGCTGAAGCTGTTGCAAGAGTATGGTTGTGAAGTCTCAAAGCGCGGAAAATCGTATCGACTGAAGCTCTCTGGTTGGGAGAAAGCCGCCCGCATGGACAGTCTGGGCGAAGGATATGGATTGGAAGATTTGCGGGCAGTTCTCTTAGGGAAGAAAGCACATACCCCGCGAAAGAAAACAGTCACACAGGCAGAGCCGCCGAAGGTCAATCTGCTGGTGGACATTCAGGCAAAATTGCAGGCTGGAAAAGGTGCTGGCTATGCGCGATGGGCTAAAGTTTTCAATCTGAAGCAAATGGCGCAGACCATGAATTACCTGTCAGAGAATAAACTGCTGGAGTATGCGGTTTTGGAAGAAAAGGCTGCGGCTGCCACGGCACATCACAATGAACTTTCGGCGCACATCAAAGCGGCTGAAAAGCGCATGGCAGAGATTGCTGTTCTGCGTACTCACATCGTAAATTATGCCAAGACCCGTGAGGTCTATGTGGACTACCGCAAGGCCGGCTACTCTAAGAAATTCCGGGAGGAACATGAGGAAGAAATTCTGCTCCACCAGGCTGCTAAGAATGCCTTTGATGAGATGGGAGTCAAGAAACTTCCCAAGGTCAAAGAGTTGCAGACGGAGTACGCGAAATTGCTGGAAGAAAAGAAAAAGACCTATGCCGAGTACCGGCGTTCCCGTGAAGAAATGCGGGAGCTTTTAACGGCAAAGGCTAATGTAGACCGAGTGCTGAAAATGGAGGTAGAACAGGATGTTGAAAAAGAAAAAGACCACGGCCAGCGGTAAGCTGGTCCTGGTCAAAAGCGTTCGCAGAACGCGCAGCCACAGAATGAAATTCTGTGTTCAAAGGGGCTTGGGGGCGCTGCCCTCAACAAGCAAGCGGAGAGGAAAATCACGGAGGGATTTTCTTCTCTGCGGGCCTGTGTGTATTAACACAGGCATTGCTTGCCTCTTTTCTCCGAAAATGAAAAGAACCAGTGAGAGAATCGTTAAATTTCACTCACTGGCTCAATTCGTTTCAAATTTTTTTGACAACTCTGTCAGTTCTTTCACCGTTTCCTGGGTGTGATGCAGCAGGGTGTCACGCATTTCTGGCGGACAGCTGGAATAAAGCATTTTCATCTGATTGACACCTTCATCCTCCAGAGAAACATCTGGATTTATAAGTGTATCTAAAGAGATATGCAGGACCTTGGCCAATGCTCTCAAAATCAAATAAGAAGGATTCATTTTCCCCTTTTCGATATTGGCGATTTGCTTTACAGAAACATGGCTCAAATCAGATAGCTCCTGTTGTGTTAGCTCTTTATTCTTTCGGGCTTCCCGCATTTTCTGCCCTAAAGCAGTTAAATCATCAATCGGCATAATCGTTCACCTCAATAACATTGTATCGTTCTGGTTTGTGCAAAGGAATAACCTAATTATGCCTGATGAACGGTAAGATTATGCTGATTTTTGTAGAGTAATAGGTAGGGATAAACTTGTATTCTTCGAGAAGACGAAATATAATATTTTAGGAGGTGCAAAATGGACTACATAACATTAAAAGAGGCAAGCCAAAAATGGAATGTTACGCCGCGCCAGATAAATTATTTGTGTACATCTGGGCGCATCCCCGGTGCTGTAAAAATGGCGACGATTTGGCTTATTCCTAAAAATGCAGAGAAGCCAGTAGACAGGCGGAGAAAAGAAAACAAATCTCAGTGAGGTTTCTGTGACATTTGGGTGATACACTGAAAATGAAGGAGTGTGATACCATGCGAATTTTAGTAGTCGAGGATGATCGACTTTTGAATAATACTTTATGCTATAACTTGAATACTGCGGGCTATGCGGTGGATTCTGCGCTGACAAAATCAGCGGCCGGTAGTTTCTTGACAGAGCAGGACTATGACCTAATTGTGCTGGATGTAAATTTGCCGGATGGGAACGGTTTTGACTTCTGCCGGGAGGTAAAAGAACGCCGTCCCGATACCGCTATTATCTTTCTGACCGCAAATGATATGGAAAGCGATATGCTCAAAGGGTATGAGCTGGGTGCAGAAGATTATGTGACAAAACCTTTCCCTATGAGTGTCTTTCAAAAGAAACTGGCGGTAGTGCTAGGGAGGCTGACAAAACAATATGGTGGTGATACTTATGAGGATGACATACTGACCATCAATTTTTCAGAAATGAGTGCTACTCTATCAGGAAAGCCACTTACATTCACACCACTGGAATATCGACTTTTGAAAATTCTGATGAAAAATCCACAGATTGTTTTGACCCGGCAAGTCTTGTTGGAAAAATTGTGGGACGCAGACGGAAATTTCGTGGATGAACACGCTCTGACTGCGGCTATCAGCCGGGTACGAAACAAAATTGAAACACCCGACCGTCAGTACATCAAAACGGTATATGGTATGGGTTATATGTGGATTGGAGGGGTGCTGAAATGAATGGGCGAAAACTCTCTGTCAACAAAGCCTGTCTCTTTTTAGCTGTTCTCCTGCTGGTGGCAATGGGGACGGTTTCAGCAGCTTTGTATGGGCTAACTCAGAATATAACCGCTGTCTGGTATGTAGTATTGTTCGGCATCTTTGTGCTGCTTTGCGCTGTTTGTTTTATGGTGCTGGTTCGGCGTAAACTGGCAATGTTCTCCGATAGCTTTTGTAGTCTGATAGATAATATGTTGTCCGGGAATATGCAGCCGAAACAGATTATTGAAGAAGAAAGTCTTTTCTATAAAATTGAATATCGGCTGAACCGTTTATATGAAGTCATGCAGGAAAACAAGAACAGCATTGCACAAGAACGGGCTGACCTGCAAGAACTGATTTCCGACATTTCTCATCAGGTCAAGACCCCGATTGCGAACTTGAAAATGATTAACAGCACCCTGCTTGAAAATGAAGTCCCTGTGCAAAAGCAAAAAGAGTTTCTTACAGCACAGGCCAGCCAACTTGATAAACTGGATTTTCTCATGCAGATGATGATTAAAACCTCTCGTCTGGAAGCAGGTGTCATTTCTCTGGAAAAGAAAAGCCAGCCGCTTTATGACACGCTTGCCGCCGCATTGGGCGGTATTCTTCTGAACGCCGAGAAAAAACAGATCAATGTTCAAGTGGACTGCCCGGAGAACTTGGTCGTTTCCCATGACAGAAAATGGACAGGTGAAGCATTGTTCAATATTTTGGACAATGCGGTGAAATATACGCCGGAGGGCGGTCAAATCCGTGTTTCGGTTGAAAGTTGGGAAATGTATGTGAAAATCGACATTGCAGATACAGGCATTGGCATTTCAGAACAGCATCAGGGAGCAATTTTCAAGCGTTTCTATCGAGAGGACATCGTACATGATGTAGATGGAATTGGTATTGGTCTATATCTGGCTCGTGAGATCGTAACCTTGCAAGGCGGTTATATCCGGGTAACATCCGAGGTTGGGAGGGGTTCAACTTTTTCCGTCTTTCTGCCTCGACAATAAAATAAGTACGCTAAAAAACAAAATGTCACAGACCTATGACATTTGAGATTTAATTAAACAGAGGTATTTTGTTTCCCGTGACATTTCTGTGAGGTTTACCTTTTATGATAGAGCCATCAAAAAGAAAGGGTGGTGTTCTATATGAACATATTACAAACGACAGATTTGAAGAAATATTACGGCACCGAACCGAACATTACAAAAGCATTGGATGGCGTGACCCTATCCATTGAGGAAGGTGAATTTGTTGCCATTGTTGGTACTTCCGGCAGCGGTAAGTCTACTTTGCTGAACATGATGGGCGGGTTAGATACGCCAACTTCCGGCAGTATTAAAGTAAAAGGGAAAGAATTATCGAAACTCAAGGATGAACAGCTTACCATCTTCCGCAGACGTAACATCGGGTTTATCTTTCAGAATTACAATCTTGTTCCTGTGCTGAATGTCTATGAAAATATTGTCCTGCCGGTGGAGCTGGATGGTGATACCGTGGACAAGCGGTTTATGGATGAAGTAGTGAAAATGCTGGCTCTCGATGGGAAGCTGAACAGTATGCCTAACAATCTGTCCGGCGGCCAGCAGCAGCGTGTAGCGATTGCCCGCGCCCTTGTTTCCAAACCAGCTATTATACTTGCAGATGAACCGACAGGCAATTTGGATAGCCGGACAAGTAGTGATGTTCTTGGTTTGCTGAAAGTTACAAGTCAGAAGTTCCATCAAACGCTTGTAATGATTACCCATAACAATGAAATTGCCCAGCTTGCCGACCGAATTATCCGTATTGAGGACGGAAAAATCGCACAGTGACAGGGGGTGACATTGATGGATGATATTTTATTTGGGAACAATAATCAGGCAACAATCAATCGTCTTGCCAAAAGAAGCTACCGCGCTAATAAGCAGAGAAATGTTTTCGTTACCATCGCATTATTCTTGACCGCCTTTATGATTACATCTGTATTTAGTTTGGGGTGCAGTTATTTTGAAACCTATCAAATGCAGCAAATTCGTGCGATGGGCACGACTGCGGATGTGGCAATTACAAGTCTCTCAGAAGAACAATATGAAGAATTGAGCCGATCCAGCTTGGTATCCGTAGTTGGTGTCAGTCAGAGATTGGGCAGCATTGATACATCTGGAATGGACGATGCCCTGCTGAGTATTACTTGGATAGACGAAACAGAATGGCAAGAACACCGTGTACCAACAATTTCGGATATACACGGAGATTATCCGCAAGCAAAAAATGAAATTATGCTCCCTACATGGGCTTTGCGTGCAATGGGGATTGATGATCCACAGATAGGGATGAATATTTCCCTTTCCTATCAACTCGGAACAGATTATCAATATATCTCCGATGAATTTGTTTTGTCGGGCTATTATACAGATTATTCGGCTTCACGTGCAGGCAACCGTGGTGCCGCTTATGTTTCGGAGCTTTTTGCAACACAAACAGGGCTTCCCTTTGATAGTGTGTCTACCGCAATGATTTCTTTTTCTGATGACAGTAATGCCCTGCGATCCTGTGAAAAACTAAAACGGAAGATTTCGTTTACAGAAAGTCAGTCCTTTGAAATTGTACCTATTGCTCAGAGCAATTCCGCCACCATTGTTCTTCCACTGGCTGCTATTATCGTCTTTATCATTATCAGCGGCTATTTGCTGATTTATAACATTCTGTATATCTCAATTTCAAGAGATACACAATTCTATGGACAGCTTAAAACGATAGGCACGACAAAAAGACAAATCAAGCGGATCGTGCGTTCTCAAATATTCAGAACGGCGGTGATCGGTATTCCCAGCGGCCTGATTGTCGGTGGTATTGTTTCGCTTGGACTTGTTCCGTTTGCCATGAATATGATGTACTCAAGCGATACAGACCTTGGGGAGATAGTGTCCTTTTCCCCCATTATTTTTGCGGGTGCCGCAATCTTCACATTTTTTACTGCAATCATCGGCAGCATGAAACCAGCGAAAATAGCTGCAAGTATTTCTCCTGTTGCGGCTTCACGCTATACGGAGGCAAATACAAGGAGTTACCGAGATCATAAGAGCCATAGAACAAAATTATCTCGGATGGCACGAGATAATATTTTTAGAAACCCTAAAAGCGCTTTCCTTACTTTTGCGTCCTTATTTTTAGGCTTAATATTGTTTTTGGTTTCTGCTGGTCTACTATCAAGCCTAAGTCCCGACAATTTTGTAAATCAATGGGGAGAAAGTGATTTCGCATTGACTTACAGCATTTCCGAAGAAGGAAACCTGCTCTCTGATGAAATGTTGCAGCAAATTGAAACAATGCAGGGAATTGAAAATCTGCGCGTCACTTATTCTGCTTCACCGTGGCCCACTATGGATGTCATTTACGACGAAAATGTATTCGGGAAATATATTGATTCCTTGGATGGCGTATCAGGTCTTGATTTTTCAAATGCGGAAACACGAAAAAACTATACAGATAATTTTTGGAGCGGCGTTTACGGAATAGATTCCAGATATATCGAAGAACTTAATAAAACGCTTGATAAGCCTATTGACTTAACCGCCTTTGAAAAGGGAGAGTTGGTGGTTTTGTCCGCTATGACGGATGATGAGGGAAACCTATTGATTCAGCCAGGGCAAGCAATCACCGTTGTCGGTGAGTCCGGGGAACAGGTCTTTACAGTGGCAACTGGCTTTCTGGACGCTGATTTTCAGAGTGGTCGAGGAAATGAGAGAGGTACTGCCCCTGATTTGTATATCAGTAAGCAGGCAATAGAGAAGTTGTCTGGAGAAACCAAAATCTTTCGGATTGCTTTTGATACGATTGATAGCAGTTATGACAAAGGGATTATGGAGCAGCTTCAATCCATTACTGCTTCGTCACCGGGCATTACGATTCTGTCACGATATGAAAAGCAGCAAGAAATGGCCGGATATTTGCTGACCTCAAGGATTATAGCCGCAGGGTTGTCCGCTGTATTTTTGCTGATAGGAATTATGAATTTCATTAACACAATGGTTGTTAGTGTAAATACTCGGAAACATGAATTTGCAACACTTGAAAGTATAGGAATGACGAAAAAGCAAATTAGAAATGTATTGCTTTGGGAAGGCGTGTATTATTGGAGTATTTCTTTCCTACTGCTTGCCACACTGGGAACAGCGATATATATTCCAATATACTCAGCCTTTAGAAGAATGGTTCCTTATGCAGCTTTTCACTATCCTGTAATTTCTCTGTTGGTTGTCGCAGCTATTGTTTTGCTGGTCTGCTTGGCAACCCCCGTCATAACTTTCATGCAAAATGTTCATACAGAGGATCTGAAGCACCTGAAACCAATGTACCAAAACCACGGATACGGATGCTGGGGGCAGAACCGGGTTCA
>ENA-USYR01001066-USYR01001066.1-human-gut-metagenome-genome-assembly--contig:-NODE-1066-length-11998-cov-15.301065_pt1 | contig 11998 bp, 8 predicted proteins | sample MGYA00250064_ERZ773510 | MGnify/ENA primary metagenome ERZ773510 (study PRJEB29103, sample SAMN06112082) | human gut metagenome | biome: human gut; feature: ankylosing spondylitis patient; material... | reverse complement strand
GCAGTTCCAGCTGCATCAATGACGGTATGTACTGTACAGCATACGGATACTACTCCGCAGCACTCCATCAATGAAGAAGCCAACCCATTCCCGGCAACACAACGATCGTAAAGAGAGTCAACTGCCAGCTGGTGATGACCAGTGTCGCAAAATACAGAATAATCATAATCGGACTCTTCATCAACATATCCAACGAGCTGGTAATGGAGTTTTCCACTTCACCCACATCCCCGCTCATACGAGCGATAATATCTCCTTTTCTCTCTTCCGAGAAGAATGACATCGGCAGACGCATCACCTTAGCATACACCATAATACGGATATCACGCACCACTCCTGTACGCAACGGAATCATTACAGCCGAAGAAGCGAAATAACAACCGGTTTTAAACAATGTCATAATCATCAGGAACAGTCCCAAAAAGATAAGCGCCATAGTAGGTCCATTATCTATTATCATCTGACTGATATAATAATAGAAGTTATTCTTAGCAACATCGGCCAAATCACCACTTCCCCATTCCATAAAATGATAGACCTTATCAGCCCCTTCCGTCTTGAACAGGATGCTCAGAATAGGAATCAAAAAAGTGAATGAAAACACATTGAATACAGCAGATAAAATATTCAGCAAAACAGCCCAGCCGATATACTTCTTATAAGGCGACACAAAACGTCGCATCAATTGTAGAAATTCCTTCATTACTTGTTATTAAATAAGTTAAGACCGCAAAGATACAATAAAACCGATTAACAGACAGCAGTTTCACCGAATTATTAACGCGATTTATCGAAAAGAGCTTGTAAGAAAGCGATCATATATCCGACAAACTCTCATTTTCCGAGTCATAAAGTCTTCCTTCCGGCAAGTCTTTCGCAATTACCCTGTATCTCTTTTTGAGCGACAGCCACCACATGATAATAAACTCCGCGCGTTTTCCTGTACGATTTCACTCCCAACCGTTGCAGAATACGTCCGAAATAGTTCACCTGACCGGAAGAGAATTTCATTTTACTCGCCTTTTGTATCCGTTGCAATATATCGGCAGCAAGTATCCACTCTCCTTCTTCCTCATCGTCCGCAACGCGGTAATACACAAGAAACAGCTGTTCGATAAGCGGTGACTGTTCAAACTCCTGATTGGCTTCCGTCATAATGGCTTCTTCCTTTTCGTCAAACCAATACCGTTCATTGTGATAGAGCGCCGCCATTGCCTGCGCATAAAGCTGTTCATAATCAACAGGACGAACCACATCAATCACTCCCGTAACCTCCACACCTATATAACGACGACTGCCGGAAGTATCTGTCAGCAAATCCTTATGATTGCTTGTTCCGATGAAAGAAGCGTAACGGCGAAGTTCTTCTACCGCCGAAGCATTCGGGCGCCGTGTATTAACGACCGGCTTTTGCATGATATGTTTAAGGAAAGGCTGCTGATTGATACCTATCTGGTCAAACTCATCCATATTAATCAGCAAAAAACGATTCAGATACAACTCCGCATCCCGTTTCCGGCTAAAGTCAATGCTATCCGTATAGTACGCCTGCAAACACGGCGGTAGAATCAGGCGGCAAAACGTAGATTTCCTGTAAGCCTGCGGACCGACTAATATAGGCGAAGTGCTGTTTGCATGATTTTTACCCAGTCCACGCCAATGAGCTATCATGCTGAGAAACCAACGACGGAACAACTGTGCCCAATGGGGATTATTGCAAGGAACCCGCTTTGCCAGATCTCCGATGTGATCTTTGCCGTCCCAACGGGGGAGATCATAAAGGAACTCTTCAATAGGCTGATAAACCGGCACATGATCTGAATTCAGATAACGCACCACGTCTTTGTCCCACAATTTAAGCCCTTCGTATTGCGCATTCATGGTAATACTTGCCATCAGCCTCTTATTTACCGGACGAAAATAAAAATCAAAACTGTTCCGTTGCCGGCATTCCACTTGCGAGGTCAACAGATTGAAACGAAACTCATAACGACGTTTCATAAACTCATCCATTTGCATCACAAACAGTTGTTCCGGCAGCAGACTGCTTTTATCCGCAAACCCTTTGCAAGTACGATATACATTCTGCACTGTCTCACGGATCAGAAATTCATCATCCGGCAAGCGGTAATGGGCACGAGTCCACCGCACTGTATCCTCTGCGGGAATACCGGCACGAAAACAATGTCCGGCCAGACAAACCAGCAAGGAATGTATATCATCTCCCGGCTGATAGCCATGCTGCTCATCCAAAGCCCGCGCAAAAGCCGCCTCAAAAAGTACGGAAAGAGCTTTATAACTCTCATATCCCGGTACAAGCCGTTGCAAAGGCGAGGTTTCCGCCTTCACCTGTTCGCGATAGGTCGTTTCTCCCGGCATAGCCATAGGCTGTTTCATATAGACAGGCATCGCTTCGGGATTGAAATACAGTTCGGGGTCGAAGGTCAGACGACAATATTGCTCCAGTGAAGGTTCTTTCAAGTCGATATCGAAAGGAAGCTGCGGTTGATAAAATTTCACGGCGAGCCGGTAAGCGTGCGCATGGAAAAGTTCCGCTTGCTCACGGTTGCCCGGCAAAAGATCGTCAGGATAAGTAAAGCGTACCCATATCTTTACCGACTTTCCGGAAGAACCGGTAAAAGCAAGATAGGTCTGCGGAAACTCCTTCACACGTTCTTTCACCTCATCCGCTTCCATAGGTCCGGAGAGATTGTTCACTTGAAGCATCACCACTCCGTTGTACTCGTCCATTGTCATTACCCCGTTCTTACGGACAAAGGCAGCCGCAGGAAGCAACTTCGGCACTTTCTGTACATAGTCATTTTTATCTCCCGGAAATATATAAGGCAGGACTTCTCTCATTCCTGAGACGAGTTGTGCTTTAGTTTCCACTTTCATTTGCTCCACGAGCTGTTCGATTTTCAACGTCCGCAAAGTGTTCACTCTGCCGTCGTCTCTAATTTGTGTTATTCTCATTACTTATTTAGTTTGTCCTGCATGTTTGTGTAGGGCGATTATTACCGGAGACAAAAGTACTGTAAATATTCCATACAAACAAATTTTAAAAGCGCTGGTTCTTCTTTCTACCAGAAAAGATTTTTCAATTTCATTTCTCATATTCTCATACTTTTCAGTTAAAGTGTAGTCAATCAAATAGATGTACTATGAGAAATACTTTTTCAAACAGGCATTTCTCATAGTTTATTCCACATTTCGGCTCAAAATTCGGGTATTTCTCATTGTTTTTCAGAGTATTTCTCATAGTCAGCACAACTCTGCTTGCCTAATGCCGGATACCTTATCCAATATGAAATTAAACTATTATTTACGTATAAACAACTAAGCATTTACTTGTTTTCCGCCCAATATTGTTGTATCTTTGAAGGAACATTCCAACCGTTCCACTCCAGTGCATAGGCCTGTCTACTCCAGTAAAAAGTTCTGTCTACTGAAGTGCAAAGAACCGTCTACCGGAGTGGAACGATAGAAGCATCGGTAGGAAAAGAAAGGAATGAAGGCAAGATATAGCAACAGCCTAAGTAACATAATACATAAATCACCATTAAATTGAAACAGCAATGGCAATACAATTCGAGTTTTATAAGAATCCCCAACCGGAAAAAGAAGGGGAAGAACCAAGCTACCACCCTCGCGTAGTTAATTTTCAACATGTCACTACTCAGCGACTAGCAAAAGAAATCCACATGGCAACTACTTTCGGAAAAGCAGAAGTAGAGGCAATGTTAATGGAACTGAGCAGATGCATGGGCAATCATCTGCGCGAAGGAGAAAGAGTGCATCTGGACGGGATCGGGTATTTTCAAATCACGTTGCAAGCCGCCGAACCCATACACTCACTTACTACCCGTGCCGACAAAGTGAAACTAAAATCCATCAACTTCCAGGCCGACAGAGACTTGAAAAGTTTGTGTATGACCACACACCTGCGGCGTTCGAAATATAAACCGCATTCCGCCTCTCTTTCAGAAGAAGAAATTGACTGGAAACTCACGGAATATTTTGCAACGCATCCTGTCTTGACTCGTACTAATATGCAGTCTCTTTGCAGCTTCACTCAAAGTATGGCCAGCCGGCAAATACGCAGGCTAAAGGCAGAAGGTAAGCTGCAAAATATTGGGAAGCCTACGCAACCTATCTATGTTGCAGGGGCGGGATACTATATTTAGCATACTAAAATTTGTATCAATAGTGAAACATAGGTTCAAAAATTCAAGGCATGCCCAATAATTCTCTTGAAAAAAAATAAAATACCATGAAATATACGAGAATATACAAATTTATTGTAACTTTGGAATCATTTTGATTAGAAAAGCAACAGGATTACAGAAAAATGGTTAGGTCTGCGTTTATGGGAACTTTTGGAGAAGAAGCCATGAAATGGTTAAGTCTCTTGACAGCGCCACAATATGACTATATTGTGGCTATAGCACGTAAGTGCCCCCGTTTAATTGACGTCATCCTTCGGGAAAGCAAGACGTTTTCTCCTTCGATCTGGGATAAAGTAATAACAGAACATGCTCTGCCTTTTCATTTTGCACAAATGCCCCCAAAGCATAATTATTTACTAATTGACGACAGTGTGTTCTATGGAAGCACATTCAAAAAGATAGAGACACTTATAAAGAATTTAAACAATATTTCTCAATCTGAAAATGCGAATGAATGTAACAAGATCAATATAAAAAACGCTACCCTTTTTCTCTTAGAAAACAACAGACTGGAAAACCTAAATATCAATATGTACTTCCAGGTACTCTCAAACATCAAATCTCCGTCAGGCAAGCAGACTCTTGATTTCGGTGAATTTGATGGCAAGGAGATAACAGGTGTTGGATATAAGATAACTTTCCAATTCACATCTCATTGGGAATAGAAACAATAAAGAGGATGGGATAAAACCCGGATATGCGGGAAAATGAAAGATTATAATAGATAAACATGAAATAGCCCTGTCATTACTCTAAACTAGAGTGTGGCAAGGCTATTGTCATTGCAGACGAAAAGGATCAAAAAACGGAATGGAAAAAACTTTTTCTCTAGTTAAAATATTTTCTAAAATAGTAGAAAAACCATCCACATATATGATGTCTTTCTTGAAGAGATTAAGACAGCCTAAAAGTATAGTGAATAGAGTACATCCATTGTCCTTTATCTACTCCCAGTGATGTTAAAGACAGCCGGCCTTCTTTTCTGATTCTTTATTCATTATTGGCAAACATATTGATATCAAATACTGACATTCTTGAATCTGTCCGTCTTACAGGATTTTATCTGGCAATATAGTAACCGACCTGATAAAATAAAAGGAAACCACCGGTACATATCTGACCATGGTGGTTTCCTTGTCAATCTAAATCACAGCTGGGAAATCCATTGTTACTACATCTACCATCCCGGATTCTGTGGTAACAATTGCGGATTTCTCTGAAGTTCTCCTGTCGGAATCGGATAAAGGTACATCTTGTCCTCCCAAGTACGGCTTTTTCCTGCCTGATATGAAAGGTCAGGATTCGTGTAGTTGGGATATACAATGGCCAGATTACCGTCAGGTTTTCTTTTTCCCACATAAGTCAGTACATTATTGAGCAGTTTACCGGCTTTCCAACGTTTCAGGTCATTGAATCTGAAGCCTTCTCCTGCCAACTCAATGCAGCGTTCACGACGGATCTCTTGCAAAACAGGACTCAGGCTGTATCCCCAGTCCGGCCATTTGGGATCGGTAAAACCTACATTTACTGTCAGGTGAGGCATTCCAACACGGTCTCTTAATTGGTTGACAGTTCTATCCAAATCCGCATTGGTGATGGTATTCAATTCCGCTTTTGCTTCCGCATTGATCAGCAGGGTTTCTGCATAACGGTAAGCGATCCCATCGAAGGAGCTTTTCATATACAACGCCTGTGAGTATATGGGATTGAATCCTTTGATAGGTCTGTATCCTGTAAAACAGTGCTGGGTGATAAACTCATCCTCATTCACCACAAAAGTAGAGTCCTTCAGGTCATCTGTCACGTTTGTCGGAAAATCGTTGGTGAGGATCAGCTGTTTCAGACGGGGGTCACGGTTGGCCGTTTCCTTTCTCATTGTTTCATCGCCTAAATATTTATTACTTAGTGAAATGGGAAGCCCGTCCGAACAAAGGAAGCTTTCTACAAAACTTTTGGAGAAACCGCATCCGGCCTCACGTCCTGCAGCTGCCATGTTGTGTTCACGTATGTTCGTCTTATAATCCACGTAGAGGACGGCCTCTTTCAGGTCGCTCTTGTCGTCTATGCGGTACATATTGAAATAGTCTTCTTGTGGATGGCCCGTATTATAGATTTCATATCTTCCTGATGTGATAAGCTTGTCACTCTCAGTTGCAGCCATTTGCAACCACTTTTCTGCTTCTGAGGCATATTCCAATTCGTCATGGTATTTATAATGGGTACCTTCATTCAGGCAGAAACGTGCCTTTACGTGTCTGGCTATGTCCTTATTCAGGCGGTTGGCTTCTTCACTGCCTGCTTCCGGCAGCCATTGGATGGCGAAATCCAGATCTTCGATGATTTTCTGGAACACTTGGTTTCTCTTCATTTTCGGACCGTACAGTTCCTCGCTGTCCACATTCAGGTCAACTTCCAGCCAGGGCACATCTCCCAAAAGCTGAATCTTGTTGAAATATTCCAGCGCACGGAAGAAACGCATTTCGGCTACATAAATGTTGACATCCGCTTCGGCAGCCTGCACACTCTGATAATGTGTCATGAAATAATTGATGTTTCGAATGTTCTGCCAGCTTGATTTTTGCCATACGCCACCTTCTGTAGGCACGACATATTGTCCCCATAGGAAAGAATTGATATTGTTGGGAACCTGGATATCACTGTCCGTGTCATCCAGAACACTGACTCCTCCCGGTATCAGACCATAAAAGGCATTGGCATAGGCTTTCAGGTCATCGACAGATACCCAAAAACTCTGGTCGTTCAAATTTTGCGGACCTCTTTCCAGAAAAGAGTCATTACAGCCTGTCAGAGACAGGGCAGCCGCCATATAAAGTACATATTTCAGTTTCATAAAAGTTTTGTGTTAAGATTAGAATACAACATTAAGTCCCAAAGCCAGCGATTTCTGCTGCGGATACTTGTATGGATCGTCCAGCTCCGGGTCAAATCCTTCCGGAGTATGCTTGAAAGTCAGCAGGTTCTCTCCGGTGAAATATACGCGGCATTTCTGTATTCCCCATTGTTTGGTCAGGGAAACAGGCAGGGTATATCCGAAAGACAATGATTTGAGACGCAGGTAGGATGCGTCAAGCAGATAACGTGTCTGGTTTTGACCTAAAGCCTGGCTGCCGTTGAAACGTGCCACCGGAAGCCAGCCCCCTGCATTGTCTTCACGCCAGTAATCGTTACCTACAGCTGTAGGAACCTGCCACATGCTTCCGTATTGCCATTTAAATGTATAGGGGAGCATCAGGTCACGTTTTCCGACACCCTGGAAGAATATTCCTAGATCAAAGCCTTTCCAGTCCGCCGAGATATTGAATCCGTAACGGTAACGCGCCTTGTTGTTACCGATAATCTTCATGTCACCCGGCTTGTCAACCGTATTCTCTCCATTATCCACGACACCGTTGCCGTCAATATCCATAAATCTGATATCACCGGGGACCTTGCTGATTCCGCCGTCCAGCTTGGACTGGTCAGGAGCCGAAGCTATCTCATCGGCAGACTGGAACAGGCTGGATTCATATCCCCAGATGTCACCGACTATCTGACCTTCATAATATGGAGAAGACAATGACTTGGTCGGATTGTCATATTTGGTGATTTCTGCTTGGGTGTCAGAGAGATTGAATCCCACACTGTAATGCAGTCCGTTGTCCAGCTGGTCATTCCAGGTCAATGCCAGTTCCCAACCGCGTGTTACCATATCGGCGGCATTCTCCAAGGGCTCACTCATACCTAGGATATTAGGCAATATTCTACCCGGTCCCAACATATCGGTCGTTTTACGCTGGTAATAGTCGAATGTACCCTTCAAACGGTTCTGCAGGATGACAAAGTCAAGTCCCAAGTCCCACTGGGTAACCTTTTCCCAGGTAACGGTATTGCTTACAAGACCACCGGGCAATACGTATTGGGGCTGTTTCCCCCCCATGATATATCCCAAGGTACCAGTTCCGTAATTGGACAGGTAAGCGTACCACCCATTGTCCAAAGCCTGGTTTGCCAGACTACCGTAAGAGGCTCTTATCTTCAATTCATCAAAAAATCCGTTAGTGGGTTGCTTGAACCAGCTCTCTTCCGATAATTTCCATCCCAGAGAGAAGGAAGGACTAAATACGGAACGGTCATCTTTCGGGAATTTGGACGACAAGTCATAACGGCCGTTCACCTCCAGCAGATAACGGTCTGCAAAACTGTAGTTTACACGGAAGAAACCGCTTCTTGTGGCCCAGCTGTCATCCGAGTTGCCAACATATTTCTCTCCGGTAGCGGCGTTCATTGAGGGAAGGTCATTGGAGATAAGCTCATCCCGGCTTGCCGAGAAGCCACGGGTATGCTTGGTTTCCTGATTGTAACCGGCCATTACTTTAAAATAATGTTTGCCCAAAGTTAGTTCATAGTCACCGAACAGGTTGAAAGCGTTGTATGTATCATTGGCCTGGCTTTCTGACACGCCGCTTGGCCTGGAGTGTTGGAAAACCTGTAAGAATTTGCCATCTATACCGTATTCGTTGAATGTTTTTCTGTGTACCTTGCCATGTTCCGCATAATAGTTGAATGTATAGTCCATGTTGATTGTCAGTCCTTTCAATGGGGTAAGTTTCAAGGCAAGGGTGTTCCAGAAGTCATTCTTCGTGGTCTTACGTGAACCCATCTCATCCAGAACTGCGGCAAAGTTGGTGTAATTACCTTGACCTGACCAGTTACCATCAGGATGTTTTACAGGCATGAGAGGTTGTGTGTCGTTACCGATCCATGACTCTCCGTGCACGGCATCCTGGGCAAGTCCGTCCAGTTCGGTACGGATATAGCTTGTTTTCATGGATACGTGCATCCAGTTGTTGATGTCATAATTGATATTGTTCACCATATTGAACTTACGGAAGCCCTCATCCCCGTAACGCATCAGTGATCCCTGGTCCATATAACCCACCGAGGTATAATAAGTGGCCTTGTCGCTACCACCGTTAATATTTACATTATACTTTTGGACAGGGTAAGTTTTCTTATACATCTCTTTCATCCAATCCGTATTTCCGCAATAGGCATATTTGCCGGCCTGACAGTTTCCGTACTGCCAGCTGCTGGGGTCCTTTGCCACAAAGACCGGAAGGTTGTTGACCGGATCATAGAAATAAGCCTCTATATGCTCCATTTCCTCCTGACTGAGCAGGTCACGGCCGCTGGTCGTATTGTTTGCGGCGTTCATCCAGTGCGCATATTCCATGGAATTCATATATTCCGGACGGGTTGTCGGGCTGTTGAATGAGACAGATGCATCGAATGACACTTGTGTAGGCATATTCTTGCGGCCGCTCTTGGTTGTGATAAGGATAACACCATAAGCGGCACGGGCTCCATAGATAGAGGCAGAAGCTGCATCCTTCAATACAGATACGCTTGCCACATCTTGCGGATTGATCAGGTTCGGGTCCATCTGTACTCCGTCAACCAAAACCAGCGGGCTACCACCGTTGATGGACGTTTCACCGCGGACATTGAAGCTTGAGCCTTTTCCCGGCTGTCCGCTGGTGGTGATGTTCAAGTTAGGGATTGTTCCTTGCAAACCTTGTCCCAGATTGACGATGGGACGGTCTGCCAGCACTTTGTCATCGACGGCAGAAACCGCACCGGTCAGATTGGCTTTCTTGACAGTCGCATAACCTACAACAACAACCTCGTCCAGGGTCTTGCTGTCTTCTTTCAGTGCTATTTTCAAGGGCTTGCCCTCCCATATGATTTCAGAGTTCATATAACCCACATATGAAACGACAATGACATCACCCTTCTTTACGTTTGGAATACTGAAATCTCCGTCCAGTCCCGTTATTGTTCCGTTCGTTGTCCCTTTGACAACAACAGACGCACCGATGACGGTTTCACCGTTCTGATCCACAACCACTCCCGTACAAGCATTGTCCTGTTGTACAGAATGCATTTCTACAGCCGCTGCATGAGGGGCGGCCTGAACATATCCGGTAGAAAAGCCGGATAAAAGTAACATAGCGCTTACTAACTTTAGTCGCTCTTTTTTCATAGCTTTAATATTTGAAGATGTGTTTTATGAAAATTTATCTGTGATTTCTATTTCGGTTTTAAGCAGTTTTTCTAATTATGATTTTTTCAATTAACAAGTTAATAAATTCGCTCTTTTTTAAAGGTTATTTTATTTTTCAACGCAAATATATAAATATTGATTAAAATACAATCCAATATTTATAAGATTTTTTAGAGAAAAAATACCGTTTGCGTAAACGGTAAAAGAAATTCCTACACCTGTAACGCCAAAATAAAATTTATCTGGTAGTATAATTATGGTCGTATCTAATAGTAAGTGTACGGGAAATAATACTTAATAAAAAGATTACTTTTACCGTTTTTTCTGTCAATGGTAAAGAGCTGAGCAGAATCAAGAAAGGCATAGGCAGGTTTACTGCTTCCCTAATAAAATACAGTATGAAGTACATGGAGAGTGATTAGTATGATTATAATGTATTATATCGATTTGCTTATTGAAACGTATTCACGAACGGAGATAATGCTTTTCAAGATACTGGAATACTAGAATATTATTGTACGTATGATAACATCGGATTATTTTACTACAAAAGTTAAGTTCTTCTTAAATACGTGATGAAAGACAATCCTCTATACCATATAAAACTGTTCGGGTATAATAGACATTACCTTTTAGATCAATTTGATCTGGTTTAATGAATAATTTGTTTATAATTCAAGATTAATCTTCTTGAGAGTTAATTCATAACTTTATAATAGGAATGAGAAAATAAAGTCCCGGTGCATCACTGCAGCGAGACTTTTCCACCTTAAATTCATCTTATGTCATTTCAATGAATTACATTTCCATTCCGGCATCCGTTGTCAATTCCTTTATCCGGACCAACTGCCTGTCCAGAAAATAATCTGTATACAGACTATATGTTTCGTTTTCATAGAAACTGATCAGCCCCTTGCGGTAATTCAGAATATCGGCATCTTTTGCTGAATAGACCGGAATCAGTCCGGCATTCATCATCACAATGCTTTCCACAAGGCGTGCCGTACGTTTATTGCAGTCGATGAACGGCTGTATCCGTGCAATGTTGCAATGGAGATACACAGCACGTTCAAGGGGATTCTCCAGTTCCGTCTGCCGGTAAAGCACCTCGCTTAGTTTGAAACGTATCTCATATACATCCCGGGGAGGCACATAATCAGTTCCGGATATTCTTACCGGACGTGTGCGAAACAGTCCGGCTTCCTCATCGGAAACCAGGCCGGAAGACAGCCCGGAATGCAGACGGAGCAGAGTACGCTCATCTATTATCTCGGTATTCTTCCCTTTATGGATATACTCCATTTCAGAAACAAAAAGATTATGCAGGTTCTTCAGCATTTTGGCATCCTCGTATCGTTTTTCCGATGTTATGCCATCTTTCAACAAGGCCTCTGTTTCGACGTATGTATATGTATTCCCTTCAATCTTTCCGGAATAATAGCACCATACAACTGCCAGATTCCGGATATCGGAAGAAGTCAAGTCCGATAATTTTGAAAGCGGAGATTGAAGTATCTGCTCTGCTTTTCGCAACTGATTGTCTGTAAATATATTCATGATATATAAATTTTAATGCCAACTTTGTGGCATGACTTTCACATAATTCGTCGTTTCATCCCATATATAACCTCCTGTATAATTGCAGTTGAACAGATAATCCGCATCACAACGAAGTAATATCCACTCATTGGAATTTTCAGCTCTC
>ENA-USYR01001045-USYR01001045.1-human-gut-metagenome-genome-assembly--contig:-NODE-1045-length-12211-cov-9.234548_pt1 | contig 12211 bp, 13 predicted proteins | sample MGYA00250064_ERZ773510 | MGnify/ENA primary metagenome ERZ773510 (study PRJEB29103, sample SAMN06112082) | human gut metagenome | biome: human gut; feature: ankylosing spondylitis patient; material... | reverse complement strand
GGCGGGCAGGCCTCAGGGCCAGCCAGCCCCCCAGCAGCAGAAAGACAGGGGGGAAGAACAGGCCGTTGCGTGTGTAGTCGAAGAGGAGGAACAGGGCCTCGTACCCGGCCCGGAGGGGCGGCAGGGCGGCGGTGAGGCCGAAATAGCTGTCCCCCAGCAGCCCGGCGGCATAGAGCAGAAGGGCGGGAAGCCACGCCCAGCGGGGCCCCAGGATGCGCAGAAGGCCGTACACCAGGCAGGCCCCCAGCACCAGGGCGGGGAAATACCACAGGTGGTAAAAGGTGCCGTTGAAGAGCACATCTCGCAGCAGGGCGAAGCCGCTCTCCTCCAGGGTGTGGTTGTAGAGGTTCAGGGGGAGGTAGAGCAGGACCGCGGCCCCGTAAAGCAGCAGCAGCTTTTTGACAAAGGGGATCAGGGCGGCCCGCCCCTCCCGGAGCAGACGGGGTACCAGGAACCAGCCGGACACCGCGAAGAAGAAGGGGACGGCGATGCGGGCCAGAATGTCGGTCAAAAGGTAGTTGGCCTCCCCGTTCAGGGAGAGCAGAGGGCCGGTATGGATGGCGATGACCAGCAGGGCGGCGGGGACGCGGAAGCGGTCAAAGCCGCCGAGCGACTCGGTTTTCATCCCGCATCCCTCCACAGGGTGAGCACCACGCCGCCCTCGTTGGTGTCGGAGCGCTGACATGGGACGTCGGCGGGCAGGGTCAGGGTGTCCGCCGCCCAGGCGGGCAGGTAGTAAAGCTCAAACAGACGCCCCAGCCCCCGGAAACGCAGAGGCTCCCCTCCCAGCGGGAAGTCGTGGAGCCACTCCAGATATTCCTCCAGTACCAGATGCTTCTCCTCCATCAGCTTGGCGTGGGGCCAGCCCACATACCGGAAGTGCCACGGCTCGTATCCGATGCCGGTGACATCCTCCTTCCCCTTGGGGTAGCGGAGGACAAAGCCAAAGTCGGCGGCCCGGCGGCGCAGCGCCCCACAGGGGCCGGAGTCGGGGAAGGCGGGGCAGAGGAAGTCCACCTCCGCCCCATTCTCCCCCAGATCAATGGCCAGCCCGGTCTGGTGCTCGCTGCACCCCGGACGGGCCACATAGGTCTCGGTGAAGGCCCGGCCGTGCTCGGACAGTGCATCCTCCCAGATGGCCTGCTGCTCGGCCCGGGGCCGATAGCCGCTGACCGGGACGATCGCGCCCACGCTTCCCACGGCGGCGAGAAGCTGGTCCAGCATCACCTTGGCCCGCTGGTGGAGCCACACCTCCGGACGTCCGAGGCGGACGGGGGAGAGAATTTCCCCGGAGGGCTCCTCCGGAAGGGGATGATGCCGGTTGACCAGATACAGCGTGCCGTTCATGCACCCACCGCCAGTCCGATGAGCCGGTCCAGCAGGGTCCCGAACTCCAGGCCTATGCTCCGCATCATGTTGGGGTAGCGGCTGTGAGCTGTGAAACCGGGGATGGTGTTTACCTCGTTAAAGACAATGCGCCCGTCCGGCGTGAGAAACAAATCCACCCGTGCAAAGCCGGAACACTCCAGCGCCCGGTAGATCAACTGGGCGGTCGCCTGAATTTCTGTTTCCTTCTCCTGGGAAATTCGGGCGGGCATGTGTATGCTGGAGGTGATCAGGCCGTACTTCTCCGTGTAGTTGAAAAAGCCGCCGGAGAGCTCGATCTCGTCCACATGTCCCACAGTCAGAATCTCATTGCCCAGTACGGCGCAGCCCACCTCAAAGCCGGGCACGGCCTCCTCAATGACCACCTTGCTATCGTGGGCCAGGGCGGCGGTGACGGCTTCGGCCAACACGCCGGGCTCCTCCACCTTGGTGATGCCAAAAGAGGAACCCGCCCGTGCGGGCTTGACAAACAGGGGATAGGTCAGGCTGGCAGTGCGCTCCGGCAGGGTGTCCAGCCCTTCTCCGGTGCGAAAGAGGGCGGAAGGGGGCACTGCTACACCGGCGGCCCGGACCAGGCGGTGGGCCGCGTCCTTGTCCATGCACAGGGCGGAGGCGAGCACCCCGCAGCCCACTACGGGGATACCTGCCAGCTCCAGCAGGCCCTGCACCGTGCCGTCCTCCCCGTTTTTGCCATGGAGTACCGGAAAGGCGGCGTCCAGATAGCGGGTAGAGGGCCCAGCGGGGGCGATGAGCAGCAGGCCGTGGACGCCGCGGTCGGGGGAGATCACCGCCGGGACGGTATGGCGGGCGTCGGTGTGCCAAGTGTCGTCCAGCAGGGCGTCCACCGGCCCCTGGTAGAGCAGCCAGCGCCCATCCCGTGTGATGCCCAGGAGGACGGGCTCGTACCTGTCCCGGTCCAGATGTGTGAGTACCGCGTGGGCGGACTGGAGGGAGATCTCATATTCGGTGGAAGAGCCGCCGAACAGGACGGCCAATGTGATTTTTTTCATGGGGGAACACCTCCGTCAGAATGGGCTCTCGCCTGTTCTTTTATTATAGAGGGAGTATATCAGGCGTTTCTGACTTCCAACCGACCAAAGGCTTACAATCCTCTGAACCAAATCTTAAAAAAAGCAGTCAAAAAGCGGTATGGTCTCAGACCATACCGCTTTTTGTCATTTTGTGGCTCGCTTTACACCGTTGCCGATGTCTTTGGCGGCGTCGCCAACGCCGTCGACGATGTCGCGGGCTGCATCGCCCACGCCGCGGGTTACGTCCTTGGCGGCATCCCCGGCATCCCGGACCGCGTCACGGGCCGTCGAGCCGCCGTCCTTCGGGTGTTCGGTACCCTCCGGGACGGGCGTGGTGGTATTGGGGGCTGCGGGGGTGTTCTCCGGCATGGTGCTGGGCTGGGAGGTGACAACCGGCGAGGGAGTCGGAGTCACATCAGGGGCTTTATCGCGGGTACAAGCGGTCAGCGGCAGAGCCAGAGCGAGCCCGATGCCGAGCAGAGTCCATGTGCGTTTCATATGTGTTCCTCCTGTTCCTTCCAATGGATTTCGTTCAGATGGATTCACCCAGCACCTAGTATACGTTATTCCACGCTGATTACACGCGGGAAGAAGTGTCAGAGAAAAAGGGTTGCAATTTCCAGAAAGATCTGCTAATATAATAATAACAGTAATAGTTACTGTTTATAATGTGCCGAGAAAAGAGGTGGCTCATGAACGGCAAGCGCTATTCCCGGCAGCGGGAATTGATCTATGAGGCTTTGCGGCAGACAGAACAGCACCCCACGGCGGAGATGATTTATCAGTGGCTGAAGCCGGCCAATCCCAGCCTGAGCCTGGGAACCGTTTACCGGAATCTAAACCTTTTGGCAGATGAAGGTGCAATCCGCCGGATGGCATTTCCGGTGGAGCGCTATGACGCAAAGACAATGCCCCACCCTCATTTCTGCTGTGACCAGTGCGGAGCGGTTTACGACCTGCACCTTCCCTACGATGCGGAGCTGGACCGGCAGGCACTGCTGGCCAGCGGGCACGATGTCACGGGCCATGAGGTGGTTTTTCACGGAATTTGCACAAAGTGCAAACAACTTTATTGATCTTTTCTTAAAATATGATAAGATGTGACCATCAAAATTAGAAAGGAAGGTTGTTCCAATGGAATTCAAGCTGTATCGCTGTGCCCACTGCGGCAATGTCATTTTCAAGGTGGTCGACAAGGGTGTTCCTGTCATGTGCTGCGGCCAGAAAATGGAGGAGTTCGTCCCCAACACCACCGATGGTGCTATGGAGAAGCATGTCCCTGCGGTGGAAAAGATTGCCCATGGCAGCGGCTATTCCGTCAGCGTGAAGGTGGGCAGTGTGGAGCACCCCATGCTCCCCGAGCACTACATCTCCATGATCGCGGCGGTGGATGGGGACACCGTCACCATGAAGTTCCCCAAGCCCGGCGAAAAGCCTGAGCTGAAGACCTTCTGCCGCAGTGAGAAGGTGGAGGCGTACGAGATCTGCAACCTCCACGGCTTCTGGAAGGGCGAGGGCTGAGAGGGCCCGTATTTCACTCAAAATCTGATTTAGAAAGGAAGGCTGAGCATTATGGAGCTGAAGGGAAGCAAGACGGAGGCCAATCTGTGGAAGGCGTTTGCGGGAGAGAGCATGGCCCGCAATAAGTATACTTATTTTGCCAGCAAGGCCAAGAAAGAGGGCTTCGAGCAGATCGCGGCCATCTTTGAGGAGACCGCCGGCAATGAGAAGGAGCATGCCAAGCTGTGGTTCAAGGAGCTGGGCGGCATCGGCGATACCGCTGCCAACCTGAAGGCTGCGGCGGCGGGTGAGAACGAAGAGTGGACCCAGATGTATAAGGAGATGGCCGAAACCGCCCGCGAGGAGGGCTTTGAGAAGCTGGCTTTCCTGTTTGACGGCGTCGGCAAGATCGAGAAGGAGCATGAGGAGCGCTACCTGACCCTTTTGAAGAACCTGGAGGAGGGTGTGGTCTTTAAGCGCGGTGACGAGTATGTCTGGAAGTGCCGCAACTGCGGCCACATCCACTTCGGCAAAACCGCTCCTGAGGTCTGCCCCATCTGTGCCCATCCCCAGGCCTATTTCGAGATCCGCAGCATCAATTACTAAGAAGAGACGTACGACAAGCGCTGTATAAAGCGGGTCCGACCTGACGGTCGGGCCCGCTTTGGCCGTCTAAAACCTTATTTTAACAGATAGACTGCCCCGCCGGAGACCCGGCGGGGCAGTGTGCTTTTACTTTAGCAGGCGGATCCACTCGCTGTTGTAGAGCTCACGGATTTCAGGGGAGAGACAGGCAAAGCTCTCCGTCTTGGCATATACGTCGTCGGTAGGGTAGGCATAGGGATCGTTGGCGGTCTCAGGGTCCAGCTCCTCACGGACACTCAGCAGAGGGGAGGAGTACCAGATCTCCTCACAGTTCTTGAGGCCGGCCTGAGTGGAACACATGAAGTTAATGAACTTCTCGGCGTTCTCCTTGTTCTCCGCGCCCTTGGGGATGCACATGGCATCCACGTAGAGATTGGTGCCCTCCCGTGGCAGGGCAAAGGCCAGGTCAGGGTTGTTCTCCTGCATGGTAAGAAAATCGCCGTAATAGTAGGCGCCGATGAGGGCGTTTTCACCCTCCAGCTTGTCGAAAATCTCGTCCATGACGTAGGACTGCACCAGGGGCTTCTGCTCTACCAGAAGGTTGGTGGCCTCCTTGACCTGGGCGGGATCCTCAGTGTTATAGGAGTAGCCCAGCTTCTTGAGGGCAATGCCAATGGCGTCGCGGGAGTTGTTGAACATCAGAATGTCGCCGGAGAGCTCCTCATCCCACAGAATGTCCCAGGTTTCCACATCCTTCTCCGCAGGGTCAATGTAGGCGCTGTTATAGATCACGCCCAGCAGGCCCCACATGTAGGGGACGGAGTAGAGGTTCTCCGGGTCGTACTCCGGGTTTTTCAGATTGGGGTCGATGTCGGCAAAGTTGGGAATATTGTCAAAGTTCAGCGGCTCCAGCATGTCCTCCTCGATGAGCTGACCGATCATATAGTCTGAGGGGATGATGACGTCGTAGCCGCCGGCGCCGCCGGCCAGCTTGCCGTAGAGCGCCTCATTGGACTCAAATGTCTGATAATTGACCTTGATACCAGTCTCCGCCTCGAAATCCTCCAGAACGGACATATCAATGTACTCGCCCCAGTTGTAGACGTTGACCACGCCGGCAGTGCCGGTGTTGCCGCTGGAACTCTCGCCGCCCGGTGTCTCGGCTGTGCCGGAAGGCGATCCGCCGGTACAGCCGCTCAGGGCCGCCGTGCTGAGGGTTGCCAGTGCCAGTACAAGTGCAATTTGCTTTTTCAATTCCTTTCGTTTGCCCCTTTCAAAAAATAATATTATATCAAGGCGGGCTGCCTTTGATATCCGTCAGTTCCCATGAACCATGCGGCGCTTGTCCTGCCGGGTCTGGCGGACATTGACGATGACCAGCAGGGTGACCACCACCACGAAGAGCAGGGTGGACAGGGCGTTGATCTCCGGGCTGACCCGCTTCTTGGCCATGGAATAGATGACCATGGACAGGGTGGAGAAGGTGGAGCCGGCGGTGAAGTAGCTGATCACGAAGTCGTCGATGGACATAGTGAAGGCGATGAGCAGGCCGTTGATCACGCCGGGCATGATCTCAGGCAGGATCACCTTTCGGAAAGCCAGAAAGCCGGGAGCGCCCAGATCCTGGGCCGCCTCATAGATATTGGGGTCAAGCTGCTGGAGCTTGGGCATGACGCAGAGGATGACGTGGGGAATGTCGAAGGTCAGGTGGGCGATGAGCAGGGTGACAAAGCCCAGGTTCCACTTGATGCCCAAGGCAGCTCCCAGTGTGCCGTTAAAGACGTTGACCGCCAGTACAAAGAACAGCATCATGGACACGCCGGTGATGATGTCCGCGTTGGTCAGGGGGATGTTGTTGATGGTGGTGACCACCGTGCGGCTGCGGCGGCGGAAGTTGGTGAAGCCGATGGCGGCTGCCGTGCCAATGATGGTGGAGATCACTGCAGCCAGAATGGAAACCGCCAGTGTGACCCACAGGGCGTCCAGGATCATGGAGTTCTGGAACAACTCCTTGTACCAATCCAGGGTGAAGCCGGACCACACCGACCGGCTCTTGGACGCGTTGAAGGAGAACACGATGAGCACGAAGATGGGCAGGTAGAGGAACAAAAAGACCAGCAGCATAAAGAAGCGGCTGCCGATGCGCCGGGACTGTTTCACAGGAACGACACCCCCTCTTCTCCCTCGCCAAAGCGGTTCATAATGGCCATGCAGACCAGGACGATGACCATCATTACCAGGGCGATGGCGGAACCCAGCCACGGGTTATAGGTGGTCCCCATGAACTGCATCTCAATGAGGTCGCCCAGCAGCAGGCTCTTGCCGCCGCCCAGCAGACGGGAGATGACAAAGGTGGACACCGAGGGAATGAACACCATGGTCACGCCGGAGAGCACGCCGGGCAGGGAGAGGGGGAAGGTCACCCGGCGAAAGACCGTGAAGGAGTTGGCGCCCAGATCCTGGGCGGCCTCGATCACCTTGGGGTCGATTTTCTCCAGAACGGAGAGGATGGGCAGAATCATGAAAGGCAGGAAGTTGTAGACCATGCCCAGCACGATGGCCCCCTGGGTGTTGATCATCTGGAAGGGGCCGATACCAAACAGGCCCAGAAAGCTGTTGATCAGCCCCCGCTTCTCCAGCAGGAACATCCAGGAGTAGGTGCGCAGCAGGAAGTTCATCCACATGGGCAGCATGATGAGCATCATGGCCACCCGGCGCACCGCAGGACTCTCCTGGGCCAGCCAGTAGGACAGGGGATAGCCGATGAGCAGACAGATGAACGTGGCAATGATGGCCAGTAAAAAGGAGCGCCCGAACACGCCGGTATACTGGGCCATCGTAGAGAAGTTCTCCAGCGTGAAGCCGCCGGCCTGGCTCGTGAAGGCGTAAAAGACGATGATCAGCAGGGGAGCCACCACAAAGATGGCCATCCAGATGACATAGGGAACGGCGATGCCCTTACTCTTCATCCTCGATTCCCTCCTCCGGGCCCTCATTCAGCTCGTCGTACTCTGAGCTGTAGGAGCTGTAGTCGCCGAACATACCGGAGTAGCGGCTCTTCTTCATGATGTGGAAGCCGTCGGGGTCGATCTTCACCCCAATCCTGGCCCCCACTGGGGAGAAGTCGGTGGTCTGGATGAGCCACTTGAAGCCCTTGAAGTCCACGATGATGTCGTAATGCATCCCCTTGAAGGTGACCTCGGTGACAGTGCCGGTGAGCTGGCCCTGCTCCACGGGGACAATGTCGATGTCCTCCGGGCGGATGACCACATCCACAGGCTCGTTGGGCTGGAAACCGCCGTCCAGACAGGGGAATTTCTTGCCGTACATCCCCACCACCCTGTCCTCATGCATGATGCCGTCGATGATGTTGGACTCGCCGATGAAGTCAGCCACAAAGGCGTTTTTGGGCTCGTTATAGATATCCTGGGGGGTACCGATCTGCTGGATACGCCCTTCATTCATGACCACGACCGTGTCGCTCATGGTGAGGGCCTCCTCCTGGTCGTGGGTGACATAGACAAAGGTGATGCCTACCTGCTGCTGGATGCGCTTGAGTTCGATCTGCATATCCTTGCGCAGCTTGAGATCCAGCGCACCCAGCGGTTCGTCCAGCAGGAGTACCTGGGGGCGGTTGACAATGGCACGGGCGATGGCAACCCGCTGCTGCTGGCCGCCGGAGAGGGAATTGACCGAACGCTTGCCGTACCCGGCCAGGTTGACCAGGGCCAGGGCCTCTTCCACCCGCTCCCGCAGCTCCGCCTCGGGCACTTTGCTGATGCGCAGACCGAAGGCCACGTTTTCAAAGATGTTCATGTGGGTGAACAGGGCATACTTTTGAAAGACGGTATTGACCTTCCTCTTATGAGGAGGAACGTCATTAATCCTCACGCCGTCAAAAAACACGTCGCCAGAGGTCGGCTTCTGAAAGCCGCCGATGATACGGAGCGTCGTGGTTTTGCCGCACCCGGAGGGACCGAGCAGCGTGAGGAATTCCTTGTCGTTGATATAAAGGTTGATATGGTCCAGAATGACGTCGTCGTCAAATTTCATGAAGCAATCCGACAGGCGGATCAGTTCCTTGGACATGTATCCTCCCCCATTTCTAAAAGGTAGTAAAGGGCGCACCCAAACCGGCGGTTGGGTACGCCCTAATGACGAAACAAATCATATATGTTCTTGCGAAAAATGTCAATAATAAAACGAAATATTTTCAGGGATTTTATACCCGCTCCCCGGTGGGAAAGTATTCCGCCACGAAATCCACCTGCTCCACGGTGAACACGCGGCCCCGCAGGTACTCCAGCAGCCCGGCGTCGGTGGGGAAGGTAAAGGCCAGCTTATAGGAATAGAGGGCCTGGAAGGAACGGCCGTACTTCTTGTTGTCCCGCTCCCGGCCATACTTGCCGTCCCCCAGCAGAGGATGGCCGGCGGCGGCGAACTGGGCGCGGATCTGGTGGGTGCGGCCGGTGAGCAGCTCGCACTCTACCAGGGACAGTCCGCCCGCCGTCCGCAGAGTCTTATATAAGGTGGCGGCGCTCTTGCCGCCGGGGACGGGGCGGGAGAAGACCTTCACCTGGGCCCGGTCCTCATCCTTGAGTAGAAAGCCCTCCAGCTTCCCCTGGGATGGCTTCATGCGGCCGTGGACAATGGCCAGGTAGAACTTGGCGATCTCCCGGTCCCTGATCTTCTGGTTAAGGATGCGCAGGGTCTCGGCGTTCTTGGCGGCCATGACGATGCCGCCGGTGTTGCGGTCGATGCGGTTGCACAGGGCCGGAGTAAAGGAGTGCTCGTCCCGGGGGTTCCACTCCTTCTTTTGGTAGAGGTAGGCCTGGATATGGGTGATGAGGGTGCTCACCTTTTCGTGCTCGTCCGCGTGGCACAGCAGGCCAGGCCGTTTGTTGAGCAGCATCAGGTTTTCATCCTCATAGACGATGTCCAGGTGGGGCTTGAAGACGCTCAGAAAGGCGTTCTCCTCCCTGGGCTGCTCGAAGAACTCGTCGTTGATGTATAACTGGAGTATGTCCCCCAACTGGAGCCGCACATCCCGCTGGGAGCCCTTCCCATTGACCTTCACCCGCTTGAGGCGGATGTACTTCTGGGCCAGCGGCGCGGGGAGGAGGGGGAGGGTCTTGGCCAGCCAGCGGTCCAGCCGCTGTCCGGCGTCGTTTTTTCCGATGGTGAATTCTTTCATAGTCTGCCTCACAATTCATTTGCATCCATTATAACATAAGCGCACAACCGGGGAAAGAGGGGAAAGGGCTTGCGCAGCACGGTCAAGCTGTGGTATCATAAGAAGGAAATCCGCCGTAAAGTAGTACAGCCTGCCGGACTTTGAAAAAATGTGGGTTTCCACGAAAAAAATATTTGACATTGGCCGCGGGTTTCGTTATAATGTCTGCTGTGCCATTGTGTGAGGTGTACCATGCGACTGGATCTCCGTTCTATTCTTCATGTTCCCGGGGCTTCGCTCCCCTTCTCGTTTGCGTTGGATCTGTCCGGCCTGGACTTCTATGGAGAGCGTCCATTTGTCGGCCCGATACAGGTGTCTGGTACAGTGCGAAATCAGGCGGATGCCCTCGTTCTGGAGGGGACGGCGGAGACTACGCTGGAGCTGGTGTGCGACCGTTGCCTCAAGCCCTTCTGCCGGGATATGCGCGTTCCGGTGGACAGCCTGCTGGCCGAGACTCTGGAGGACGAGGAAAACGACGAGATCCTGCTTCTGGATAACGGTACGGTGGATCTGGATGAGGTCTTTACCACCGCTTTGGTGCTGGCCATGGACTCCAAGCATGTGTGCTCCGAGGATTGCAAGGGGCTGTGCGCCACTTGCGGCGCGGATCTCAACGAGGGACCCTGCGGCTGCAAGCCTGAAATTGATCCACGTTTTGCTGCCCTCGCGCAGCTGTTGGATAAAGAGTCTGAGTAAGTTTTGCCCGGCCAGGGCATGAACCTAAGGAGGTGTCATAGATGGCAGTCCCTAAGAGTAAAGTGTCCAAGCAGCGCCGGAACAAGCGCCGTAGCTCCGTGTGGAAGCTGGAGACTCCCGGCGTTACCACCTGCCCCAAGTGCGGTGCGTTCCGTCTGCCCCACCGGATGTGCAAGAGCTGCATGAGCTACAACGGCCATGAGTTCGGCAAGGTGGAGGCTACCGCCGAGGCGAAGTAAATAGCCCGAAAAGAACGAGGGGAATCACCCCTCTTTCTTTTTGCCCGGAAATGGGGTAGAATAGAAGCGGTGAGCCGTTGTGAGCAGCCCGGATGGACCGCAGCGAGGGTGAGCGCAGGGCCGCACGAGCGGCCCGTCCACCGTCACCGGCCCCATGGAGTGAAACGGCGTGGCAAGATCGGCCGTGTCCTCCACCGCATACACCTTGCCCCGGGCCACATCCGCCAGCGCACCGCAGGAGTCAAAGGCGGTGATCCGGCCGTCGCACAGCACCAAAATGCGGTCACACAGGGACTCAATATCCGTGATGATATGGGTGGACAGCACCACGCACCGATCCCCCTTGATCCGGCGGATCACATTCTTAAAATTCAGCCGTTCCTCCGGGTCCAGTCCCGCCGTAGGTTCGTCCAGCAGCAGCACATCCGGGTCGCCGATCAGCGCCTGGGCAATGCCCAGCCGCCGCTTCATACCGCCGGACAGGGTCTTGACCGTCATATCCCGCTGGGGCGACAGGTTCAGGATCTCCAGCAAGTGGTCGATCTCCGCCTCCGTGATCTTGTAGCCCTTTAAGTTGGCAAAGAATTGCAGCACCTCATAGGCGGTCAGCTCCGGGAACACATCAAAGTTCTGGGGCAGGTAGCCGATATGGTCCAAATAATCCTTCACCTCCCGGCCGTCCCCGTCCGTGTAAACAATGCGACCGCCATTTACCTTTTCCACCCGGGTAATGCAGCGCAGGGGCCTCGCATCCTGCTGACCGCTGCGCCAAAAATCCCTCCCTGTTCCCGCCGCAGGCGGCGGTCGGGATTTTAGCCCTTAACAGCACCCATTGCGATGCCTTTGGTGAAGTACTTCTGGAAGATGAGGAAGATGATGATGATAGGCACAGCAGCCAGTGCAGCACCTGCCATGATCAGACCGAAGTCGGTGCTGTTCTCCGCCTGCAGCTTTGCAATGCCCAGAGAAATGGTCAGGTTGCTGGTGCTGGACAGCATGATCAACTGCATGAAGTAATCGTTCCAGCTGTTGATAAAAGTGAAGATGGCCAGAGCACCGATGCCCGGCTTGACCATGGGCAGCACGATGCTGATAAAGGTCTTGGCTTCACTTGCGCCGTCAATGCGGGCGGCTTCCAGCATTTCTGTGGGGATGCCCTCGCTGAACTGTTTCATCAGGAACACACCGAATGGCCAGCCGACAATGGGGAAGATGACGGCCCAGATGGTGTTGTAGAGGTTCAGGGCACTCATCTCACGCAGCAGGGGAATCAGAATGACCTGCTTGGGCAGAGCCATTGCGCACACGATCAGGGTGAACAGGAGCTGACGGCCCACAAAGCGCTTCTTGGCCAGTGCATAACCGGCCATGGCGGCGGTGATGCAGGTCAGGATCATGGAGACAACAGCCATGAACACAGTGTTGATCATCCAGCGCAGGGCAGCAGGAGCGGTGGGGCCCACCGAGAAGTATATAATTAATAAAGAATATAAGGAGATGTGTCGATAGTATATGAACACTTTCGGATACACTCTCATTTT
>ENA-USYR01001037-USYR01001037.1-human-gut-metagenome-genome-assembly--contig:-NODE-1037-length-12279-cov-7.179397_pt1 | contig 12279 bp, 9 predicted proteins | sample MGYA00250064_ERZ773510 | MGnify/ENA primary metagenome ERZ773510 (study PRJEB29103, sample SAMN06112082) | human gut metagenome | biome: human gut; feature: ankylosing spondylitis patient; material... | reverse complement strand
TTTTTTTTCAAGCAGAAGACGGCATACGAGATATTGGCGTGACTGGAGTTCAGACGTGTGCTCTTCCGATCTTATCATATATCATCCAGGAGAGTTCGACGAAAATAAAATACAAACTGCACTGGAAGAGAACTTTCCCGAAGCACAAATTTATTCATTGGACGAACCCGTTCTATTGGAAAACGGAGAGAATGCAACAAGAAAAAGTTGGACAATATTGTTTTATCCTATAAACAAAAGAAATGCACAGTCTACAGATCCAGAATTCAGCAAAATAAGATTTTTCCTTAACGAGACCCGGAATGAGCTCAGAATTGTGCCTTTCTCTCCCTATCCATTAACAACGGATGCACTAAGTAAATTTGATTTATTCCTTCCCGATCAGCACAAAGATTTATACAGAAAGGTTTACAATCGTGTATCTCATCTTCTTGATTTAGAAGCTAACAACGAGGACGAAGAATATATTGTCTATCAGACAGAAAGAAGTTTGGTTATATGGATAAATTACTTGCTGTCTATTAATTTATATATCAAAAACAAAAAGGCATTAGACAACTTCCTTTTGTCCGTCAACGCCACCAGCCAACATCTTGACCCCAAAGACATACGCTTTTTAATCGGATACGAATTGGCAGAAGAACTATACCCTTGTATAGAAACTTGGTTTAAGAGCAATGACATCATGACTCCTTTATTCATTGATTATAGTCCTATCTATGTCAATGGACTTGAAGAAATGGTTATCCCTGCCAACTATGTTAACTCATTTTCCCAAGCATTATCGGGAAAGTTCGCAGGTTCTACCGCTATCAATGAGTTTGTCTCCTAGCATTTTTTCTGCCAACATGAATTGATAGACAATGCGAGCAGAAATCAGACAGCGTCCAACAAGTACGCCCGCCTCAGATATGGCATCACCTACCGGGGATTATACAACAATATCCTTGTACATAAGACCGATATTGACTTCGAAAAAGATTTACACATAGCCATGGATGCGCAAATTGATGAAGGGAGTGTAGTGCCTAAATATATCAAGTTATCTTCCCCTGAACGTAAATCGATGTGGACACGTATGTTCCGCTCCGGAGAAAGGATTCCTAAGTTTATCGAAATGATAAACTTAAGTCTCTCACTTATTGTACAACTGAAAAAGAAACTTAGTGTATCTTCCGTACCAAAGACTATTTTGGAAACATATCTCTTGCAGGCCCTGACCAATTCACTTGACAACAAAGAACTATATGGATTATCGGACTATTCTTTCAAAAGATATCTGATGCCCGTCAAGGATGATATGCCAATGTATTGTGCTGCAATAGCGCCCGATCAGAAACAAAACCAATGTATCCCGATTACACGTTGGCTGATTGATCACGATTATATGAAAGAAAGCTACGACAGCTACGAAATATCAGGATGTATAACAGAGCATATATATTATCCACATAGCTTCGAAAACGCTTATAATGAACTGTCCTCTGCCTTTGCACGCATACTCGATACATTTTATGAAATGAAAAACTATATTTTCAAACTCTCTTTATTCGGATTAAGCAAAGAAGAGACTAAGGAAATTCAGATAGAACTACTAAAGCTTTGGAAAAGTAGGTTTGAAAAGTGCATGACAGAATCTCACAATACAAGCAATGATTACAGTAGTTCCGAATGTTATAAATTTCTTTATGAATACATTAAGAATTACAGAGATTTGGACAACAACTTATTGACAAAAATAAACAAATTGACAGAAGAGCCAGGAAATGAGAACAATAAATATTGGGCAACTATATTACAGAAAGAGCAAGAAGGAAAGGCCTTTGCTTTTGACAAAGAGCTCGATGGAAAATTCCAATTGGCAATTCTATTATGTTCAGCATATAGCACAATTAGATCAGAAATTCCCATGCTTAAGAATAATGATATTATCCAAACAGAATTAGAAGACAACAACATCAAAAGACTTTATGATTTTGTTTTAAAAAAAGAAAGCTTGAGAAATGATATTCTGCAACAAATCTGCAAAAATATCTTCGAAAAGAGTTTTTACTTTTACTAATATATTTCTTGATATATGGCACAAAAAAACTATGAAAAACTACTGACCGAATTAATGAAAAAGATTCCCCAAAACAGATTGGTAAAGCATTTATTTTTAAATTATACTATCGGAAAAGGAGGGAATGAATTTCTTGTTATAAACAAAATTTGCAAACGTATATTCGGCAAACCGGCAAATAGAGAAGAAGATAAGGCAGATACTGCTGACAGTAGTACATTCGATCCTGTATATGACAGAAATTCCTGTTTTATCGACGAAGAAAAAGATATAAATATCGATTGGGAAGCAGTGTTTAACCCGGAACTAATCAATGAAGACTTTAGAATCGCCAAAATCTCTTTTGAGAACTTCCGCAAATTTCCGGGAAAAGGAGATAACCAATATCCTTACGGAGTATCTTTCAAATATTCTCCGGAGGATGAAAACCCTTGTTCAGCCATTATACTGGGAGTAAACGGAGTAGGAAAAAGTTCCGTATACCAAGGCATCGAATATATATACAGAAAAGAAATCGGTGAAGCACGTTTACGCGACTATGGCAAAAGAGAAGATACAGAAGCCGGTAAATTTAAGAGATATATGTCTAATTGGACATGTAATGATGTAAACGTAAAAATGTGGGTAAATGGTTCCCAAAAAGAATTTACGAATGAAATACCCCTACAAGCGGAACAAGGAGTACTATCCAATTGCCTCAAATATGGCTTTTTTATCTCTGAATATGAAGTAATACGCCTGGGGCAAATGAAGATTGAACATGGCGGCCACGACTCCTTGAGAATGCAAATAGCCAACGCGCTGGATATGGGCGAATTGAATTGGCTCAACAGGTTAGTCTATAAGCTTGCCATTTACCAGTCTAATATCAAAGTAGAGGAGAATATCAGTAGCGAAGAGATTGATGCCAAACGGGACACTATCAAAAGGAATAATGAATTCTTCACGCATATCGACTTTTTAATGAATTTAAAACCCGGAGAGCAATCTTTGAAAAATTTCCTCTACAATCTTCCTGAGGTTTTAACAATGCCGGATGTCAATAAAACCATAGAGCATGCAAATAAAATCATTCACCTTGCAAGTATTATTTCAGAATTCACACTGTCGACAGGCAAGAAGAACATTTCTGATACAACTCCTATAGGAGTAAACAGCGAAAGGAAGATAATCACCCAACTGGATAATCTGGTCAGAGCACTTAATAACATACACGAACTCCGGGAAAAGATTGATGCGGAAATAAAATATATAAAAGACAGTCTTCCTCTCCAAAACTTAAGGTTTAAAGACGAATACATCCATAACATATTAAAACAAATAGACGATGACTTCTACAATGTAATCGATCATATACAGAAAGATAAAGATAACGCAGTTCCCATAACAATAAGCGGCTTGAACGCTTTGAAAAATAATTGCAGGGAAATCCTCTCCTTCATCACAATGGAACTGATTCCCACTCTGCCCAAATGGGAAAAAGAAAGGAATGAACTTATCGGTGCATTACAATTGTCGAAAATCATCGAAACATATAACACATATTCGTCAAAAGAGTTAATCAACAGAGTAAAAGAAAACGACCAATTAGCAAAAGAAATCCATGCCTTAGAGTTGGCTCAAAAAGAATATCAGGACAGAATCAGTCAATACAATCTCATTCAATGTATTAAGCAGGATGCATACCAGATTTATAAAATCATAAACAAGAAGATATCATCCAAATTACAAGAGGAAGTGAGCAGAATCAACAGAGACATTATACAAAATATAATGTCACACTTCCTCAGTGAAGACGAAGAACTTATCTGGACTTGGGACAATATGTTAATCAAAGAAGAAAATGGTAAATATACTCCTGCTACAGATTCAAAAGAGAACAAATATCTAGCTTGTATGATACAAGACAAGACAAGCGGAAGCACTATCTCGGTAAAAAAGCACTTCAACACTTTCAGATTCCACCTTTTCAACACAATCCTGAATATGGCGTTCTCATTTGCCGTGATGGAGAAACTCAAAGTAAAATTGCCTATTATGCTGGATGACATCTTTTATGCTAGCGATTTCCACAACAGGAGAAACATTAAGCATTTTGTTAAAGCAATACTTACAGCATACAAGAGCATTTTCGAAAACGGGAAAGATAATAGCGAACAACCGGACAAAATCGGAAGTAAATTACAGCTTGTCATCTTTACGCATGACGAACTTGTATTTAAAAGTATCACCGACGAGATCAAAGAGTTTCATAAAAATGACTATCGCAAATACTTTATGTTCCATTCGCTATTACCACATAAAGAAGCTGCGCCCGACAGTAACTTTGAGATAAGTAACTTAGTATTCAATTTAAACGAGAGAAACGATGAGTGAAAATAAAGATATACAAAAGGTAGAAAACGATAAAGATAAAATTGAATATGAAAAATTCCATTGGGAGATTTCAGCTATCAAACGATTTAATATATGCATTGTTATAATAGTGTTGGGTATCTTTATTTGTGCTTTATTCAACATTAGTTATAAGATAAACGAACACAATAAAGCATGTGCCAAGAAGTTTGATTCCTTGACAAAAGATGTTGTCATCGACTTGCCACTCATACAAAAAACAGACTCAAATGTTACTGCCATACTTTTAGAATCCATAATCAAACAAATAGACAAACATTATTCAATGAAACTCGGAGAAATCCAAACAGTTGCTGACACCCGTCTATCCAGAGAAATGAATAATTTAAACCTATGGATAACCGTTTGGGCAGTACTCATGGGAATCATAAGCATCGGGCTGCCAATGTTTCTCAGCCTTATTGATTTCAAGAAGAGAGAATTCGAGAAACGAGAGCTCCAAAAGTCAGGAAACTACTATAAAAAAATATTTGAGGAAGACAAAAACGAATTTGATACCAAAATTAAAAAAGCGACAAAAGAACAAGCTGATCAATTAGAAAAACAATTGATAGAAGTGGAAGGACAGTCAAAGATCATGTTTCTGTTGCATTTATTAAGCACTCTTTGTAACTTCTCCTCTACCTCATTTCCGGAATCTGCAGAGCGGGACCAATGCGTGTATGATATTGTCATGAAAACAAGTAGTGCTTTCGACAAGATATATATATACTACAATCAGCACAGGAATTACAAACCAGATACCTCATTTCATTCACTGATTGTGTTCCTAATTATATCCTGCGACCAAATTAAAATAACAATTTCAAATCGCAAAGTATTACGCCTTTTGAGTGACTTGACAAACACTACCGAAGAACTTGAAAAGAAGTTTTGTCTTTATATGAGAAATAAAGCAGAAGAAACCGATAAAGAAATGTATGAAAAATTCCTTGAAGCACTCAAAAGTACAAATTATGCATTAGACAACTTTAAAAATGGTCTGAAGCAACTGCTCGCAGAACATTCAACATAATCAATAAAGTATATCCTCATATTTTTATATTGGGAATTACGCACCACAAACTAGATTATTAACACACTAAACTAAACGCCATTATGAAAAATCTACTTAATGTTTTGTTCATTTTATTATTTATCTCGTCATGCTCAGATACGGACAACAGCACATTTCCTGAGATAAACGACGAGGAGGAAAATAATACGGAGAAAATCATTCCGTTAAAATTAGAGATAGAAGACACACGGAAAAACATTTTCGATTATGCCGTTTTTGGCTTATTTCCCAATGATTATTTCATTATGTTTTCTCTATTCGACATTTACGATTCAATCACGTGGAAAGTTTCTAATTTAGACGGTAGCCTGAAAATATTCAAACATACAGAAGGTAGCGCCAATTTCATACGTCAATGGTCTCATTCTTTTTATAGCCCGGGAAAATACAAAGCGTATGTGTCAGGATACAAAAACAAAGAAGTAATCAGCAGTGACACCGTAGAAATAGAGATTACGAACACTAAAGATTTTCTTTGCTATAATTGGAAAGACATAAAAGGCTCTATCGGACATGCGACAGGATACGAAGATGTTTTAAACGATTATGAATTTATCACGTATGAGGATATGCACCAAGGAATCCCTTCTGTATCCGTGTATCTTCGCGACAAGGAAAAGAACGACAGACCCGCCTTTCTTATACGAAGTAAAAAAATACTCACTGACTATATAAATTCGCTATATAATACAACTCCTGTTTATGACGAAACGGATGATATTCTCCTCAAAAAACGCGAAGAGTTATTCGTGTATAAAGAAGAAAACACCTATCCTCTATGTATATGGATTACTCCAAAATCAAGGATCGTATTAATCAAGAATAAAAGGTTTAATGAATATCAGCTCTATGCGGAGCCGAACTATGATATTCAATGATTTGTTGTCAGACAACTAAAAGACCAGACTTCCCTGAAAATTACAATATTCTGCAAGATATCTCTGAAATGCTCACATAAATCCTCTAGTTTATAAGAAAATATCAGAGACATCTTGCAGTAAAAAGGAAAGTATCAACTACTCATATCATACTATTTTGATAAGATATCATTCGGAGCGACACTGGTATTATGGAATATCCTGAATCAGACCTTCCCAACTTTTAATACCAATCCGTTCCAGATATTGTTCAAAGTAATCATCTTCTTCATCAGTACCCGCTTTCTGATAGGTAGTCCATACAGGTTTAGCTTCTCCCTTATATTCTTCATCGCTGTATTTACGTAATCCCAAAGGAACACCATCGCCTAAATGATCAAACCAGCTATGCCATTGGATTCCATTAATACCGTCCAAAGCATTAATTTTCTTCCATCCATAAGCAAATCCGGCTGCTTGATCCTGCAAATCTTTATCTTCATAGCTCGGAGAGCATGTTCCTGCTTCAGAAAGCCATACAGAACGCCTGATATTTCCCTTATACTGGTTCTGCGAAATACCAACCCATTTATCCAGTACTTCAAGATTCTTCAGTGTCACATATTCCGTATCCATAGAGAAAGTCGCCTGAGCGTCATCCCAGGTACAAGGATTTCCCAGCTGTGCCGGATAACTGTGGCATGCCAACGACCAGAAGAAATCACCTTCAGCCTTACTAAACTGATTCATTAGATCAAGCATATCCCTCACTTTATACCAGCCACCGCCGGCGGCAATATTCCACCCATGCGAGAAAGAAATGAACACTTCTGAATGCTGGTCATACTGATGTACAATATTATAACACATACGCATTGAACGAAGATAAGTATCCATAAATGTGGCAATCGGCTTATCTCCCATATTTGTCCAATGAATTCCTCCATCTACCTCATTATGGATAATCCAATGTGCTATACGCATATCAGGATCGCTATATCTTTGCGCTAAAAAGTCAAGTGCAGCAGCATAACATTGAGTAGACTCTACCGTAGTCATATTGGGCATTGTATAAGGAGCCACCCCGTTATAATCCGGATGCTTCAGGAGTTCGCCTGCATCTCCGGAAGGAGCAATCAACAAAATGCCGGCTACAGAAATTCCACGTTGACTGGTCTGTTGCAATACTACATCAAATGAGCTTATCAGATATTGTTCGTTAAAATAATATGTTTTTCCTCCATATGTATACAGTATGTCACCCGGCTGCTCAGAAAGATGCATAAAATTACTAATAGGAATATTGATAGTAGCACTGCTGATTCCCAACTCATCCAAATCATGTGTCAATAATCCATGATTAATAAGTCCGCCCAATCCTTTCTTCGATTTCAGAGGAACCGCTTCGACACTTTGTTTTGCATGAATTGCATCTACATTAGCATAACGGGCATGAGAAACAAGCTCATCCACATCCGCTCCTTCTTTAAACACGGCCCATTTGGACAATAGACGATCATATTTAAAATCTCCCACAGTAACATAGCGATCTAACTGTATGGAGAAAGAGTTTTCTGATAAAGGAATTTTAAACTCTATCTTCTCCGTTTTAAACATGTCCACAAAAGGAGGTATTTCGCCCAAGAAGAAAGTACCTTCGCCCGTATAATCTCCCTGGATAGTTACCGATGTTTCTCCAACCGTAACATCTGTGATATGGCAGGCATATTCTTTACTCAGATAATCTTTAATCCCTTGTTCATACTTCTCTTTATTCAAGGCTTCATTCTTTTCTTCCTCTTCTTCCTTTTTCTCTTCGTCGTTCATAACACGCAGGCGAATGTTACGCATCTGTATGGTATTATTAGGATCAGTTCCAAAGTCCATACGCAAGTTATCTCCTTTTTTGCCCCAATTAAAATTCTTTCGATATTCTTTCAGACGAACACTAAAAGAAACCCATTCTTCAGAAGCCGGCACCTGCCCCGCACTCATACTATGCGCCGGATCAATTCCTGTTTTTACATCCATAAAGAAAAGTTCGAGATTACTCATCCCCAACGTTGTCTGATATTCAAATTCAAGTACATTACATTCCTCAGGCACATCTTCCGCAAATACTCCGGTTGTCGCCCATGGATCACCATCAGTTGTTTCTATAGTACAAGTACTATCCTCATGTAAAGTCAAATTAACCCCCGACTTATACTTTCCATTCAATAACATATAAACAGGTGGAGTAACAGTCTCCTCAGGAGGAGTAACGGGAGGCTCTACATTTTCTAGAAAATCGTCCTGACAGGAAATTAAATTCACAATCAAAAATAGTACTCCCAACAATCCCACGCATCGCCCTACAAAGCGACCTAGTTTTCTCGTGCAAAAAACTCTCAGCTTTCTCATAATTTCAGTTTTAGTTAATTATAAACAATCAGAAATTTTCAATAATATTCCAATCAGAAATTCCAATTATAGGTAAAAATTGCTCAAAAAATTCATCTTCTTCGTGTGTGTTTGCTTTTTGGTAGACATACCATGCAGGTTTAGGTTCTCCATTATAAGATTCATCCAAATATTTACGTAACCCCAAACAAGCACCATCACCCGGATGATCAAACCAATTATGCCATTGCCAAGCATCAATGCCTTCTAAAGCATTAACCTTTTTCCAAGCATAAGCAACCCCTGCCGCCTGCTTTTGAAGTTCCTCATCCGAATATCCCCGCGAATTCACCCCTGCTTCCGAAAGCCATACAGAACGTTTAATAATCCCTTTATATTTATTTTCTTTATCCAAAGCCCACTTATTCAGAACTTCAAGATTCTTAAAAGTAACAAATTGAGTATTCATAGAACAAGTAGCATTCGGATCATTCCAAGTACAAGGATTAGTCAAATCCTGTGCATAACTATGATAAGCCAGCCCCCACTGAAAATCCCCCTCCACTTTGCTATAAACGTTTAACAAATCAATCATTTCCTTACAGGTATACCATGTAGGGTTGGATTTTTCTGTCCATGAATGAGAAAAAGAAGCAAACACCTCTGCATTCTCATCATATTGTCGTACAATGTTATAACACATTCTCATAGACTTCACATAGGTATCAGTAAACACTGTTATTGGCTTTATTCCCATGTTAGTCCAATCCCTAGCTCCATCAACTTCATTATGCATAATCCAATGGCTAATTCTTCCATAGCGATTATCAGTAGTACAATACCTTTTCGCCAAAAAGTCAAGTGCCGCAGCATAACAATTAAGTCCCTCTAAGGTTGTCATATTAGGCATAGTATACACCCCACCATCATTATCTGGATGCTGCAATATTTCTCCCAGTTGTGGATCAATACACCTAGATGCTGGCTCTAATAGTATAATTGCTGCAACAGACATATTTCGCTCTTTCGTTGCTGCCAAAAGAGTCCTATCAATCGAATTCTCAAGATAACCCAAATCCATGTAATAGCTTTTCCCCCCATATACATATTCAACATCACCAGTTCTTGGAGTAAGATGCATAAAATGAGTTATACAAACATTGATAGTAGCGCTACTGATATTTAATGATGCAAAGTCAGATATATATTGATTAGGAATAATGCCGCCCATTCCCTTCTTAGACACAATCTTAATAGGAGCCAAATGTTGAGTAGCGAAAATCTCATCTACATAGCGAGCATGCGAAACTAGCAAATTTTGGCCTGCTTCTTCTTTAAAAATAGCCCACTTTGATAAAAGCCTGTCATATAAAAAGCCTTCCCTCTCAACAAACCGTTCAAGTTCTATTTGAAATAATGAATTTACAAGTTTTACTTTATAAGGACTATTCTTCAACTCCGCTACATCCATACTAGGGGTAATCTCACCTAGAAAAAAATTGCCTTCGCCCGTATATTCACCTGTCACCCTAACAGAAGATTCTGTTATAGACACAGAATGAATATGGCAAGTATAATCATTATATAAATAAAAGTTTAATTTTTCTTCATGTCGAACATCTTCCTCGCTAAAAAAAGGAGGTTCCGTTTCCATTCTATTATCACTTTCATTACAAGAAACTATAACTAAAAGATAACATATAAAAGAAAAAGCAAAAATCACTTGCTGCACAAAATTACAGTTCTTTGAATAAAACTGTCTCTTTAGATTTTTCATATATAAAAATTCTATATAGTTTAGGTTTAGGATGCACAAAAATAGAATAATTATAGCATCATCTATAAACAATTGCTTTTTTTTAACAATAAAACTTTTATAATGCTACAAGAATTTAGGATATCTCCAATATATTTTCAAATCTTTTTCTTTAATAAAACATTACAACCCGTCTAGCACAACCTCATTAAACTATATAAAAACCGGATTCTGGAGTAACATTTTCCAATATTGCTGTGTTTCATCATTATACAATACTACATACTTATCAGGGTTGTCTGCCAACAAAGCTCCAAATTTCCCCAAAGTTCCTTTCGTCGTTATTTGATGTTTACAATGAGCTAACAGATATAAATCCATATAACCTTTATCAGAGCCATTTATATCAACCACTTCTGCACAATCTTTCACAGAAAGCCTTGGCAACAAGTCCATTTTACCCAATACCTCTTCTTCTATTTCTTTGGTCTTTTCATTGTAACGGTAGCGGATGTTCCGCCATGATTCCCGTTTTACATCACATTCTTTTCCGTCATCGGTGATAACGTATATCGTTTCTTCTTCCTCATCAATTCCGGATATGACACCGATCGTTCCATTCACCCATCGGCGGTCGAAATCGTTTTTGATAAAGATAATCTGGGCACCGGGTTTGAGTACAAGTTCTTGCGAGGTAGGCAGGCTGCTTTCGGGAAAGTCTCCTTCGATAACTCCCTCCCGAAACAGGATATGGATATATAGAGGCAGATTTAACTATACCTTCCACTTCCAACAAAGAAGTGTATCGAGTGTATTCGTTTAAAGAAAAGCCCGATTTGGAGACAGCTGAGAGATATATCAAGAAAAATAATTTCTTTTGGAATGCCGGTATTTTTGTATGGAATGTGAGTACGGTTGTAAACGCATTGCGGGTGTATCAACCGGCCATTTCGAAAATTTTCGAAAGATTACTTCCTTACTATTATACGGAACAGGAACAGGAAATGATTAATCAAAATTTTCCGCTGTGTGAAAACATTTCTGTCGATTATGCCATTATGGAAAAGGCGGATGAGATATTTGTTTTCCCTTCCGACTTTGGATGGAGTGATTTAGGCACATGGGGTTCCTTACACGGAAATTTGCCTAAAGATGCTCATAATAATACACAGATAGGGCAAAATATAAAATTATATGTCCATGGAACCCGGTTCCGATGAATGGGTCTACATACCTCACCTCATCTTGTAGTCGCGGCGACTCCGGCGCTTGCTTGCATCCTACCAGCAGGCAGGCAAGAGCGGCCTGAAAAAATAAGATCGTTCTTTTCACTGTTATTATTGATTTAGTTTGTAATAAGCGAATTATCAATCATCTGTCACAAAGATAATGGCTTTGGGGGAATATTGGAAATTTCCTTTTAAAATCTGCAACCTTTTTCGGGCTTGGCTCGTCTTATAGATAAAAAAGTATGGGAACAAACGAATTTACGACAAAGATATTGCCGCTGAAGAATAACCTTTTCCGGGTTGTTTTCCGGATTACCGGAGACGTGGAGAAGTCTGAGCAGATCGTTCAGGAAGCCCTGCTGAAGGTTTGGGAAGACCGGGATAGCTGGATTGTCATTGAGAACTTACCTTCCTATTGCATGATGGTAGCGCGTAATCTGGCATTGAGGGAAACGTATTCCGGAAATAAGGAAAGGATGGAGCGGTATGCGGTAAGGTAATCTGTGTATGGATCGTGTAGG
>ENA-USYR01001026-USYR01001026.1-human-gut-metagenome-genome-assembly--contig:-NODE-1026-length-12457-cov-9.164459_pt1 | contig 12457 bp, 8 predicted proteins | sample MGYA00250064_ERZ773510 | MGnify/ENA primary metagenome ERZ773510 (study PRJEB29103, sample SAMN06112082) | human gut metagenome | biome: human gut; feature: ankylosing spondylitis patient; material... | reverse complement strand
GGAATGCTCTTGTACTTTCCACTTATGTGCAGGGAAAATGGTATGTCATGGCATGGAAGCAGCGGAGGTTAAGTTATGGAAAAAAGCAAAAAAACCATGGATAAAATCGTTGCCCTGTGTAAAAACAGAGGCTTTGTTTACCCAGGCTCCGAAATTTACGGCGGTCTTGCAAACACATGGGATTACGGTCCGCTCGGTGTTGCACTTAAAAACAATATCAAAAACGCATGGCTCAAAAAGTTTGTTCAGCAGAACAAATATAATGTAGGTCTTGACTCTGCAATTCTTATGAACCCGCAGACATGGGTTGCATCGGGTCATCTCGGCGGTTTCTCGGATCCGCTTATGGATTGTAAGGAATGTAAAACCCGTCACCGTGCCGACAACCTTATTGAAGATTTTGACGGTACAAATGTTGCAGGCTGGACAAATGAAGAAATGATGAATTACATCAAGGAAAAAGAGATTCCGTGTCCTAACTGCGGCAAGCACAACTTTACCGACATTCGTCAGTTCAACCTTATGTTCAAAACATTCCAGGGCGTTACAGAGGACAGCAAGAATGAAATTTATCTTCGTCCCGAAACTGCTCAGGGCATTTTCGTGAACTTCTCTAACATTCAGAGAACAAGCCGTAAGAAAGTTCCTTTCGGTGTTGCACAAATCGGTAAATCTTTCAGAAACGAAATCACACCCGGTAACTTTATTTTCCGTGTTCGTGAGTTTGAGCAGATGGAGCTTGAATTCTTCTGCAAGCCGGGCACTGACCTTGAATGGTTTGAATACTGGAGAGGTTTCTGCCGTGACTGGCTCTATTCTCTCAATATTAAGGAAGAAAATCTCCGTCTTCGTGACCATGCAAAAGAGGAGCTTTGTTTCTATTCAAAAGCCACAACAGACTTTGAATATCTCTTCCCGTTCGGTTGGGGCGAGCTTTGGGGCGTTGCCGACAGAACAGACTATGACCTTACACAGCACGGCAAAACAAGCGGTAAGACACTTGAGTATTTTGATCCGACAACAAACGAGAAGTACATTCCGTATGTTATTGAGCCGTCACTCGGTGTTGAGCGTCTTTTCCTTGCTCTTGTTGTTGAGGCTTATGATGAAGAAGTTATTGACGAAAAGGATACACGAGTTGTGTTAAGACTTCATCCGACGCTTGCTCCGTACAAAGCTTGCGTTCTTCCGCTTTCAAAGAAGCTCAACGAGCAGGCCGGCAAGGTTTATGAACAGCTTTCAGCCGACTTTATGACTGATTATGACGATGCCGGTTCAATCGGCAAGCGTTACAGAAGACAGGACGAAATCGGTACTCCGTTCTGTATCACATATGACTTTGAGTCTGTTGACGACGGTTGTGTAACAGTTCGTGACCGTGACACAATGCAGCAGGAAAGAGTTGCAATTGACAAACTCAACGATTATATTGCTGAAAAGATTAAGTTCTGATTTAATTATATTATGCAGTAAAGGGACATTTCGTTTGGAATGTCCCTTTTTTATTGCGTATTGCATTCATCGGATGCCGAAAAATTTTCTATCAAGATTGAATTTATAAATGGCACAAATTAGTAGCGGCGAACCTTGTTCGCCAATCAATTCGTGTCTTAACACGAATTGAATAAATGTCAAACTAATTTTAATATATAAATCAGTTAAAACAAATGGCGAACAAGGTTCGCCGCTACAGTATGACAATTATTTTGCGGCATTTATATAATCTGTCTTATCACAAATATTGTGCCGTTACTTAGCGGGCGCCCAATGAGCGCCCCTACTGATAATAACCGATAACAAGAACAGCGGATAACCTTAAAATTTGGGTTATCCGCTGTGTGTTTTATTCAATATAATAATCTAAATTCAATCAAATTACTTTGAGAGGTTTGTGAGAACCTTTTTGATTCTCTCAACAGCCTCAATCGTGTTTTCTCTGTCACCGAATGATGTAAGACGGAAGTAGCCGGCACCGTTTTCGCCAAAGCCCTCACCCGGAGTACCTACAACATTTGCCTCGTTGAGGAGGAGATCAAAGAATTCCCAACTGCCCATATTGTTCGGACACTTGAGCCAGATGTAAGGTGAATTCTTACCGCCTGTGTAGTAGATGCCGAGTTCATCAAGAGCAGATGCGATAATTCTTGCATTTTCCTGATAGTAAGAAATGTTCTCCTTGATCTGCTTCTGACCTTCTTCGCTGAATACAGCGGCAGCAGCACACTGAACAGGCCATGAAACACCGTTGAACTTTGTTGCCTGACGGCGGTACCATGTTGCATAGATATTGTGACCGTCACGCTCAAGCTCCTTAGGAATTATCGTGTAACCGCATCTTGTGCCTGTGAAGCCTGCTGTCTTTGAAAGTGAGCACATTTCAATTGCGCACTTTCTTGCACCTTCGATTGCAAAAATTGAACGAGGGAGATCCTCTGTGATGAATGCCTCATACGCTGAATCGTAGAGGATTATTGCATCGTTTTTAAGAGCATAATCAACCCAAGCCTTGAGCTGTTCTGCATTGTATGCAGAACCTGTCGGGTTGTTAGGTGAGCAAAGGTAGATGATGTCTGCCTTTACATTTTCATCAGGAAGAGCGGCAAAGCCGTTTGCCTCATTTGATGCGGCATAAACAATTTCTCTGCCTGCCATAATGTTCGAGTCAACATATACGGGGTAAACAGGATCGGTTACGAGAACAATATTATCCTTTGAGAAGATGTCGCCTATGTTACCGCAGTCAGACTTTGCACCGTCTGATACAAAGATTTCGTCAGCGCCTACTGCAACGCCAAAGCTCTTGTAATAATCTGAAATAGCCTGTCTGAGAAACTCGTAGCCCTCATAATCGGGATAACCCTTGAAGGTTTCCTTGTGAGCAAGATCCTCCGCACCCTTTTTCATTGCCTCAACAACAACAGGAGCAAGCGGAAGGGTTACATCACCGATACCAAGCTTGATAACCTTTTTATCGGGATGAGCCGCAATATATGCATTTGTCTTTTTTGCAACATCTGCAAAAAGATAGTTAGGAACGAGATTGTCAAAATTTCTGTTAATCTTCATTAAAATCAGTCCTTTAAATCTGAAAGTTAAGTGGAAAAATCAATTACTTTTCAAGTGATGCCTTAATAAATTCTCTGAAAAGCGGATGAGCACGGTTCGGGCGTGACTTGAATTCGGGATGATACTGAACAGCAACGAAGAAACGGTTGTCGGGAACTTCAACAGCCTCAACAAGAAGTCCGTTAGGTGAAGTACCTGTAATCTTCATGCCTGCATTTTCAATTTCCTCTCTGAAATCGTTATTGAACTCATAACGATGACGGTGACGCTCTGAAATTTCATGCTGACCGTAAGCCTTAGCCATAAGCGAATCGGGCTTGATAACACACGGATATGCACCAAGACGCATTGTGCCGCCCATATCCTCAATGCCCTCCTGTTCAGGCATAAGGTCAATAACATTATGCTTGCCCTCTGGTGTAAACTCACCGCTGTTGGCGTCAGCATAGCCGAGAACATCTCTTGCGTATTCGATTACTGCAGTCTGCATACCGAGGCAGATTCCGAGATACGGAATATCATGCTCACGGGCATATTTTGCAGCCATAATCTTACCTTCGATACCTCTGTTACCGAAGCCGCCCGGAACAAGAATACCGTCAACATCACCGAGAAGCTCGTCAACCTTGTACTTTGTGAGAAGTTCGCAGTCAACCCACTTGATTTCAACATCGGCGGAATTTTCATAGCCACCGTGACGAAGTGCCTCTGCAACAGAAAGATATGCGTCATGGAGAGCAACATACTTACCGCAAAGAGCAATCGTGCATTTCTTTGTGCGGTTGTTGATACGGCTAAGCATTTCTTCCCACTCGGAAAGGTCGGGCTTTTTGTCTGTTACAATATTGAGTTCACGACATACAACATTTGAGAAATTACTCTTTTCAAGCATAAGAGGTGCCTGATAAAGCGTTGGGAGAGTAATATTTTCGATTACACAATCCGGCTTTACATTGCAGAAAAGTGCAATCTTGTTGAAAATGCTCTCCTCAAGAGGTTCGTCACAACGAAGAACGATGATGTCGGGATTGATACCGAGTGAACGAAGCTCCTTTACAGAATGCTGTGTCGGCTTTGATTTGTGTTCCTCACTGCCCTTGATATAGGGAACGAGAGTTACATGAATAAAGATGCTGTTCTCTCTGCCGACTTCAAGAGATACCTGACGGATAGCCTCAAGGAACGGCTGGCTTTCGATATCGCCCACCGTACCGCCGATTTCCGTAATTACAACATCGGCATTGGTCTTTTCACCTACATTGTAGATAAAAGACTTGATTTCATTTGTGATGTGAGGAATTACCTGAACTGTCTTGCCGAGGTAGTCGCCGTGACGCTCCTTTTCAAGAACATTTGAGTAAACCTTACCTGTTGTGAGGTTTGAATACTTGTTAAGGTCCTCATCAATAAAACGCTCATAATGGCCGAGGTCGAGGTCGGTTTCTGCACCGTCCTCCGTTACATATACCTCGCCGTGCTGATACGGGCTCATTGTACCCGGATCAACATTGATATACGGGTCAAGCTTTTGAGCAACAATCTTGAGTCCTCTTGCCTTTAAAAGTCTGCCGAGAGATGCGGCTGTGATACCCTTGCCAAGACCGGATACAACACCGCCTGTTACAAATATATATTTTTTATTCTTCTTATGTTCGGTTATCTCCACGATTACACCTCAACTTCGCCTTCAAATACTTTTTCCGCATTACCTGTCATATATACTGTTTCATCAGTATAGTTGATAATAAGATCGCCGCCCTTGAGCTTAATCTTGATGTCTTCGCCCTTTTTGCAGAAACCGTTTTCACAAGCGGCAACCGCAACGGCACAAGCGCCTGTACCGCAAGCCCATGTTTCGCCTGAGCCACGCTCCCACACTCTCATCTTGATTGTATGGTCATCGAGAACTGTTACAAATTCTGTATTCACTCTTTCAGGGAAGAGCTTATCGTTTTCAAACTCCGGTCCTACGGTTTCAATATCAAGATTATCAATATCGTCCATGAATACCACGCAGTGTGGGTTGCCCATTGACACGCAGGTGATGTTATAGTTCTTGCCTGCAATTTCAACAGGTCTGTCAACAACCTTGTCACCGTCGAGAACAACAGGGATTTCCTTCGGATCAAGAATAGCCTTGCCCATGTCAACTCTGAGGCGGTTAACCTTTCCGCCTGAAGTATAAGCCTTAAGTTTCTTGATACCGCTGAGTGTTTCAATTGTAATTTCGTCTTTTTCGTTGATATCAACCATACCGTGATCATAGAGGAACTTACCTACGCAACGAATACCGTTACCGCACATCTTACCCTCTGAACCGTCAAGATTGTACATTTTCATCTTTGCGTCTGCAACCTTTGACGGGCAAACAAGAATAATACCGTCGCCGCCGATACCGAAATGTCTGTCGGAAAGTCTTACGGCAAGCGCCTCGGGATTGCTGATTTCCTGATCAAAAGTGCTGCAATAGATATAGTCATTGCCTATACCCTGCATCTTAGTGAATTTTAACATAAGCTTTTCCTCTCTCATGTGGTTAATGTCGATAAGCTCCGTGCTGTGCTGTGAATAGTGGCTCTTGAGGCAATCTGCAAGTGCGTTTGCCGTGTCAAGAGATGTAAGACACGGAATATTTCTTTCAACAGTCTTACGACGGATTTTAACAGAATCTCTTGAAGGGATTCTGCCCTTTGCCGATGTTGAAATAACATACTGAATCTTACCCGATTCAATGAGTGTAAGAGTATTGTTTGTCTTGGACTCGTGAATTTTCTTTACGCTTACGGCGTCAATACCGTACTTTTTGAGCACATCCGCTGTACCCTCTGTTGCATAGATTCTGAATCCGAGGTCGTAGTATTTCTTTGCAATTTCACCGATTTCAGCCTTATCCGAATTACGGACTGTGATGAACACACCGCCCTTTTTCTTCATCTTGTAGCCTGCACCGATGAGTCCCTTATAGAGAGCCTCCTCAAGTGTGCCTGCAACACCGAGAACTTCACCTGTTGACTTCATCTCGGGGCCGAGGTGGTTATCAACATTGATAAGCTTTTCAAAGCTGAATACGGGAACCTTAACCGCAATGTAAGGACTCTTTCTGTAAAGGCCTGTGCCGTAGCCCATATCTTTGAGCTTTTCACCGAGCATTGCTCTTGTTGCAAGGTCAACCATAGGAACGCCTGTTACCTTACTGATGTAAGGGATTGTTCTTGAAGAACGGGGATTTACCTCGATAACATAGAGTTCATCTTTATAGATAAGGTACTGAATGTTTACAAGTCCCTTTGTACGGAGTTCGATTGCAAGGTTCTTTGAGCTTTCAATAATAATCTGAGTCATTCTGTCTGAGAGATTCCATGCCGGATAAACCGCAATTGAGTCGCCCGAATGAACACCGGCACGCTCGATATGCTCCATAATACCCGGAATAAGAATATCTTCACCGTCACAAATGGCGTCAACTTCAAGCTCTGTACCCTGAAGGTACTTATCAATAAGAATCGGATTTTCAATATTCTGTGCAAGAATAATTGCCATATACTCTTTGACATCATCTTCGTTGAATGCAATAATCATATTCTGACCGCCGAGAACATATGACGGACGGAGAAGAACAGGATAACCGATTTTGTCTGCAACATCGAGAGCCTCGTCTGTTGTCATAACCGTTACGCCACGGGGACGCTTGATATGATACTTTTCAAGAAGCTCGTCAAAACGCTCTCTGTCCTCTGCCATATCAATGGCATCGTATGATGTGCCGAGAATATTTACACCGTTGTCGCTGAGGAACTTTGTAAGCTTAATTGCTGTCTGTCCGCCGAATGCAACAACTACACCGAACGGATTCTCTGTCTTTATTATGCCCATAACATCTTCGGTTGTGAGCGGTTCAAAATAAAGTCTGTCGGCTGTGTCAAAGTCTGTTGATACTGTTTCAGGGTTGTTGTTTACGATAACAACATCGTAGCCTGCTTTTTTGAGCGCCCATACACAGTGAACAGACGCATAGTCAAATTCGATACCCTGACCGATTCTGATAGGACCCGAACCAAATACGATAATTGTTTTCTTATCGCTCTTCTCCTCTCTGATGAATTCCTCAGCTTCATTTTCCTTATCAAATGTTGAATAGAAGTAAGGAGTTTCAGCCTCAAATTCTGCGGCGCAGGTATCAACCATTTTATAAACAGGAACAAGCGGATTTTCAACCTTCCTGCCTGTGATTTTTTCAATTGTTCTGTCAAGGAATCCCTTGTTCTTGGCACGAACATAGAGATCCTCCGTAAGCTCGCCGTTCTTGAGTTCGTTTTCAACGGCAATAAGATTTTTGAGCTTTTCAAGGAACCACTCGTCAATGAGAGTGATGTTGTGAATCTGTTCTACTGTAATGCCTCTCTTGAGAGCCTCATATACGCAGAAAATTCTTCTGTCATCACAAACGCTGAGTCTGTCATAAACCGATGCGTTTGAAAGCTCTGCAAATTCCTTGTCGTTGAGAGTATCGTGAGAAATCTCGGCACCTCTTACGGCTTTCATAATAGCCTGCTCAAATGTCGGAGCAATAGCCATAACCTCGCCTGTTGCCTTCATCTGAGTACCGAGTGTTCTCTTTGCATATACAAATTTATCGAAAGGCCATTTCGGGAATTTTACAACAACATAGTCAAGCGCCGGCTCAAAGCAAGCGTATGTTGTACCTGTAACGGCATTTTTGATTTCATTAAGTGTGTAACCAATAGCAATTTTAGCGGCAACCTTTGCAATAGGATAACCTGTTGCCTTTGACGCAAGTGCCGATGAACGGGATACACGGGGATTAACCTCGATAACCGCATATTCAAATGTTTCGGGGTTGAGTGCGAACTGGCAGTTACAACCGCCCTCTACCTTAAGCGCAGAGATAATGTTGAGAGCCGCACTTCTGAGCATCTGATATTCCTTGTCGGCAAGTGTTACCGTAGGAGCGATAACGATTGAGTCGCCTGTGTGAACGCCTACAGGATCGAAGTTTTCCATTGAGCAGACAGTAATAACATTTCCGTCGCTGTCACGCATAACCTCAAACTCGATTTCCTTCCAACCTGAGATACATTTTTCAACAAGCACCTGTGTGATAGGAGAAAGTTCAAGACCGTTTGATGTGATTTCACGAAGCTCTTCCTCGTTATCGACAATACCGCCGCCTGTACCGCCGAGTGTGAATGCAGGACGGATAATTACAGGATAACCGATTTCATCGGCAAACTTAACAGCTGATTCAACATCTGTAACAACAAGTGACGGAATAACAGGCTGACCTATTTCAATCATTGTGTCCTTAAAAAGCTGTCTGTCCTCTGCCTTGTCGATTGTTTCGGGGTTTGCACCGAGAAGCTGAACATTGTATTTATCAAGGAAGCCCTCTTTTGCAAGCTGCATTGAAAGGGTAAGACCCGTCTGACCGCCGAGGGTTGAAAGAAGGCTGTCAGGGCGTTCCTTTTTGATGATTCTCTTAACTGTTTCAAGCGTCAACGGCTCAATGTAGATTTTATCAGCCATTGCGTTATCAGTCATAATTGTAGCAGGGTTTGAGTTTACGAGAATAACCTCAAGTCCTTCTTCTTTAAGCGCACGGCAAGCCTGTGTGCCTGCATAGTCAAATTCGGCAGCCTGACCGATTACGATAGGGCCCGAACCGATTACCATAACTCGTTTGATATTCTTTTTGAGTGGCATATAATCATTCCTCGTTCAAGTAATTATTGTATCTGTTCTTATGCTGAATAGTAATCCGAATTTCGGACTCTTATTTTCTGTTGTTCTTCATCAATTCAATAAAACGGTCAAATAAAAATGCTGTATCGTGAGGACCGCCGCAAGCTTCCGGATGGAACTGAACCGAGAAAGCAGGCATATTTGTGTAGTTTACGCCCTCGCAGGTGTTATCATTGCCGTTTACAAAGCTTACTTTGCCGTTTTCGGGCATACTGTCGCTTACAACAGCGTAGCCGTGGTTCTGTGATGTAATGTAAACTCTGCCTGTTTCAACCTCTTTTGCAGGCTGGTTTGCACCTCTGTGACCGTACTTGAGCTTTTCTGTTTTTGCACCCTGTGAAAGTGCAAGGAGCTGGTGACCGAGACAGATACCGAAGGTCGGAATCCCGAAGTCACAAAGCTTTTTGAGCTCTGCAATAATCTCTGTGTTGTCCGAAGGATCTCCCGGTCCGTTTGAAAGCATTACGCCGTCGGGATTCATAGCCTTAATTTCATCCGCTGTTGTGTGGGCGGGAACGACTGTAAGGTTACAGCCTCTCTTAACAAGCTCTCTGCCGATGTTATGCTTTGCGCCAAAATCCATAAGCACAACATTGAGGTCGCCGTTTTCAGCGTCAAAATGCTCTTTTTCTTTTATAGTAGTGCTTTCAACAGCCTCTGTAATAACATAGTTCTTAATCTCGTCAAGTTCTTCCTTTGTTACATCGGGAGAATAGGAGATTTTGCAGTTCAGAACACCGTATTCACGCACAATTCTTGTGAGCGCACGGGTGTCGATTCCGTAAATGCCGGGAATTCCCGACTCTTTTAAAAAGGTGTCAAGATCACCCTCACAACGGAAGTTTGAAGGAACTTGGCACCATTCTCGTACAATATAACCTTTCAGTGACGGAGAGTCACTCTCAAAATCGGCAGGGATAACACCATAGTTGCCGATTAAAGGGAATGTCTGAATAACCACCTGACCGTAATAGCTGGGGTCGGTGAGTGTTTCAAGATAACCTGTCATTGCTGTAGTAAAAACAAGTTCTCCCGTAGTTTCTTTTTCGGCACCAAACGCCTTGCCCTCAAAAACTGTTCCGTTTTCAAGGATTAAGTATGCCGCACGGCTCATAAAAACACATTCCTTTCAATAAACTAAAAAAATCGCAGTCAGTTCTCATATGTTCTGATAACCTGCTTTGCAACCTCAAGCTTGCTTGTTCTGAGATCCATAGCCTGTTTTTCAAGATAGCGATGCGCCTGATCTTCGGACATATTAAGGCAGGTAATAAGCAGGAACTTTGCTCTGTTTATTATCTTCATATCCGCAACCATATGCTTGAGCTTTTCATTTTCCTCAATCACACGGAACATACGCATCTTAAAACATTCTGTAAACTGCAAAAAGTGGTGAAACAGGTGCTTGTTTACGGGCTTTGCAATAACAAGGACACCGTGCTCCGTAAGTGCGTCGTTCACATAATCCGCATTACGCTGCGGAACGATAATCACAACACTTGAACGGGTTGTTCCGGCAAAGTACTTTGAAAGCTCAATGCCGTTTTCCTTTTCAAGCGGTGCATTGACGCAGATGAGGTCAAAAACCTCACCATTTGCAAGCTCCTTAGCTTCCTGTGAGGTTTGGCAGACGGAAATCTCCGTATAGCCTTCGCTTCCGAGCAATTGTGACAAAGAAACGGCACTCTGTTCAGAGTGTGAAATCAACAAAGCATTTTTCAAGAACCTCACCACCGCATATTGTTTCATTCATCTTATTATTTTACAAGATTAACCCCTATTGTTATTTACTTAAAGGAATTATGACAATATTTTTTACAATTTTGTAAAAACATTTTCATTGCAAATTTGTTTTACACTTTTCAACATTTTTCGGGCAATTTTTCATTTAAACATTACTCAAACATATTACCGTATTTGTGTTTTTGATTATAGATTAAATTTTTCACTCTTAGCACAACTTCATCGGTATAATATCCGCTGACTTTTTCAAAAGATTTTTCTATATCGGAACTCATAAACGAAAATTTTACCTGTTCACCATACAGTTCCTGAGCAGCATCAAGCTGTACATCGAAATCTGCATCAAAAGGTTTTGCGTGAATTTTTGGGATTAAGTTGTAAATATCCTCTCCGAGAGGGTAATCCTCGGTTGTGTCGGCAAGCAGCGAAAGTCCGAAATCAAAATACGGACAAAATCTGTATTCGCCTGTATCATCATTCAGTATAAACGCAATATTATTGGTATGCCTGTCCTCATTCAGAAAAAATGCGTCAAGCTCAAGCATTGCTGTTATATATTTTCCGACATTTTTCAAACCTGTTTTATTCTCGATAAAATCAACGGTGTGGGAAATTTTATCCTTCACATCATCGTACTTTAAAAGATTTTTTGCCATTGATGACGCAAACCATTGCTTTGACAAATGCTCAAGTGTGACAATGCTTTCATTTTTTTTGCGAAAGTTTTTTGAATAACAACCGTTAAGCTTTCGACCTGCAAATTCTATTTTTATCGGAAAATATTCCGCAAAATCGGTTATATTCGATTTTTTCAACAATTCAGATACAACAACCTCACACAAGCCCTCATATCCCATATGGTCTGCTTTGTACCACAAATCGTTTACAAGCCACTTTTGCTGATTGCCTTTTGAAGAAGCAGATTTTGTATCTATAAGTGAGTAATTGTCAAGATTGATTTCCTTAATCAAAAAGCGTACAGCTCCTTTCTTGTAAACCTTATATATTGGTTATCCTCAGCCGTTCTTCCGTCTGTTTTTTCAAGTATCTGCAAAGTATCGTAGCCGTCCGCTCCGATTTTTTTCAAAATAGTTTTTCGGAATGCCCTTGATTTCGGAAAACATCTTTCTTCAAGAAACTGTTCAAAATCGTTCCAATCCGGATTTTCATTTATACCGAAAGCTCTCTTCATTATATCATTGGTGCGATTCACAATTTTTATTTTCTTATCGGCAAAGTTGACATATATTTCCGTACACACCTTCTGACGGAACATAAAATCAAGCCGCATGACATAATTGCCGTTCAAGGGCTTGTTAAGATATTTTGAAATTGTCTGACGGCTTACATTAAAGGTTTGTGCTATTTCAGCAGTAGTTTTACCGTTTTTCTGCATTTCAATTGCATTTTTAACATCCGTTTCGGTCAACTTATTTTTTCTTCCGCCTTTAAGCCTGCCTGCAATATCCTTTAACTCGGTTTCGTTATCTGTTCCGAACAAATCTATACAAAGCTTTCTGTAATCTGTCATATGCCCCACCGCCTTAATAGTGTCAATTATCATTCTTTACACTATTATTATATAGCATATACAAAACAAAGTCAATTATCTTTGCTAAACATTTATATGCCAAAACACCCCGAACAGCTATTGCCGTTCGGGGCGTTTCGGTTTATGTGAATTAAAAAGGATAGGTTAATTAAGCTACTGTGGATTATTCAACATCCTGCATAGCGTCGTAGCCTGTTTCGCCTGTTCTAACCTTAACAACATCTTCAACATCATAGATAAAGATTTTGCCGTCACCGATGTGACCTGTGTAAAGTGCCTTAACAGCCGCATCAACAACTGCCTTTACAGGAACCTTGCAAACTACGATTTCAACCT
>ENA-USYR01001025-USYR01001025.1-human-gut-metagenome-genome-assembly--contig:-NODE-1025-length-12457-cov-40.252504_pt1 | contig 12457 bp, 10 predicted proteins | sample MGYA00250064_ERZ773510 | MGnify/ENA primary metagenome ERZ773510 (study PRJEB29103, sample SAMN06112082) | human gut metagenome | biome: human gut; feature: ankylosing spondylitis patient; material... | reverse complement strand
ATATCAACTGTTCTGTTTATTTTTCCCGGTCACAGAAATAATGAGGAGATATGTATCCGCCTACAATAAAAGGGTTATGAATGGCTGCCATACTGATTATTATAAATACAATTATTGCAAATATAATAATTGTATTTATAATAAGGCTGTATCAGCCCCGATATTTAGTGAAGATTGGGGATAAACCGGGTAAATAGTGTCTTTCCGTTTTCCTGATGTTTCTTCATCCATTCGGCTAATAGCTCCCGATGCTGCAGGAGGATATCGGCATATTTCTTTTCGATGGCAAGGTTGCGCATTTCTCCGCGATCTGTCTCCATGTCATAGAGTTGTTCGCGATTTTTGCCGGTATCGTACAATACATATTTATATTGGGAAGTACGAAGCATCCATCCCCGCGTTGAGGCTGTTTGGGCAAAGCTCGTTTCTGTTACGATGTAAGGTTGGTGCTGCTTGTCGGCACTGCCGTTTTCTACGATAGGGCGGAAACTCACTCCTTGACGTTTGCCGGGAACATTGATTCCTGCCCAATCACAAATGGAGGGCATGAGGTCTACCCCGTTGTTGATAAGTTGGGGCAATATCTTTCCGGCATGCTTGCCTTTGGGCAGACAGACGATGAACGGGACATTGGCTACTTCTTCATATAGAACTGTTTTCTGATTCCATTGATGTGCTCCACAGCCGTCACCATGATCGCTGGTAAAGATGATAACCGTATTCTTCCATAAGTCCTGGCGGTCTAGCTCCGCAATGATTTTCCCTATTTCCGCATCTACGGTTTCTACCAGTCGATAGTAAGCGTTCCGGTAACGTCGCCAGTCGTCCGGCGTGTAGTCGTGAGTGGGATAGATAGCGAAAAAGACGGTTGCTGGTTGCTGAACGGTGTAAAACGTTTTATTACAAACGGTGATGCTAATCTTCACTTGGTATTGGCTCGTTCGGAAGAAGGTACAAGAGACGGTCGTGGTCTTTCTATGTTCATCTATGACAAGAATGAGGGTGGTGTGAACGTACGTCGTATCGAAAACAAACTCGGTATCCACGGTTCTCCTACTTGCGAACTGGTGTACAAGAATGCTAAAGCTGAACTTTGCGGTGACCGCAAACTCGGTTTGATTAAATACGTTATGGCTTTAATGAACGGTGCCCGTCTGGGTATTGCTGCGCAGTCCGTAGGATTGAGCCAAGCTGCTTACAATGAGGGATTGGCTTATGCTAAAGACCGTAAGCAATTCGGTAAAGCAATCATCGAATTCCCGGCAGTATACGATATGCTGGCTATCATGAAAGGTAAGTTGGATGCCGGACGTGCTTTGCTGTATCAAACAGCTCGCTACGTAGACATTTACAAAGCATTGGATGATATTTCCCGCGAACGTAAACTGACTCCGGAAGAACGTCAGGAACAGAAAAAATACGCCAAACTAGCAGACAGCTTTACTCCGCTGGCTAAGGGTATGAACTCTGAATATGCTAACCAGAACGCTTATGACTGTATCCAGATTCACGGTGGTTCAGGATTCATGATGGAATATGCTTGCCAACGCATCTATCGCGACGCACGTATCACCAGCATCTACGAAGGAACTACCCAGTTGCAGACTGTAGCCGCTATCCGTTACGTGACTAATGGTTCTTACATCGCTACTATCCGCGAGTTTGAGGCCATTCCTTGTTCACCGGAAATGGAACCGCTGATGTCTCGCCTGAAGAAGATGGCTGACAAATTTGAAGCAAGTACCAACGCTGTGAAAGAAGTACAGGATCAGGAATTGCTTGACTTCACCGCTCGCAAACTGGTGGAAATGGCTGCTGATATTATCATGTGTCACTTACTGATTCAAGATGCCAGCAAGTCTTCTGAACTGTTCTCCAAATCTGCACACGTATATTTGAACTATGCAGAAGCGGAAGTAGAAAAGCATACAAATTTCATCGAAAACTTCGACAAAGAAGATTTGGCGTTCTACAAAAAGTAACAAATAATCGACTAAATCTGATAAAAGCATCCTTTCTTACGAAATGGATGCTTTTTTTATTTGTCATATTCTATTATTTTCCATTATTATTCTATACATTTGTCAGTGAGATAAGTAATTTTTTAATTGATGAATGTAGATAGAGATAGAAATATGGCACTCAAACCTTCATATAATGACAAACTGTATTTGCCAGGTTTATCAAACACGGAAATCCTTATATTGGCTCTCGAAGCCTCTCAAAAACTTGAGTGGAATATCGAGGAAGTAACTCCGGAAGGAATCCGGTTTGAAGTCCCGTTCAGTATACACTCCCATGGAGAGGCAATAACCTTTACCATAGAAAAGGGAAGTGACGGGGAAGTATCCGTTCGCAGTCAGTCTTCTTCCGTACAATTTGTTGATTATGGAAAGAACAGAAAAAATATCCAGAAGTTACGGGAAACAATGGAAGAAATAAAAGCCTCACTCACTCCGGAAGAACTAGCCCAAAGGGCCAAAGATTTCGAAGAAGAGTTCAACCGCCCGCTCACAGAAGAAGAAAAAGCCTACATAGAGGAAGAAAAGAAGAGGAACTCTTTCCTGTCTTTCTTCATTCCCCGCAAAGGATTTATAGCAACTCCCATCCTGATAGACATCAATATTCTTGTATTCATTGTAATGATTGCTTCCGGAGTGGGTATTATGTCTCCTTCCACTCTGTCACTACTGAAATGGGGAGCCGACTTCGGACCGCTGACTCTGACCGGTGACTGGTGGCGCACAGTGACTTGCAACTTCATACATATCGGAGCTTTCCATCTCCTGATGAACATGTATGCTTTCATGTATGTAGGACTTCTGTTGGAAGAACTGATAGGAGGACGCCGTATGTTCGTTTCATACCTGCTAACCGGATTATGTTCGGCTGCATTCAGCCTGTATATGCACGGTGAGACAATCAGCGCCGGAGCTTCCGGATCTATCTTCGGACTTTACGGTATATTCCTTGCATTCCTCCTCTTTCATCGCATCGCCAAAGAACAACGAAAGGCATTGTTAACCAGCATCCTCATTTTTGTGGGGTATAATCTGGTTTACGGGATGAAAGCCGGCATTGATAATGCCGCCCATATTGGCGGGTTGTTAAGCGGGTTTGTTCTGGGAATTATATACGTGGTCGGCTACAAGTTCGAGAAACCCGATGCACAGCGGACTGTCTCCATCATCGGGGAGCTTGGTATATTCTGTATATTCCTGTTCAGCTTCATGATCCTGTGCAAAAACGTTCCTCCTCTTTACCCGGAGATACGCAATGAATGGGAAAGCGGCATTGTGGAAGCCTATCTGAATGGTGAACTGGAAGAGGAAAACGAGAACAGTAATCATTCCGCTGTGAATGCTACGGACAATCTTTCCAGTAGGAAAGTTCCGGCATATACGCCTGTCGGCAATGACGATACGTGGCTATCTTATTATGATGCAGCCACCAAATTCAGTTGCCAGTATCCTACCAACTGGATAAAAATAGCAGGAGCAAAAGGAATTATTGATGGTGCGGAACCTCCATTACTCATGCTGGTCAACGGAGGGAATCAATTAACGATTACCGCCCTCACCTACGACACGCAGAAGGAGTTTGAACACATGAAAGAGTTATCACTCACTCTCCCAAGAAATGCACAAGGGGAACCGTCAGAAGATTACCAACTAAGCAATGTCAACATCAACGGACTCCCCATGACAAAGATCACGAATCCCCTGCACATCGGGGCTCCTGATGAACCGGGAGAGGATGTAAAACAAATAGCGTTGCATTACTTTCAAGAGAGCAAGAAACGATCTTTTGCTATTGTCATGCTTGTCTATGACGAAGAAGCTGAAACCGATCTGAATGCCATTACATCAAGTATCCAGATCACCCAATAAAGAGAATATGAGAGCATATATCCAAATCAAACAGTTAGGAAAGCGAAAGTGCAGTATCGAAAAGATTCCTATCGATTTTCCTGTTCCGCCTGTCAATGTACAGGGGTTGATCGAAGCCATCGTCAGTTGGCAAGTCTGCGAATACAATGAACGCTTGCAACAGAGCGAAGTGCTGAAATACCTCACACAGGAAGAAGTGGAAAATAAAACAGCTTCCGGCAAAGTAGGGTTTGCAGTAAACTATAATGGCAAACCTGCCGCAGAAGTCGAAGCCATCACCAATGCTTTGCAATCCTATGAGGACGGAATTTTCCGTATCTTCATGGATGATACGGAAGCCGGAGACCTATCCTCTCCCATTCAACTTAAAGAAGAATCTACCTTAACCTTCATCCGGCTCGCTATGCTGTCGGGAAGATTATGGTAATCATTATCCTATAAAACACATTTAAAACGAAAAGAATCATGAGACTGATTTATAATGACGCATTAAATAAACGGATTGCTCCGTACCTGGAAAGGTTAACGAAAAAGAGAACCAGTTTAGACAAAGAGACAATGGCACTGTTGGATGTATTTATGCAATACTTCAACATGGATACCCGGTATGGTGCATACAGCGATAAATTAGAGCCTTGCATCATCTATATTATCCAAGAAGAGAAGATTAAAAGCGTTGCCAATCTTTTCGATGGTAAGTTGAACAAGCTACTCCGCTATCTATTGGGAGACGAGTACGCCCACCTGTTCCACACCTATCTGAAGCTCAAAGCACGGTGTCCGTACACTCACGGATACTCGCGCCGGTCACAACGGTCAGCAAATCCTCTTCTGCATATCGGCCACGTTATAGATGCACTGACCCAGTTTCTGAAACTGCGCGCCACCGGATTTACGGATCAAGCCATACTGAACGGAGGAAACACTCCGGAAGAAATAGAAGCATACAAGGATTCGATGAACTGCCAAAACTGGATGGCCGCCCAAATAGCAGAAGGCAACCAGACTGTCATTGAATACCTCAACAATGTGCTGACCAGTGAGAATAACGCCAACCGCCTCAACCAGGGACATCTCCAGGCTATCGCAGTAAGTGGATACCGCCCCTTGCTGGAACTGGAAGGGAAGTTACTTCTGGCAGCCAAGTTACAGGAGGGTCTCCGCCAAGCTATCGTGGAAACGATGGACGAAGGTTGTCCCGAAAGTTATCTCCATCTTTTCTCGGTCATCTGCGATAACGACCTGCAACGATTTGCTTCCGTGAAACGCGGTATTGCAGTTAGTACGGGTATCGGAGAACAAGACAGCAGCGAACGTATCACCAATAAATATGTAGAACTGATCCATCGTTTTCTGAACGACCGGAAACAAGCACACAGTGCTCTTCAAAGCAAAGATACAGTCGAACTCTATCTGGCTTTATGGAGCATCGGATTCTATAATACAGAGGAGATTCAGACACTTGTGCCGGAAATTATCAAGAAAGGTGCTAAATACCAGGTACAGACATTACTTTATTTCTTACGCTGTACGCAATACTCCGGCATGAACCACCGCATCAGTAAAAATGCCTTTGAAAGATGGTATAAGGAACCGTCGGTGGTGGCGGCTATCTTACCGTTGTATCTGTCCGGTCTCTATCTTAGCCGGTACGGAGGGCACAAAGACGCCCCGTCACTCCACGACTATTTTGATAGCAAAGAAGAGGCGGTCCGCCATTATGAATATCTGAAGCAAATCTATCAGTCCATCTCTGCCAAAGAGATTTATTCTCCTTATGTATTCCCTTGGGAAAGCACAGAACTCACCCGTTCGGAAATCGTTCTCAAAATGGCATATATCACCTGGATGACTAATAATTCTGCATTGAAAGACGATCTTTGCAGCTATCTGCCCTCTCTGGATACTTATATGCGGGCAGGCTATATCGGTGTTGTATTAGCTCCACCGACCAGTCCGCTACAGGAAGAATATGTACTGCAATCACTGGGCGACCGTTCGCAAGATGTGCGTGAAGAAGCATATAAAGCATTGTCCGAGATGACCTTATCGCCCGAACAAAACCAGAAAGTAGAAGAGTTACTGCGCTTCAAATACAGCGAAATGCGTATCCATGCTATCAATCTGCTGATGAAACAGCCCAAAGAACAGCTAGCCGGCAGCATCCGCCGCTTGCTAACAGACAAGGTTGCCGAACGCCGCCTGGCAGGATTGGACATGATGAAGACCATACACAATGTAGAATTCCTGCAAGATATCTATCAGGAATTGATCCCGACAGTTAAAGAGATTCAGAAGCCGAACCCGAAAGAAAAAGTATTGATAGAATCTCTGATTGGCGATGGAACAGAAGAGAGCGTCACACAACATTATACCAAAGATAACGGTTTCGGTCTGTACGATCCGTCTCTTGAAGTCAGTCTGCCGGAAATTACCCAGGACAAAGGATTCAACGTTAAAAAAGCATTCGAATTCATCTGCTTTGGAAGGGCCAAACTCGTTTTCAAAAAACTAAGCAAATACATCGAAACCTACAAGAATGAAGAATTCAAAAATGGTTACGGAGAAGCACGTCTGGTAGGTAACAGTGTCCTGATAAACTGGAGCAACTACGGAGGATTGAGCGGACTCGGATTCCCGGAATTGTGGAAAGCCTTCTACGAAGAAGAAATAGGAAGCTACGACAAATTGCTGATGATGAGTTTCATGCTTGCATCGACAGGTACCGCTAAAGACGAAGACGACTCCGACGAGGAAGATGAAGAAGACATCAAGGCAGACCAGAAATCAAGTAATACTTTTGAGCCGCTTGTCAACCGGATGTATGCCGGCATCACTTACCGCGGATTGCAGAAAGACCTCCGCAAGATGCCGTACTATGAACAGATGAGTGACATCATCGAAGCACTGGCATACGAATACAAAGATGAAGCCGTCTATCAACGACTGGCCGTCAATATGCTGCTCCAACTATTGCCTTTGCTAAATACCAAAAACATCTTCCGCCAGTACACCAGTAAGCATGCATGGCTTCGGGACAAACTGGAATACGGAGAAAAACAGGTCGTTTATCCGATACATAACAACAAATTCGTGAACTTCTGGCTCGAAATGCCTCAAAAGCCCATGAATGATGATCTATTTATCCGTTACTTCACAGTGCGCTATCAGCTTTATAAGCTCACCAACTACATGGAGCACACCCCCGAACTAGAGGAAACAGACTCTTATCTTCATGCCACAGACTTCGCCCGTGCCTGGATGCTGGGAATCATCCCGACAGAGGAAGTATACCGTGAAATGATGGGACGCATCAGCTCTCCCAGCCAGATCAAAGCAATCACCATGGTATTGAACGACAACGTTCGTTTCAACAAGGAAAAAGAAAGATACGCCGATATCAAAAACATCGACTTCTCCCTCTTCCGTTCCCTCGCCCAAAAGGTGGTAGACCGGATTCTTGAAATTGAATTAAAACGTGGAGACTCCGAGACACAAGTCACCTCCCTTGCAGAAGAACTAAGCTACGTCTATGGAGCCGAAACATTTATCCGTATTCTGCAAGCATTTGGCAAAGATACTTTCATACGTGACAGTTACAACTGGGGCAGCACCAAACGGGGTGTATTGAGCAGTCTGCTCCATGCTTGCCATCCCCTGCCTACGGACACCAGCGAGAATCTGAAGAAACTGGCGAAACAAGCCGAAATCAGCGACGAGCGACTGGTAGAAGCCGCCATGTTCGCCCCACAATGGATTGAACTGACTGAAAAGGCAATAGGCTGGAAAGGACTGACAAGTGCAGCCTATTATTTCCACGCCCACACCAATGAAACGTGTGACGACAAGAAGAAAGCGATTATCGCCCGCTACACCCCCATCGACGTAGATGACCTGCGGGAAGGTGCTTTTGACATCGACTGGTTCAAAGATGCATTTAAGACAATTGGCAAGCAACGCTTCGAAGTGGTCTACAATGCCGCCAAATATATTTCATGCAGCAACAGCCATACCCGTGCCCGTAAGTTTGCCGATGCTACCAACGGTGCAGTGAAGGCGGCAGATATAAAGAAAGAAATAATAGCCAAGCGCAACAAAGACTTATTGATGAGCTACGGCCTCATCCCATTGGGACGGAAGCCGGATAAAGAACTGCTGGATCGTTATCAATACCTGCAAAAGTTCCTGAAAGAGAGCAAGGAATTCGGTGCTCAAAGACAGGAAAGCGAAAAGAAAGCGGTAAACATCGCTCTGCAAAACCTGGCACGCAACTCCGGTTACGGAGACGTTACCCGCCTGACCTGGAGCATGGAAACTGAACTGATTAAAGAACTTCTTCCCTACCTGTCCCCCAAAGAGATAGACGGCGTAGAAGTGTATGTACAAATCAACGAGGAAGGTAAATCGGAGATTAAGCAAATCAAAGACGGCAAAGAGCTCAACAGCATGCCTGCCAAGCTGAAAAAGCATCCGTATATAGAAGAACTGAAAGCAGTACACAAAAAGCTGAAAGACCAGTACACCCGTTCGCGCATCATGCTGGAACAGGCGATGGAAGACTGCACCCATTTTGAAGAAAACGAATTGCGCAAGCTGATGCAGAATCCTGTTATCTGGCCATTACTGAAACATCTCGTCTTCATCTGCAACGGACAGACGGGCTTCTACACCGATGGATTGCTGATTACAGTGAATGCCGTTTGCCTCCCGTTAAAACCGAAAGACGAGTTACGCATCGCGCACCCCACAGACCTGTATACAAGCGGAGACTGGCATGCTTATCAAAAATTCCTGTTCGATAAATCAATCCGCCAACCTTTCAAACAGGTATTCCGCGAACTTTACGTTCCGACTCCGGAAGAAATAGAAGCCACTCAATCCCGCCGCTATGCCGGCAACCAGATCCAACCGCAGAAAACGGTTGCCGTACTGAAAGGCCGTCGCTGGGTAGCCGACTATGAAGACGGTCTCCAAAAGATCTATTACAAAGAGAACATCATCGCCACCATCTATGCGATGGCAGACTGGTTCTCTCCTGCCGACATCGAAGCTCCGACATTAGAATATGTCTGCTTCCACAACCGCAAGGACTACAAGCTGATGAAAATCTCGGAGATTCCTCCTGTCATCTTCTCGGAAGTGATGAGGGACGTAGACTTGGCAGTAAGTGTAGCTCATGCCGGAAGCGTCGATCCGGAAACCAGCCACTCTACCATCGAGATACGCAGCGTGCTGGTGGAACTGACAATGCCGTTGTTCCATTTCAAGAACGTGACGATAAAAGGAAGTTTTGCTCACATTGAAGGCAAACTGGGTAAGTATAATATCCATCTGGGCAGCGGTGTGATCCATCAGGAAGGTGGTGCACAGATAGCCGTTCTTCCGGTACATTCGCAAAATCGCGGACGCCTGTTCCTGCCTTTCGTAGATGAAGATCCGAAGACTGCCGAGATACTGACTAAGATTATCTTCTTTGCAGAAGACGATAAGATAAAAGATCCGAGCATCCTGAACCAAATCAAATAGTAAAGAGATGGCAGAAAATTTAATCATCCACACAGGAAGCAAGGAAGAAAAGTATCGGGAGTTACTTCCGCAACTGCATGCTTTGGTAAGTACGGAAGCAGATCTCATTGCCAATCTTGCCAACATGGCAGCAGCCTTAAAGCAGACTTTCGGTTTCTTCTGGGTAGGCTTTTACCTTGTGAAAGAGGAAGAACTCGTACTGGGTCCGTTTCAAGGCCCCATTGCCTGCACTCGCATCCGCTTTGGCAGAGGAGTTTGCGGAACCGCTTGGAAAGAAGCCCGTACACTGATTGTTCCTGATGTAGAGCAGTTTCCCGGACACATAGCCTGTAGTTCGGACTCGAAATCGGAAATAGTAGTACCAATCCTCAAGCAGGGGAAAGTTGTCGGGGTGCTGGATATCGACAGTGATACATTGGATAGCTTCGACACTATCGACGCACGCTATCTGGAAGAGATTTGCACGTATATTGTATTATAAAATAACGGCATAAACATCCTGAAAAAACGGAGGCTCTGATTGAATGAATCAGAGCCTCCGTTTACTATAAATAGAGCCTCTGTTCGAATCAAACAGAGGCTCTATTTTTTACCAGTCCATATCTTCTATTTCCCGTTCCCGGTACAGCAAAAGTTGTTTGCGAAGCGAACGCATTTCGTGCCTCATATCTTCCATCCTTTCCAGCAAATGATGAATGGCATCAATACCTTCCATGTTGATGGATAAGTCATAGTACATTCTGCTATAACGTTCCACGTTCGGGAGTTCCGACAAAAGCAGATAATGTTCACCGCCTTCGGTATGCACGTTAATCAAACCGCCCTCTTCCAACATTTCGATGAATGAAGGCTCAATATGACATTTGTGACAGTATTCACTGACAATTATTAATTCGGTCTGCATAGTACTCATTCATTTTAGTTCATACTCTGTAATTGACGGAACAACTCTTTCTGTTTGTCGGTCAAGTTCGTAGGAATCTTGACAGAATAGGTCACAATCAAGTCACCGAATTGTCCTTCCTTCTTATAAACCGGGAATCCTTTACCTTTCAGACGGACTTTCGTACCGTTCTGCGTTTCCGGTTTTATCTTCAGTTTCACTTTACCGTCCAGCGTGTCGTTGAAGGTGCCAGCGACCATGTCAGCAAACGCTGCAATCACGATGCCGCAGAACAGCCAGCAGAACAGCAGGAACAGCTTGCGGCCCAGCTTGCCGATGTACTTTTCGATCAGCATGCCCATGGACTTGCCGTCGTTCTTAACGGAAGCATACAAAGCGCCGAAGTCGGTAATAGCGCCAAAGAAAACGCCGCCGATGAGCACCCACAGCAGAACCGGCAGCCAGCCGAAAGCTGCAGCCTGAATTGCACCGGTAACAGGGCCTGCACCGGCAATGGAAGAAAACTGATGGCTGAAAACGGTCCAGCCGTTGGTGGGAACGTAATCCTTACCGTCGTTATACTTAACAGCGGGGGTCTGTGCGTTCGGGTTAATGCCCCAGGTTTTTGCCACCCAGCGCCCATAAAACGCATAAGCACAGACAAGAACCACAGCAGCGATCAACACGATGACGAGTGTGTTCATGATAATCCTTCTCTCCGTTAATAATAAAAATTTTCCACTCCATCCAGCCAAATGCGGTAAACAAAAAAGCCTTCGTCTTTCTTTGTTGGCCCATTTGGACCAACGCAAAGACGAAGGCATACACTGCAATCATGCGCTGCACCATTGCAACTTTTACTTCCGCGTTACCACTTTGCTTTGCCGGCTCAATGCCGACCGCTCACCCGCAGCCCCACACCGCACTGTGCTGGACTGCGCACCCCATTAACGGAGGGTTCCCGGCTTGAACTACACGGCGAGCGGTTCTGCCCGCTTTCCCCCAAGCTGCTCGCAGGTGAGGGCCAGACCGCGCCTTGCTGCCGCCTTGCACAACCGACGGCTTTCTGTAAGCGGTGATACGGATAGGTCATTTCCTGTTCATTGCATTTGGCTGATGAATTGCTATTACAATAAACCTTTTGGCACACATTTGTCAACACTGTACAAAGCGCTTAACTCATTTTTGGTGATGCGGATAAATTTCACGCAGTTTCGACCGGCTATTCTTGGACAAATTGTAAACAAAATTTGAACAAATTCGCAAGGTTTGACGCAATCAGCAAGGCTTCTCCGCGGCGGGATGAGGGCATCCCGCCCTACAGATCATTTGTATGTTTGCACCGCAATATAAAATAAGCTGTAGGGAACGGTCTTGACCGTTCCGGGGCTTCGCTGTATATGCCATAATGAGATATACAACAAGGCCCCGACAAATTCACTTTTCTCTGCACTTAATTCCGTAATTACCACGGCTTCCAGATTCATAACCCCTATATATTTCATAGAGTTTGCCGTTTATTACAACTTCGTCATCACCTGTAAAAGTGTATGAGTCGCCATTCTCATCACAATACTTGGAAATTGCTTGGTGCGCTTTAACAACAGTAGGATAGATGTCTCCTTCGTTATATGGTACCCAAAAAGCTTTTTTAGACATATTAAACATTAATGTCACTCCTTTCTAAGTTTGAACACATTCCGACTACTTATTGAGACTATTATACTACGACTTCTTATTCAGATCAACTTAGGATTTGTAGCTTTGTCAACTTCCCGATACTGTAATCATATATTTCTCACTTCTGTTTAGATTTATGATTGATGATCACTTTTATCACAATGCAAATCAGTAACAAAATAATGGTCAATACACCATATATCAAGATGCTTGTATACCACGGTGCTGATTGCACAACGTATAATTCGGGATGAGTTTTGAAGTCCCAAACAGTATAAACCCCTTGTCCAATAAATACACCAATAAAAACTGCAATAAAGATGTTTATAATGATGTTTATTTTTTTCATGCAATCACACTCCCTTGGGTAAATTCGCGTTTGCGAAACGAAGTGAAGCAATGCATTTGGGTCATGCAGTTTGAATATAACACTACTGGTGGCGGTACAAATTCCGATGACTGGACACGCCGTGCCTGG
>ENA-USYR01001024-USYR01001024.1-human-gut-metagenome-genome-assembly--contig:-NODE-1024-length-12480-cov-40.428687_pt1 | contig 12480 bp, 9 predicted proteins | sample MGYA00250064_ERZ773510 | MGnify/ENA primary metagenome ERZ773510 (study PRJEB29103, sample SAMN06112082) | human gut metagenome | biome: human gut; feature: ankylosing spondylitis patient; material... | reverse complement strand
TATTTGTTCACTTATTTCACTGGGAATAGTGGCGATGAAGAGGCTGTGCGCTATGCTGTAAGCATGGACGGTTATACAGAGGTGATACGTAGGCGATATCGATGTGTCCGCCGTCGGTTGCAATCTGGTGCATTTTGTTCTCGGCTCTCTTTACATCGTCCAGAATAGTAGACACGTGTTCTAAAAAAATCTCCCCGGCCTTGGTCAGTATTACATTCCTGCCTCTCTTTTCAAACAAAGTGACGCCAAGTTCGTCCTCTAAAGCAGCTATCGAACGGCTGAGGCTTGGCTCTGTGATATTCATTTTTTCGGCAGCCTGATTGAAGTGTTCCAGAACTGCCGCCTGGTAAAAATAACTTAATTGATTGAGTGTCATGTATAAATCTCCATAAAATAATAGATATAGTCTATGAATTACAAATGTTATAGCCTAAATTTGTGCATATTATAACATGATTAGTACAGTAATGCTATTAAAAAATAACAAAATAAGCATTGGAAGTACCAAAAATAATGCGTTATAATATCATTATCAAAGGTTGTTAAGTTTTTAACGAAGTGGGCATCGTTGAAAACATAGCTAAGTAAAATACGAATAATCAATATTATGACATTTAAAAATGAAGGAGATTTAATCATGGCAGAGAGAATCACAGGACACACAGAACTCATCGGACTTATGGCTTACCCAATCAGACATTCAAGCTCACCGGCAATGCACAATGAGGCATTTGCATATCTTGGACTTGACTACGCTTATCTTGCATTTGAGGTTGACAACAACACTCTTGAGGATGCGGTTAAGGGAATCAGAGCATTAAAGCTTGTAGGCTCTAATGTATCAATGCCAAACAAGACAGTTGTAGGACAGTACTTAGACAAGCTTTCACCTGCAGCAGAGCTTTGCGGAGCTGTAAATACAATAGTAAACGAGAACGGAGTACTCACAGGACACATCACAGACGGTATCGGCTTCATGCAGGCGCTCAAGGATAACGACATCGATGTTATCGGAAAGAAGATGACAATCGCAGGAGCAGGCGGAGCTGCTACAGCTATCGAGATTCAGGCAGCACTTGACGGTGTTAAGGAAATCTCAATCTTCAACATCCATGACAAGTTCTGGGCAAACGCTGAAGAGACCGTTAGAAAGATCAACGAGAAGACAGACTGCAAGGCTACTCTTTACGACCTTGATGACAAGGAGAAGTTAAGAGAAGAGATGGCTGATTCCTACATCTTCGTAAACGGAACAGGTGTTGGCATGAAGCCGCTCGAGGGAATGTCTGTAGTACCTGACAAATCATTCTTCCGTCCTGAGCTTATCGTAATTGACGTACCTTACTCTCCACTTGAGACAAAGATGCGTTCTATGGCAAAAGAGGTGGGCTGCAAGACAATGAACGGTCTTGGAATGATGCTTTTCCAGGGAGCAGCAGCCTTCAAACTCTGGACAGGAAAAGATATGCCAATCGAGCATATGAAGGAAGTATTAAACATCAGATATGATGATTAATCAGCCGTAGAAATTAAATCACATTGAATTATTTTGACAGAAATTAAGGAGAACACTGATGAATAAAAAATATTTACCTAGCGCATTAATCCTTTACTTAAACTACTTTATACACGGAGTGGGCTGCTCTATCCTCGGACAGGCAGTCATCAAGGAGGCTCTCGCAGCTTCATGGGGAGTGCAGGTTATGGCTATCACAGCTATTTCGGCAGCCCTTGGACTTGGACGTCTTATCGCACTTCCGTTTGCAGGCCCTTTATCAGATAAGCTCGGACGCCGTATTTCAACAGCAATCGGAAGCGGCTCTTATGCTATCTACCTGATCGGACTTGCTCTTGCATTCAATGCAGGAACACATGGTGGATACCAGATTGCTTATATCTGTGCTATCATTGGCGGTATTGCAAACTCATTCCTTGATACAGGAATTTACCCTGCAGTATCAGAAATCATCTACAAAGCACCGGGTGTTGCGACAATGGGAATCAAATTCTTCATCGCTATCGCACAGATGCTTTTACCATTCGTACTTGGTATGACAGTTGCTACAACAGCAGCAGGACTTACATCATACAACACACTGTTCTTCGGATGTGGAATCATCTACATTGTACTTTTAGTATTAGTAATGATCTTCCCGCTTCCTGATAGCGATGCAAAGGCAGAGGGAAAGAAAGAAGGACTTATCGCAAGCTTAAAGCACACACATTTTTCTGTTGAGTCAATCGCAATGATTATCATTGGATTTACATGTACAGGAACCTTCCAGTTATGGCTCAACTGTGCACAGAACTTTGCAAAAGAGAACGTAGGCTGGGCTGATCCTTCAGTTATGCAGTCATACTACTCAGCAGGAACCATGATAGCTCTTATCGTAACAGCTCTTTTAACAAGAAAAATCAAGGACGTTAGATTTATCCTTGTTTACCCTGTAATCTGTCTTGCAACAATGGTAGTTGTGTTAGCCGGACAGACAAAGCCACTCATGATCGCAGGTGCATTCATCATCGGATGGGCAGGAGCAGGCGGACTTTTACAGATTGTAACATCTGTATGCAACATGCTCTTCCCTAAGATTAAGGGAACAGTTACAGCGCTCGTAATGATCGCTTCATCACTTTGCAACTACACAATCCTTACAGCAGCATCAAAGATGCAGCCATCACAGGTTATGGTAATGAACATCGTGCTCACAGCAATCGGCGTGGTGCTTGGATTATTCGTAAACCTGCGCTATACTAAGATGGTAGAGCTTTCAAAAGAGGATTAATGCATTACTCATCCCATACTATGGGAGCCGGCCTAGCATACAGTGTATTCCTCAGAAAAAATATGAAGTTAACCACGGATTTGAATCAATATAGATTACTTTAATATGTAAGGTTATATCCGTTTTTAAAGTTAATGGAACTCCGTGGCAGTTCATATTGTTTTCTTCGGAACAACTGTATACTCTCCGGCAAATATAGTTTATGTATGGAATGTTATGGTACATTAAATTATACTGGGGAGTATAATTATCATACAGCTAAAGTAGAAAGGAAAAAATCATGAACACCATTAAGGTAAGAGATATTGAAATCGGTGCAGGCGCACCAAAAATCATCGTTCCTATCGTAGGCGTTACAAAAGATGACATAATCGCAGAGGCAAAGACATTTGATTCTATCCCTGTTGATATGGTCGAGTGGCGTGTTGACTGGTTCGAGAATGTATTCGAGTTTGACAAGGTTGAGGAAGTATTAAAGGAGCTTCGTGATGCTCTCGGAAATATTCCAATCCTTATGACATTCCGTACTTCAAAAGAGGGCGGAGAGAAAGCAATCGAGCCTGAGGCTTATGCCAAGCTTAACATCCAGGCTGCACAGACAGGATACGTTGATTTTGTAGATGTAGAGATTTTCACAGGCGATGAGATTGTAAAGAAAATCATCGATGGCGTACATGCTGCAGGCGCAAGAGTTATCGCTTCAAACCATGACTTCTTCAAGACTCCTGCACAGTCTGATATCGTTTACATGTACTCCAAAAAATTCTTTGTACAACCTACATTTATCATGATTACTCCAAGGAATAAGTAGTAGTTCCTTACTTTAAAAAACTTACGTATGTTCATCATTATTTTTTTTAAAGGTTATCCAATTAGAAAGAAATCTTTGCAGAAAATCCCATCGATCTCAAACTCGGTTGCATGAAATAGTCCATACCCTGGTTATAAGTACCTGTACTTGCAGTAGATTCCGGGTCAAATGGAGCCTTACAATACAGCATCCATAAATTACGTCCTACAAAGGACACATTCAATCCAGAAATCCATTTACACCATTTATTGATCGGAATATCATATCCCAATGTCAATTCTCCCAAACGAACATTCGTCATACTATATACATACATAGAACCTACATAACCTGTACCATTAGCTCCGATAGTCTGATACCATGTCTGGGCATCAATCATCTGACCGTTTACTTTCACGCCACCATTATCCCGCGCTTCTGCCGATGTTTTAGACACTCCATAATAGTCCATTACAGCTTGAGTGGCAGAAACTCCGATACCACCTACACGGGCATTCAACATAAATCCGAGACTGATTCCTTTCCAATTAAATTCATTTCTCCAGCTAAGAGTATATTTCGGATTGGTATTACCAGCATAGACATAATTATTCTTATCTGTTTCCAATGTACCCGTCATTGAATTCATCCAGATATGTCCATGCTCATCAGTTCTCATTGTATTCACATATACATCTCCCATAGAGCCCCCTACTGTTAGCCGTTGTTTGGCACCGCCTAATGAATAAACATCCATTTCGTCCAGATGTACTGTCACTCCCAACTCTTCATTTGTATATTCAGGGAGTAATTGGTCAATGCGGTTTCTGTTGAGCGACCATAGTAAAGTTGTTTTCCAATCTACAGGCCCTATATTCTGTTTAAAGCCAAGAGCTAACTCAATACCTTTATTCGTTACTTTACCTGCATTTACATATAATTTAGAATATCCGGTTGTTGTAGAAATTTCCGGACTGAAGAGCTGATTCTCCGTATATGTCTTATAAGCTGTCACGTCCAGTGTCAGTTTATTATCAAACAGACCTAAATTAAATCCTCCTTCCCATGAATGAGTTCTCTCCGGTTTAAGGTCTTTTATCGGGAAATAAGAAGTGGTATTCAATCCTCCCAACACTGCGTACGTAGTGATAGCTCTGAATCTTTCCGGTGCATTACCCACCTCACTATATGAAAGGCGAACCTTTGCATAAGAAAGAATGTTAGATTTCATTGTAAACATATTAGTCAGAATTGCTGAAGCACCGATAGAAGGATATAATATGGAAGAATGGTTTGTTCCTGCCAAAGCAGATATCCAGTCATTACGTAACGAACCATCTACATAAACCATGCCCTTATATCCTAATGAGAATGTTCCGAATAAAGAATTGGTACGGTCGTGATAGTTCGTATTTTTATAGGTTAATTTACCGGAAACATTCGCATTGTTAGAAGTAAACAGATTAGGAATGGTCAGTAATCCTCCTCCAAAATTAAGCTCCTTATAATCCAAATCCAATAAACTGGCACCTAAAGATGCTGTCAGATTCCATGTGTCGTGATAGAAATATTTATTGATATTCAACATGGCATCCGCATATATCTGACTGGTATTCTTGTTCGATTGCACGTATGCTCCTTTATCCGAGTTTTCAGCAATCACATTCAAAGTGGAAGCATACATTTTCTTTTCCGAGTTGATAGTTTCCTTATCCAGTTTCACGCGTCCGGAAACATTCAACCAATCTGTTATCGTATATTTTAGTGAACCGCTTGCCAGAAAACGGTCTTTCTTGTTGGTATACATATTCCGGTTCGTAATCCAGTAAGGATTCTGCATGGATAATCCATTTTCTTTCAATGGCCAGAACTGTGTTTTTATGTTACGGTCTACATCATATCGTTCATAATACTGATATTTCGAGAAATCATCACCGCGCGGAAATAAATAAACGGGAACCAATGGATTGGCATACTCTCCTTGCGACAACATATTCTGTTCCTTTACATTAGAATACATAAAACTTAAATCCATCGTCAGTTTATCATTCAGCATAGAGGTCGTGTTACGAACAGAGAAATTATATCTGTCCAAGTCATTATTCTGAATGATACCCCGGGCATTCACAGCACCTACGGATACATAGGTTTGATTTTTTTGTGTCCCTGTAGTCAGACTTACAGTGTTTGCTACATTGTAACCTGTCTGAAAAAAATCTTTAACTTCATAATCGGTAGGAGATGACAATTTAGATGCCCAACTATACCACTCTCCAGTTTCCGAACCATACGTATTCTGGAATTCCGGCAATCGGAATGGTGAATAGAAAGTTGAATTATTACTGTAAGTCAATCTGGTTTTATCTACAGCTCCTTTCTTCGTTGTGATAAGTACCACACCATTGGCAGCAGCCGAACCGTATAGTGCAGCGGCGGCCGATCCGCTAAGTACTGAAATTGATTCTATATCATCAGCGTTGAAGTTAGCCAATCCGTCACCGGATTGTCCGGCACCCGTATACTGATCGTCGGGTTGTTCACCTGATATATTAGCCAAAGGAACTCCATCTACTACATATAGAGCGTTGTTATTACCTGATATAGACTTCGTACCACGCATTACCACACGGGCACCGCCTCCAATACCGGATGAACTTGCATTGATATTCACACCCGCCACCTTACCGGCAAGACTGCTCATCACATTCATATCTTTCGCCTTTGCCACTTCGTCGCCGCCAATCTGCTGCACATTGTATGTCAAAGACTTGGTTTCGCGTTTAATGCCCAAAGCCGTTACAACAACCTCATTCAAGACTTTTGCATCTTCCGTCATCACAATGGAAAGCGATTTATTATCTGTAACCTTCACCTCTTGAGAAGCATATCCAATATAAGAGATCTCCAATACCGCTCCCTTTTTAGCTTGAATCTGAAAGTTTCCGTCGAAATCTGTAATAGCACCGGTAGTTGTCCCTTTTACTTTCACATTCACTCCGATCAAAGGTTCTCCTTTTGTATCTTTCACTGTACCTTTTACCTGAATAGTCGGATCTTGCTCTGTTACATTCAATTTATTGGTAGACAAGATAATCTGCTTATCAACCACTGTATAAGTAATGTTGGTTCCTTTAAATACCTCATCAAGAATATCCAGGATCTTACCTGAATTGTTTCTCACAGAAACAATACGATTCTTCTGAATTGTTTTATCATTATAAAGGAAAACATAGTCGGACGTCTCCTCTATTTTATTCAGTACCTGTTCTACAGATACATTGTTCATTGAAATGGCAACCCGCGTTCGCTGGGCATAGCCATCTTCGGCAGAAAGTTGTAATACTACTGCGAAAAGTAGTGCTAGACTAATCCTCATAACTAAAGGAAGTTTTAGATTTAAAGCATATTTAGGACATAATGCTGTAAATGAATGATTTTTTTTCATACATTTGTGGCTAACTAAAGTTTATTACTAAATGAACTATGGTTTGATTCCGGCTAGTGTTTGCGAGACCTTGTACCGTGAATCTGGAAAATTCGGAGGAAGACAGCTGTTGGTAGCAGCTTTCTTCCTTTCTTTTATTCTCTTGTGTTATTCCATGGGCTTTTATTTTAAGGGTTACTACTCTAATATAAATCTACTCTAATTTTAGTCTTTGATAATGTATCATCTGCCTGTTGTTGCGGTTCTTCAATTTTCCATTTTAAATCGGCAGACCTGGCCAGATAATCCAATATCTGCGACAGAGTTTCAGTCCGGAAAGTAGCCCGGTACTTATATTCTTTTCCAGACCTATTGTTAAACTGAATTTCTACATTGAAATGTCGTTCCAGACGCTTCAGGATTTCTTCTAATGAAGCATTTCTGAAAATTAGTTTTCCATCTTTCCAAGCTATCTTTCCATAGACATCCACTTTATTTTTTTTCGACTTTTGACTCTGTTTGTCGTAAAGCAACTGTTCTCCAGGAGCCAATACGATTGTTTCCTGATCGGGGGTTATCACATTTACCTTACCCTTTTCCAATACTGTTTCTATATAATTATCATCCTCATAAGCAGCTACATTAAATTTGGTACCATAAACATATACGCTCAAGCCATTCGGAGTATTTACATAGAAAGGACGATCTTTGTCTGCCTGCACTTCGAAATATGCCTCACCCTTCAGTTCTACCAACCGGTTGTCTTTCTTGAAAGTGGTAGGATAACGCAATGTACTACCTGCATTCAACCATACTACAGAATGATCCGGAAGTTCATAACGTATGACAGAACCGGTAGCGGTTACCACCTCTGCATATTTCTCGTCGGTTTCTGTTCCACTAAAATATAAATATCCCAAAACCAGAGAAGAGAGAAATAAAGGTATAGTCAGAAATGCTGCATAACGCATCAGTTGATTATACATATTCTTTCTTCTATTAGTTTTTATTGTGGTTTGTGCTTGATAATAGGCACCCAATACATCAATGGATTCCATTTCTTTAATATCATCTCCCAATGCTTGTGCTTTACGGAGCAATGATTCCGGACTCATATTTTCCATATTTTCTTTCAAAATCTTATCTTTTAATTGTAATTACACTTATAATACAACTGAAGTAATTGGAAAAGGACAGCAAAAACAAACTTTTTTTATTTTATTTTTCGAGCCATGCCAAATTGAAGCGGTAATGCAATCGGCTACTAAGGATATGAACCACATTATCAGGAGTTTGTGTTCCTGCAAGATAGCCACGTGGTTCAGCATGATTTTCATCCATTTCGAAATATCCCGTCCATGCTCCACCGTTTAAAAAACGATATTCACCGTCCGTCAGTAGTTTTCTTACCGGCCATGTTTTTCCCTCATCGTAGGAAAGAGCCGCATACATGCCATATCCTTTCTTCACATTTCCATTTTTATCCTTAAATTCCAGACCACGTTCTTCCAAAGGCGTACGTTGCGGATGGTCTGTGAAAGAAACCAATAGCAAAGGTCCTTCATTCAGTCTCATTAAAACAAGACGCTGACCTCCGTCAATAGGAGGGAGTTCGCTTGCTACATATTTCCAGGTCTTTCCCATATCATCTGATATGCTCATTGGCATTCGGAGCTTTCCTTCTTTATTCCGTATGCTATTACCACGCCCCATAGCCATCAAACTTCCGTTCCCTAATTGTACAATTCCCGCATGGATACCTGCGATTGTACTTCCCGTTCCTCCTTCTTTGAAATCCGGCAAAGGAGCGCCATCCCAAGGATCGCACCATGTTTTTCCTCCATCTTTACTGATTTGAACAGCTGCCCCGTCATGACTGCCGGGACCCGCATCACAGGCTTGAACCAGCCATCCCTCACGTGTGCGAATCGTACCAGCTATTACCTGATGACGTTTGGTATGTTCGGGAGCTATCAGTTTAGGAGTGCTCCATGAAGCACCGTTATCTGTGCTGGTACGTAGTACCATTGCGAGATTCTGCCAGTCTCCCGATGCTTCCACTCCATTGATATGATACAATTTTCCTTTCCCGTCATTGAGCAAAGCGCTTCCTGTCATATTCCGATCCGGAACTTTAAAGAATAAAGAAGCCACATCCCAATCAGTGTGCCCGGCACGCAAGCGGGAACCGAGTACTACCATCCCTCTCCCATTCTCTTCATTTGCAGAAAACCATATTGCCAGCAAATCTCCATTATCACACCACGTAACTGCAGGCTGATGATTATGCAGATAAAATGGGGTATTCGAATCACATACCGGACGTACCACAAATGGTATCGGAGGCAAAAACATCGGTGTGATAGCAGATACTTTTTTCCATTTTATAGATGTATTTTCTACAGATTTCTGATTGAACGGGACAGGGGCAGATGTTCCCGATACATTCAAACGAGTATCTGCTTCCACAATTCTAAATCCGGTTTGGGAATGTTTATCTTCCGGGAGCATAGCCAGTCGATTGGCACTTCGCAAGTATTTCTCCGGGGTGTGATGACTCCCTCCTCGAGTGACCCGAAACTCTCCGGTCAACGGTCCTGCCGGGTCTTTCTGCTTTTCTGCGGAATAAGGAGCATACCAATCCAAGCACCATTCTTCCACATTTCCATGCATATCATAAAGCCCGAATGTATTAGGAGGAGTCTGGGCTACTTTTAAAGATACCGGATCAAAGTCACGAACCACTTTTTGATTCCGATGATAAACTGCAGGTAACCCGTCTCCTGTAGAAAATAGTGTGTATGTGCCTGCCCGACAAGCATATTCCCATTCCGCTTCTGTTGGCAAACGATAGTTTTTGCCTTCTTTCCGGCTAAGCCATTCACAAAAGGCAACAGCATCGGAATAACTCACATTGACGACTGCTTCATCATCTTCCAGCGAAACACCGTTTTTTCCTCGTAATGCCCGATGTTCCGGACGGAATGATTCATATTGCGCATTCGTTATTTCAGTGATTCCCATACGAAACGGGCGAGAGATTATTACCTGATGGATAGGAGCCTCATCAAAATCTTCGCCTAATCCGTCACTTCCCATATAAAAACTTCCGGCAGGTATTTCAGCCATCGGAATAAAAGACTTGGAAACTCCTTGAGAATGTATTGGCAAACAAAAGGTTATAGCCAATAAAAAAAACTTGTTTTTCATATTTTAATCCCGTTTATATATAATACAATCAACCTATATACAAAAGGACAGCCTCATCTGATTATTTTCTATTCATTAGTGTTGAAAGCAAAAAAAAGAATCGAAAATTAGGCTTTGATAATTATCTTATTATATATTTGCAACGAAATGAAAAACTACAGAACCTCAAAATAATGAAAATATCTTTTTCTAAACAGACTAAAGAACGGGCTTTCAAACAACTTTATGAGGAGTATTATGCCCCATTTTGTTTGTATGCAAAAAGGTTTGTTGATGATAAAGAAACACGTGAAGACATCGTTTCGGATGTATTCACCTCATTATGGGATAAACTGGATACTGATTCTTTTGATCTTCAATCGAACACCGCATTAGCTTACATCAAAATGTGCGTAAAAAATAGCTGCCTGAATTTCCTGAAACATCAGGAATATGAATGGAGCTATGCGGAAAATATACAGAAGAAAGCTCCTGTCTATGAAACAGAACCGGATAGTATATATACTCTTGATGAGCTATACAGAATGTTGTATGAGACATTAAACAAACTTCCCGAAAACTATCGAACGGTCTTTATTAAAAGTTTCTTTGAAGGCAAAACTCATACAGAGATTGCAGAAGAGATGAATCTTAGCGTGAAGTCTATCAATCGATATAAACAAAAAACGATGGAACTTTTACGTAATGAATTAAAGGAGTATATGCCACTATTACTCTTGTTATTTCTTCGTGCATAATCTACATCCTCATGTTCTCTTCCTGGTATATGCCTTTCTTTTGAAAAACAGTCGTACTCTATATATGTATTAGTCCTGTTGTTTATATCACTCTGCTTAATAGTTAGCAGGGGCTTACTTGTGTGGACAGATAAGCTATCAGTTGTGAACAAATCCGTTTACGGTTGTAAACAGATTTGTTCACATGGGTGAGCCCTTGTAAAACATTAGAGCTTAACAAAAGAATACCTAAGTATCAATGTATGATATATAGGGAAATATAGTATAAATTAGCTGGGAACAAGACGAGCCAGGGTGAGGGTAACTTTTTACCCTCACCCTGGCCTCACCTCTACCCTCACACTTGAAACACCGATGAATAAAGGGATTGAATCAAGGTGTGAGGGTGTGAGGGTAAAACGTCATCAACATTTGTTTGGCTAAGATGCGACACTCTGCCCGGTTTATTTTTCCGTTCTCTGTTTGCGGAATGGATTCTATTGTCAATATATGCTTGGGACGATAATAAGGTTCCAGTATTTCATGTAGTTTATTTCCGATTTCTTCTGTGTCGGGCTGATCTGCCAATAATAAAGTGACAGCCTGCCCTAAGCGCTGATCCGGAACTGAAGTAATGACAAAGGACACAGGAATAAACGGGCGGAGCAACTTCTCCATCTCCTCTGCTTGAATCTTAATTCCTCCACTGTTAATCACATTGTCTTTCCGGCCTAGAATCATAAAACTTCCATCGGGATAGATACGTGCAATGTCATTGGTCTGCAATGTTTCGTCACATACCAAAGGGGCATCAATGATTAATGTATTCTCTGCGGATAAAGACAATTTTACTGAAGGAAATGGATAATAATGTTCTGAAGCCGATGCTCCGTTCAGACGACGAAGGGCAATATGCGACAAAGTTTCAGTCATGCCATAAGTGGAGTAAACGGCAGTCGGAAGATGGTTTATCTCCGTTTCCAGAGCCTCATCAACAGCTCCGCCTCCTATAATCAGAATATCCGTTTGTTTTAATCGCTCTTTTTCTTCGGGAACCTGCATCGTGTTATAAACTTGCAATGGGACCATTGCCACAAATCTCAAAGGTTCTTTTATATCCGCCAACGGATGACCGGAAGCAGGACGAACAATCAGGTTCAAACCTGCAACCAATGAACGTACGACCACCATCATTGCACCGATATAACGAAGATTCATACATAATAATGCCGACTCACCTTTCTTCAAATTCAGAAATTCACAAGTCAGACGCGCACTTTGCATCATTTGATCCTTGCGTACCATCAGTTCTTTAGGTATACCCGTGGAACCCGATGTATGAACCGTGATGACAGGAGAGCCATTAAACCATTCGTTCAGGAAAAGATATAAATCCCAATAAGCAGAAGAATGAGCTTCTGCTCCTCCTGCTATCAATTGGCTTATATCTTCAAAAGTGTATTCTTTTCCTTCCAGTAGCAAGCGCTGTTGTTGTCGATCGAATATCATCTGAATATCCTTTAAATACCACTAAATACCATCATTTACAAAACC
>ENA-USYR01001010-USYR01001010.1-human-gut-metagenome-genome-assembly--contig:-NODE-1010-length-12583-cov-25.338877_pt1 | contig 12583 bp, 15 predicted proteins | sample MGYA00250064_ERZ773510 | MGnify/ENA primary metagenome ERZ773510 (study PRJEB29103, sample SAMN06112082) | human gut metagenome | biome: human gut; feature: ankylosing spondylitis patient; material... | reverse complement strand
GTGCGCCTGCGCCACGGCGCTGTACATGGTCTGGTTCAAAGCCCTGGTTGCCAGGTACCGCATCACCACCGTGCTGCGCTGGGTATATTGCGTGGCGGCCGTCGTTGCGCTGCCCTTCGGGCTAAAGGAGATCATCCACACCGACTATGCCGCCATAGCCGGCCATGCGCTTTTCCCGACGCTCTTCGTGCTGACGGTGCCGACCTATCTGCCGAACCTGATGCTGAACTATGCGCTCAAGAGCGTGCCGGCCACGGTGTCGAGCATCTATACCTACCTGCAGCCTGTGCTGGCGATCGCCATTTCGGTCGGGATGGGGCTGGACAAGCTGCATGCCGATACGGTGGTCTTCGCGCTGGTGATCTTCGTCGGCGTGGGGCTCGTGCTGCGTTCCTACTCCGTGCCGCCCCGCCATCCCGATCCGCCGGCCGCGCCGCCGCACTGACCCGGGGCGGGGAATCCGGCGGGATCGAACAGTCCGGAATGCGGGTTGGCAGGACACGCGGCGTGCCCGTCTCCGAATTCGGGGGAAACGAATATCGGGACGGAGTATTGCCTGAATGCAAAAAGGAGAGCCTTTGGCTCTCCTTTTTTATGGTGCGATGAGTTGCAGGGCGGAACCCTTGCAGCCTCCTGCGGATTATTCTGCGGCGGTAACCGAGAATTTGATGACGGCCTTGACCTCCTTGTGGAGTTTGGCGGTCGCTTCGTACTCGCCGACGGTCTTGATGCCCTCTACGGCGATCAGCTTGCGGTCGAGTTCGATGCCTTTGGCAGCCAGTGCCTCGGCCAGGTCGGTGGCGGTAACCGTACCGAAGAGCTTGCCCTCCTCGGCCTTCAGGGCCAGCGTGAGCGGCAGGTTGGCGATGGTCTCGGCGAGTGCCTGTGCGTCGGCAAGGATCTTGGCATCCTTGTGGGCGCGCTGGCGGAGGTTCTCGGCGAGCACCTTCTTGGCGGATGCGGTGGCAGCCTTTGCGTAACCCTGGGGAATCAGGTAGTTGTTCGCATAACCGGGCTTTACGGTCACGATGTCGTTGGCGTAGCCCAGGTTTTCCATATCTTTGATCAGAATAACTTCCATTGTCTCTTCCTCCTTTAATTATTTCATGCAATCGGTTACGAAGGGCAGGATGGCGAGGTGACGCGCACGCTTCACGGCCTGGGCCACCTTCTTCTGGAACTTCTGCGAAGTACCCGTCAGGCGGCGGGGAAGGATCTTACCCTGCTCGTTAAGGAATTTCTTGAGGAACTCCCCGTCCTTGTAATCCACGTATTTGATGCCGAGCTTCTTGAAGCGGCAGTATTTCTTTTTCTTGACGTCAACCGATACCGGGTTGAGGTAACGGATTTCAGACTGTGCCTTGTTCTCCTGTGCCATGGTTTACTCCTCCTGTTTGTTAGAAAGTTTTGCACGACGCTTCTCCGAGTATTCCACGGCGAACTTGTCCTGCTTGAAAGTAAGGAAACGGATGATGCGCTCGTCGCGGCGGTACTGCGTTTCGAGCGTGCCTATGAGCGAGCCTTCGCCCGTGAACTCGACCAGGAAGTAAAAACCGGTGGTCTTCTTCTGAATAGGGTAGGCGAGCTTGCGAAGGCCCCACGACTCCTTGTTCACAATCTGACCGCCGTTCTCGGTGATGACACCCTGGAATTTGTCAGCGACCTCCTGCACCTGTGCATCAGACAGAACCGGCGTGACAATGAAAACGGTTTCGTAATTGTTCATAATACGTATTAAAATTAGTTAATTGCCCCTCAATGGGGTTGCAAATATACGGATTATTTGTAAAATAGCAAAGCCGCGCACCTTTTTTTCGGTTTTATCGCCGTATCTTCGAGCCGGTTCCGTTGCCGGGGCGCCGGACGGAGCAGTCCGGGGTGTACGGACGGCGGTCGCCCGGGCGGCGAAAGTGCCGGTGCGTGCCTGCCGCCGGAGGCCGGGGGTATTGCGACAGCCCATACCGCGGGCAGGGGCGGGATGTGGATCCGATACCCCTGCGGCAGGGCGGGAAAGGGGACAAAAATAAAGTCCGGAACAGGATTTGCCCGGACTTCGGCGGTCGGCCGCCGGTGCCTATTGCAACTGGTCGATCACGTCGGTGATGCGCGAGAAGACCTCTTCCATCGAACCCGTGCCGTTGACCGAGGCGTATTTGCCCTGGGCGGCATAGTAGTCCGAGACGACGGCGGTCTGCTGGCGGTAGACGTCGAGGCGGCCGCGGATCACCTCCTCGGAGGCGTCGTCGGCGCGTCCCGAATCCTTGCCGCGGAGCAGGATGCGCTGGACGAGTTCCTCTTCGGGGACGTGGATGTCGACCATGATGTCGACCTTGAGCCCGTGCCGGGCAAGGAGCTTGTCGAACTCCTCGGCCTGTACCGTGGTGCGGGGGAAGCCGTCGAAGATGCAGCCCTTGACGTGCTTGTGCTCTGAGACATAGTTGGCGACCATGCCGATGACGATTTCGTCGGGGGCCAGTTTACCTGCCTTGATGTAGGATTCCATGCTGCGTCCGAGTTCCGTGCCGCGGCGGATCTCGTCGCGGATAACCTCGCCCGTCGAGACATGCTCGATGCCGTAGTGTGCTTTGAGCCGTTGTGCCTGCGTGCCTTTGCCGCAGCCCGGCGCACCGAATAAGACGATGTTTATCATATGTAGAAGCCGAATTTGGGATTTACCGGACAAAAATACGCTAAATTTTTGGGAAAGAGTAAAGAATCCGTAATTTTGTAAAAAAATTTATAATATGGAAAAGAAACGACGCACCGAAATAGCCGAGCTGGGTGAATTCGGCCTGATAGACCTGTTGACCAAAGGGTTTGACCCGGCGGACGCTTCGACGCTCCGCGCCGCGGGCGACGATGCGGCGGTCGTCATGCCGCCGTCCGGCGAGGCGGTGCTCTGTTCGACGGACGCACTGCTGGAGGGCATAGACTTCGACCTGACCTATTTCCCCCTCCGGCACCTGGGATACAAGGCCGTGACGGTGGCCGCAAGCGATATCCTGGCGATGAACGCACTGCCCTCGCAACTGATGGTGTCGCTCGGTGTGTCGTCCAAGCTGTCGGTGGAGGCGTTGCAGGAGCTGTACGAGGGAATTGCCTTCGCATGCAGGGAGCAGGGGATCGACCTCGTGGGGGGCGATACGAAGGCTTCGATGACCGGACTGGTGCTGGGCCTCACGGCGCTGGGACATGCCCCGAAGGAGAAGGTCGTGTCGCGCGGCGGCGCACAGCAGAACGACCTGATCTGTATTTCGGGCAACCTCGGTGCGGCGTACATGGGGCTGCGGCTGCTGGAGCGTGAGAAGCGGGTGCTTGCCGACGTGAAAGACCCCGAACCGAAGTTCGCAGGGTACGAATACCTGCTGGAGAAGTATCTCAAGCCGCGTCTGCGAAAGGACATCGTGGAGGCATTGGCCGAGGAGGGCATCGTACCGACGTCGATGATCGACCTTTCGGACGGGCTTTCCAGCGACCTGATGCAGATTTGCAAGGCGTCGAAATGCGGGGCCCGCATATACCTCGACCGGATTCCTATCGCAAGGCAGACCTATGCCTTGGCGGAGGAACTGAATGCCGACCCGGTCGTGGCGGCGCTCAACGGCGGTGAAGACCACGAATTGCTGTTCACGGTGCCGCTGGCCTTGCAGGAGCAGGTGATGCGCATGGGGTGCGTCGATGTCATCGGCCACATAACGCCCGAGTCGACGGGGGTATACCTGGTGACGCCCGATGGTGCGGATATCCGCCTCAAGGCCCAAGGGTTTCCCGAAAAGGAGTGATTCCGGGGACGGATCCGGGTTTTCCGGGAAGGAGTGAGGCTGCCGGAGGATCAGGGGATCCCCGGGAAGGGTAGTGCCGCGCAGGGATGCCCCGGCGGAGAAAAACGAAAGCCGTCCGCAGCGATGCGGACGGCTTTGTCGTACAGGCGGTATGCCGGAGCGTATGTGTGCGCTGTACTTGGGCTGGCGGGACGGTGGCTGATACCGTTGTTTTGCGCAGGGGAATAAAAAAAGCTGCCACAGGGGCAGCTTCTGGCTTTGCATCCGGCCGGGGTTTAGAGTGCGTTCACGTGCAACTGGAGGGCGCTCTTCAGGTTTGCGGCCTTGTTCTTGTGCACGATATTGTGCTTGGCGAGCTTGTCCAGCATGGTGGTTACCTTGGGAAGCAGGGCTTCGGCGGCACTCTTCTCCGAGGTGTTGCGCAGTGCTTTTACGGCATTACGTGCTGTCTTGTGGTACAGACGGTTGTGGGCACGCTTGGCCGCGGTCTGGCGAATGCGTTTTTTCGATGACTTATGGTTTGCCATAATTCTGTGTTTTTTATTTTTTACTTTTTCAGTTGCTAAATCGGTTCCAGCCGTGGCTGTGTGCGGATAGGCCTGAAGCCCGCTCCTTGAAAAGTATTCACCCGTAGAGGTCTGCCGTTTTTGCGGTTCCGGTTGCCGGTCGGGAGCCCCCCCCCGGTTCCGTGCCGCTCCGCAGCCCTCCTCGTTCGTAGCCCATAGGAGAGTCGAACTCCTCTTTCAAGAATGAAAATCTTGCGTCCTAACCGATAGACGAATGGGCCAATACCACTATCGCATACCCCCGAAAGGGTGGCTTTAGCGGTGCAAAGGTAAATAAAAAAGTGAGTTTAACAAAAAATTGGCGGAAAAATATTGGATATTCTACTTTTTTGCGAGCCGGATGGTCAGCGTCGCAGGGTCGAACGAGATGCCTGCGCCGGCGAAAAGCCGTTCGATATGGCCGCTCGCCGCCATGTCGGCCGCCGACATGCAGTGCAGTGTGGGGGTGTCGATGAGCGCTGTGGCGTCGCAGAGCCCGAGCGCCACGTCGAGGTCGTGCGTCGAGAAGAAGATGCATTTGCCCTCTTCGTGTGCCAGGCGGCGCAGCAGCGACGCCAGTTCGTAGCGGTTCGGAAGGTCGAGGTGATCCTTGCCCATGTTGAAGAAGCGGTACTTCTTCAGTCGCCACAGATTATCAATTATAGAGACATACCCACAGATAAAAGGATTGACATATTAAATGCTCTTGAGCGAATAGGTTTTTTTCCGGCATACGGCGGCGTGAGAACAATGCAGCAAATTATGGAAAAGTCAGTTCCAGGTTCAGGCCCACAATTCTATTTCGTTTTCCGTGAAAATGAGTTGATAGGGTACAATTTTCTCATTGGGGACACTAAGAAATATAAAGCGTTCCCATGGCTTGCTATTAGCAATATGGATGAGCAGAAGTTGACTGTTTGTGAAGAACTGATGAAAATACAAATTGCCTTTTTTGAAGAACTCGGAATGCAAAAGATAGCAGATCATTGCGTTAGGATTATGGAAGATTACAGAAAAGGAATTGGAAAGCGGAAAGAAAGCGATTGCAGATAAATTCCATTTGAAAAACGGCTGACAATTTAATACCGCCGCCCATCACAGCGGAAGATAAGCAGTAAATCTTGAAAAGGTTTACTGCTTTTTTTGCGCCCATTTTCAAAAATCTTTGGCAAACCACACCGCCGGATTGTTGTAGGGAGCAGACAGGGAAAATAAAAAAATTTTCGCTGCGTTTGCCAAAACGCCCCCTTTTCACCGTTGTAGTGGTGAACAGCGGGCAGAACACGCCGCCGCAATCGCTATATTGGTGGAGCAAGCCAGTATATCCGCAAACCAGAGCCGCCGAGGAAAGCGGTAGTTTTTTAGAGCAAGATTCTACCGCAGTACCAAAATTCGCTTTTCGCTCATTTTGCCCCTGCGGGAATCTTGTTGGGGAGTGCCTTCCCCAAACCCTGCTTATGCGGCTTGCGCCGCTTAAAAATCCCTCAAAATATTTTTTCGGATTTTTCAAAAACAGTTCCGCTTCACACCCCGTTTTTCTCCTATTAGTGAGAGGACACCACGCACAGAAAGGAGGTTTTACCATGCGAAAACGATACAACACGCCGCACCGCAGCCGGGTAGTCAAGACACGCATGACCGAGGAAGAATACGCCGAGTTTGCGGAAAGGCTTTCTGCTTACAACATGAGCCAAGCCGAGTTTATCCGGCAAGCCATAACCGGGGCAGCCATACGCCCCATCATAACCGTTTCCCCCGTCAATGACGAGCTGCTTGCCGCTGTCGGGAAGCTGACCGCCGAATACGGCAGGATCGGCGGCAACTTAAACCAGATAGCCCGGACGCTGAACGAGTGGCACAGCCCCTACCCGCAGCTTGCCGGGGAGGTACGGGCGGCGGTTTCCGACCTTGCTGCCCTAAAGTTTGAAGTCTTGCAGAAAGTGGGTGACGCTGTTGGCAACATTCAAACATATCAGCTCTAAAAATGCGGACTATGGCGCAGCGGAAGCCTATCTCACATTTGAGCATGACGAGTTTACCATGAAGCCCACCCTTGATGAAAACGGGCGGCTGATACCGAGGGAGGATTACCGCATTTCTTCCCTCAACTGCGGGGGCGAGGATTTCGCTGTTGCCTGTATGCGGGCTAATCTCCGCTATGAGAAAAACCAAAAACGGGAAGATGTGAAAAGCCACCACTATATCATCAGCTTTGACCCACGGGACGGGACAGACAACGGCTTGACCGTAGACCGGGCGCAGGAGCTGGGCGAGCAGTTCTGTAAAGAGCATTTCCCCGGACACCAAGCCTTAGTCTGCACCCACCCGGACGGGCATAACCACAGCGGCAATATCCATGTGCATATCGTCATCAACTCCCTGCGGATTTATGAAGTCCCGCTTCTGCCCTACATGGACAGACCAGCCGACACACGGGAGGGCTGCAAGCACCGCTGCACCAACGCCGCTATGGAATATTTCAAGAGTGAAGTCATGGAGATGTGCCACCGGGAGGGGCTTTACCAAATCGACCTCTTGAACGGCAGCAAGGAACGGATAACCGAACGGGAATACTGGGCGGCAAAGAAAGGGCAGCTTGCCCTTGATAAAGAGAACGCCGCCAGAGAAGCCGCAGGACAGCCGACCAAGCCCACCAAGTTTGAAACGGACAAGGCGAAGCTGCGCCGGACGATACGGCAGGCACTTTCCCAAGCTGGCAGCTTTGACGAATTTTCTTCCCTTTTGCTGCGGGAGGGTGTGACCGTCAAGGAGAGCCGGGGGCGGCTTTCCTACCTCACGCCGGACAGGACAAAGCCTATCACAGCCCGGAAGCTGGGGGACGATTTTGACAAGGCTGCTGTCCTTGTCCTGCTTACGCAGAACGCCCACAGAGCCGCCGAACAGAGCAAAGCCATACTCGAATACCCTGCCGCGGTTAAAAAGCTGTCACAAGGGGAAAAAACCACAAAAACCACCCCGGCAGACAACACCTTGCAGCGCATGGTTGACCGGGAAGCCAAGCGAGCCGAGGGCAAGGGCGTGGGCTATGACCGCTGGGCGGCAAAGCACAACCTAAAGCAAATGGCAGCTACCGTTACCGCCTATCAGCAGTACGGCTTTTCTTCCCCGGAGGAACTGGACGAAGCCTGTTCTGCCGCCTATGCCGCCATGCAGGAAAGCCTTACAGAGCTGAAGCAGGTGGAAAAGACGCTGAACGGGAAAAAGGAGCTGCAACGGCAGGTGCTTGCCTATTCCAAGACCCGCCCTGTCCGGGACGGGCTGAAACAGCAGAAAAACGCCAAAGCAAAAGCAGCCTACCGTCAGAAGTACGAAAGCGACTTTATCATAGCAGACGCAGCCGCCCGCTATTTCAGGGAAAACGGCATTTCCAAGCTGCCGAGCTATAAAGCCCTGCAAGCAGAGATTGAAACCCTTATCCAAGAGAAAAACAGCGGCTACAACGATTACCGGGCAAAACGGGAGGAATACCGCCGCTTACAGACTGTCAAGGGCAATATCGACCAGATTTTACGCCGGGAACGCAAGCCTGTGAAAAGGCAGGAACAGGAGCGATAAAAACCGCCCCAAAATGTACCCGAACCCATACAGAACAAGGGGGCTGCCCCGCACCCTATCCGCAATACCAAAGGATTTTTTAACGGGCTTACAGGGCAGAAAAACCCCGAAAATGATACCGAGATGATACAGAATTACCGCCGATACCGCCACACCAGCGGAAACGGCAGAAAGGAGCGCACCCATGCCAAGAATGAGCAAGAAACGGCGGCTGGAATGGTCTTTTTTCCTGCGGCAAGTGAAAGTCGGGAATACCACCTGCGACCGTATCACATACAACGACCTCTGCCGGGGCTGTACCCATAGCTGCAAGCAGAGCTTCCGGGCGGTTATCATACTCTGCCCCCGCTACTACTCCAAACGCCGGAAAAAGGAGGACAGGGACAATGGCAGATAACCGCAAGTATTACTACCTCAAGCTGAAAGAGAACTTTTTTGACAGCGACTCCATTGTGCTGCTGGAAGATATGAAAGACGGGATTTTATACTCCAATATCCTCTTGAAGCTGTACTTAAAATCGCTGAAAAACGGCGGGAAATTGCAGCTTGACGAGCATATCCCCTACACAGCGCAGATGATAGCGACACTGACCCGCCACCAGATAGGGACGGTTGAGAGGGCTTTAGAGATTTTCCGGCAGTTGGGGCTTGTGGAGCAGCTTGACAGCGGGGCTTTTTATATGACCGATATTGAGCTGATGATAGGACAGTCCTCTACCGAAGCCGAGAGGAAACGGGCTGCAAGGCTGGAAAACAAGGCACTTTTACCGCCCCGGACAAAAGGCGGACATTTGTCCGACATTCGTCCACCAGAGATAGAGATAGAGTTAGAGAAAGAGATAGAGATAGAAAAAGAGAGAGAGGGAGAAACGGGACACCCCGCCCCCGCCGCTTATGGCAGATACAACAATGTGATACTGACCGATACAGAGCTTTCCGGGCTGAAAACAGAGCTGCCCGACAAGTGGGAGTATTATATTGACCGGCTTTCCTGCCATATCGCTTCCACCGGGAAGCAGTACCACAGCCATGCAGCCACCATTTACAAGTGGGCGCAGGAGGACGCTGCCAAAGGCAAGGCTGCCCCGAAACAGGGCATACCCGATTATTCATGCAAGGAGGGCGAGAGCTTATGAAAAACGAGATTGAAGCTATGATTACGGACATTACAACCACTACCACCGAAGCGGAGGATTACACAGGCGAGGACGGGCTTTTATACTGCGGTAAGTGCCATACGCCCAAAGAAGCCTATTTTGCAGAGGGAAAGACTTGTTTCGGGCGTGACCGCCACCCAACAGACTGCGACTGCCAGCGGGCAGCCCGTGAAAAGCAGCAAGCCGCCGAAAGCCGACAGAAGCACCTTGAAAAAGTGGAGGACTTGAAACGCCGGGGCTTTACTGACCCTGCTATGCGGAACTGGACATTTGAGCATGACAACGGCAGAAACCCACAGACCGAAACCGCCCGCTTTTATGTGGAGAGCTGGGAAACCATGCAGGCTGAAAATATCGGCTACCTGTTTTGGGGAGGCGTGGGGACGGGAAAAAGCTACCTTGCCGCCTGTATCGCCAACGCCCTTATGGAGCAGGAAGTCCCGGTGTGCATGACAAACTTTGCAACGATACTGGGTGACCTTGCCGCCAGCTTTGAGGGCAGGAACGAATATATTTCCCGCCTTTGCAGCTACCCCCTGCTGATACTTGATGATTTTGGTATGGAGCGAGGGACAGAATACGGGCTGGAACAGGTTTACAGCGTGATTGACAGCCGTTACCGAAGCGGCAAGCCGCTGATCGCCACGACCAACCTCACGCTGGAGGAATTGCAGCACCCGCAGGACACGCCCCACGCCCGTATCTATGACAGGCTGACTTCCATGTGCGCCCCCGTCCGCTTCACGGGCAGCAACTTCCGAAAGGAAACCGCACAGGAAAAGCTGGAACGCTTAAAGCAACTGATGAAGCAGCGAAAGGAGAGCCTATGACAGAAACGAAACAGACAAGCACCACCAAAACAGACCGCCGCCCGGACTGTGTGACGGAAATCCGCATGGGCAACTCCGTCCTTACCGTTTCCGGCTTCTTCAAGCAGGGCGCAACCGACACCGCAGCCGACAAGATGATGAAAGTGCTGGAAGCGGAAGCTGCTACACAAAAAACGGCGATTTGACCGACCATAAAGAAGCAGATTTGACGCTTTTGCCGCTATACAGACAGCCGCCCCATGTGGTACAATCAAGGTACGGAATAGTGGGGCTGGCTGTCGGAAACGGAGGATTTTATGTTAAGACAGACCAACCAACAACCAATTACCGCCCTTTACCCAAGACTATCCCATGAGGACGAGCTGCAAGGCGAAAGCAATTCCATTTCCAATCAGAAGCGTATCCTTGAAACCTATGCAAAGCAGAACGGCTTTTCCAATCTGCGCTGGTACACGGACGACGGTTATTCTGGTGCGAACTTTCAAAGACCCGGTTTTCAAGCCATGCTTGCGGACATTGAAGCCGGAAAAGTCGGGACAGTTATCGTAAAGGATATGTCGAGGTTAGGGCGAAACTACCTGCAAGTGGGAATGTACACGGAAATGATTTTCCCACAGAAAGGTGTCCGCTTCATCGCTATCAATGACGGAGTGGACAGCGCACAGGGCGACAATGACTTTGCCCCGCTGCGGAATATCTTTAACGAATGGCTGGTGAGAGATACGAGCAAGAAAATCAAAGCAGTGAAACGCTCAAAAGGCATGAGTGGCAAGCCTATCACAAGCAAGCCTGTGTATGGCTACCTCATGGACGAGGACGAAAATTTCATCATTGACGAGGAAGCTGCACCCGTAGTCAAGCAGATATACAATTTCTGCCTTGCCGGGAATGGTCCGACCAAGATAGCCCGTATGCTCACAGAGCAGCAAATCCCCACGCCGGGGACGCTGGAATACCGCAGGACGGGCAGCACCCGCCGCTACCACCCCGGCTATGAGTGCAAGTGGGCGACCAATACCGTTGTGCATATCCTTGAAAACCGGGAATACACGGGCTGCCTGGTAAACTTCAAGACGGAAAAACTCTCTTATAAAGTCAAGCACAGCGTAGAAAACCCGGAGGAAAAGCAAGTGATTTTCGAGAACCACCACGAGCCTATCATAGACACCCAAACATGGGAACGGGTGCAGGAGCTTCGCAAACAGCGCAAACGCCCAAACCGCTATGATGAAGTGGGTTTGTTCTCCGGCATACTGTTCTGTGCGGACTGCGGCAGCGTGATGTATCAGCAGCGATACCAGACGGACAAGCGCAAGCAGGACTGTTATATCTGCGGCAACTACAAGAAACGCACCCATGACTGTACGGCGCACTTTATCCGCACCGACCTCTTGACCGCTGGTGTACTCTCCAATCTGCGGAAAGTGACCAGCTATGCGGCAAAGCATGAAGCCCGGTTTATGAAGCTCCTGATTGAGCAGAACGAGGACGGGGGCAAGCGCAGGAACGCCGCCAAGAAAAAGGAGCTGGAAGCCACCGAGAAACGCATAGCCGAGTTATCCGCTATCTTCAAGCGGCTGTATGAGGACAGCGTGACCGGGCGCATATCAGACGAGCGTTTCACAGAGCTGTCGGCAGACTATGAAGCAGAGCAACGGGAGCTGAAAGAAAGAGCCGCTGCTATTCAAGCGGAGCTTTCCAAAGCACAGGAAGCCACCGTGAACGCAGAAAAGTTTATGAATGTTGTCCGGCGGCATACCAGCTTTGAAGAACTTACCCCTACTCTGCTGCGGGAGTTTGTAGAGAAAATCGTTGTGCATGAGTGCAGCTATGACGAGAACAAGACCCGCAGACAGGACATTGAGATTTATTATTCTTTTGTTGGCAAGGTGGACTTGCCCGAATAACCGCCCGACCTATCCGACACAATGCGCAAGTGCCGGATAGGAACGGCAAAATTTTTTACACTTCTATTACTTCTTTATCACACATCAGCAAAGAGCCAGGGCATGAAACAGCTCATGGCGGGCGCGGGCGTCGCTATCGTCGGCATGGTGCTGGTGCCCCTGCTGTCCGGCCTGTTCACTGTCTAATCGAACCCGTTACCCGCTGAAATCCTCGCCCCCTCCCGCGCTCAGCGGGAGGGGCTGAAAGGAGGTTTGACACCGTATGGATTTCTTATTGGATGCCCTGACCAACTGGCTCAAAGAGATGCTGGTGGGCGGCATCATGGGAAACTTAACGGGGATGTTCGACAGCGTGAACCAGCAGGTCGCGGACATCGCTACCCAGGTGGGTCAGACCCCGCAGGGGTGGAACGGCAGCATTTTCAGCATGATCCAGAACCTCTCCAACTCCATCATGGTGCCGATTGCAGGCGTGATCCTGGCCATCGTGATGACGCTGGAGCTGATCCAGATGATAACCGACCGCAACAACCTGCATGATGTGGACACCTGGATGATCTTCAAATGGGTGTTCAAATCCGCCGCTGCGATTTTGCTTGTCACCAACACCTGGAACCTTGTCATGGGCGTGTTTGACATGGCCCAAAGTGTGGTGGCCCAGGCGTCCGGCATCATCGGTTCGGACGCTTCTATCGACATCTCCTCGGTTATGACCGATATGGAGTCCCGGCTGATGGATATGGACCTGGGGCCGCTGTTCGGCCTGTGGTTCCAGTCGCTCTTTAT
>ENA-USYR01001001-USYR01001001.1-human-gut-metagenome-genome-assembly--contig:-NODE-1001-length-12657-cov-7.791415_pt1 | contig 12657 bp, 9 predicted proteins | sample MGYA00250064_ERZ773510 | MGnify/ENA primary metagenome ERZ773510 (study PRJEB29103, sample SAMN06112082) | human gut metagenome | biome: human gut; feature: ankylosing spondylitis patient; material... | reverse complement strand
GTAAAGGCCATCCAGACCGCCGTGGAGCAGGGCATCCAGTGGATCGACACTGCGCCCATCTACGGGCTGTACCACAGCGAGGAAGTGGTGGGCGAGGCCATGAAGCACATCGACCGCGACAAGGTGGTGCTTTCTGACGGATGATGTCGTCAGTCATAGAACCGCTGCCGCAGTTGGCAAAGTCTTCCTTCTTCTGCTCGATCAGGAAGTCGATACCGTACAGAGCCACACGGCGATAATCGCCGACGATACGGCCACGGCCGTAAGTATCCGGAAGACCGGTAATGATCTTGTTGTGGCGGGCCTTCTTCATCTCGGGCGTATAAGCGTCAAACACGCCCTGGTTATGCGTCTTGCAATACTCGGTGAAGATCTTGTGCAGCTCCGGATCCGGCTCATAGCCGTAAGTGGTGCAAGCCTGCTCTGCCATCTTGATACCGCCATAGGGCATGAAGGCGCGCTTGAGGGGCTTATCGGTCTGCAGGCCGACGACTTTTTCCAGATCCTTCAGGTCCTCGCTGATATAGCCGGGGCCGTAAGCGGTCATGCCGGAAACCACTTCAGTCTCCATATCCAGAACGCCGCCCTTGGCGCGCTCCTCCTTCTGCAGAACCTGCAGAGCCCCCCAAAGCTTATCGGTTGCTTCGGTGGGGCCGGCAAGGAAGCTTTCATCGCCGGAGTAGGGGCGGTAGTTCTTCTGGATAAAATCTCTGACGTTGACTTCTTTTGCCCATTCGCCTGTAGTAAATCCTTTCCATTCTTCTCTCATCTTGTTTTTCCTCCTAAAAATAAATGTAAAGCATAAAATATAGTGAATGACTAACGATAGCTTAATAAATCATCTACTGTCTTCTTCTTTGGAACACCAGGTTCTTCATCCGGATAACCTACAGCAACAAGTGCCATAAGTAACTGTCCCTCGGGAACCCCGATAATCTCTTCTGCTTTATCGATGTCATACAATCCCATTATTACTGTTCCCAAGCCTTTGTCATTAGCTGCCAAACACAATGTCTGTGTAGCAATGCCATTGTCAAATGCCTGCCAACAATCTTTTCGAGATGTGGAATAACTGCCATCTCTCTCAAAACCTGAACGCTTGTCCACTATTAATGTAGCAATAAGAAGTGGTGCTCCATTAATAATTCCTCTGTTATGCTCTGCACAACATTCCTCTGCAAGCTTAGCTTTAATCTCAGCATCTGTTATTGCAATATATCGTGTTGTCTGAGTATTCTTCCAAGAAGGCGCATATGAAGCATCCAAAACCAAATCTTCAATAATATCCTTAGATATTGATTCCTGTTTAAACTTTCTAACACTTCTTCTTGTTTTAATGCATGTTATTGTATCCATATCATACACCTCTCAAAAATATTAGCCAGTGCCGTGTTTAATTGTCAAAAAGACGCAACTAGACACAATAAAAGTAATTTTCACTAACTGTGAATAATATAACACTTTATCTTTTTTTTTGCAACGTTAAGAAGGAATTATTTTCGTTTTTAAAATTTAACGTTTTTCACTTTATAAAGTGCAATCCTGGTATATATTTTCTTTACATTCTTATTATATGATGATTGTTTTTATTTTTCTGTTGCATTTGCAACATATTCATGATAAAAATTTTTATACAATAGTTATATCAATATAGATTGGAGTTTATTTATGGAAATAACAAAAACAGATTTGTTTTACAATATTTCAGAACAGCAACAGGCTGAAATGATGCACTGTTTTAAAACGTATACCAGAACTTATAAATCCGGAGAAGTTATCTGCTTCTATGACGACAACAATATAGGGGTAGGTATAATCGAGTCAGGTAGCGCAAGGGTTATACATTTTCTTCCTAACGGAACCCAGACTATTCTTGAGCAATTATGTCGTGGTGATCTTTTCGGTCAGCTTTTTTATCACTATGCCTGTCCTGAAAACATTTCTCTTGAAGCTACATGTGACTGCGTTGTTCGTTTTATTGATTATGAACACATTATAAAAAGATGCTCGAAAGCTTGTCCACATCACAGCCAGTTAGTTAATAATATTCTTGTTATAATTTCAGATAAGACAAGATCTATCTGTGAACATCTTGAAGTTTTAAGTGGTCGAACCATACGTGACCGTTTAAATAATTATTTTGAAATTTTGTCTTCGAAATCCGGAAGCAATACTTTCAAGCTTCCCTTCACAATGACTGCCCTTGCGGACTATCTTTCAGTTGACAGAAGTGCCATGAGTAGAGAATTAAAGAAAATGAAAGATGAAGGATTGATACAGACTAACAAAGGAATTGTTACCATTAACAGGTAATTTGCCACTTGTCGTATCACAAAAAAATGGATGCCCTCAAACACGTTGATTTTCTTATTTTGCTCCGTCGTCTATCGTACAGCGAAAAACTAAACTCGCTTCGCTCGGACAGTAGTTTTATCGCTGTACACTATACTCGCAAAATTTCGAAAATCTGCCTATTGTTTGCTGGCATCCATTTTTTTGTGATACTTAATTAAAATATCAAAATTCCAATTCACCTTTCCCTTTTTGTACTGGAATAATTGGGATAGGACCTTTTGACACTGTAATTACATTAATTTATTATTTGGATTCTGTTACGTCGTTCACTTCATCTTTGTCTGGGAATACTGCATTAAGGATAATTCCTGCAATTGATGCAACTGCAAGTCCTGAAAGGCTGATTACTACTCCTCCGATTGAGAATGAAACTGCTCCGTCAACTCCGCTTAATACATCTGCGCCCATTCCTGGATCTCTGTATTGATGTTGACAGATTATTCTGTGATTTCTGTAATGCATTATTGGCAACAATCGCTGCCACATTAGTTCCTATTCTCATATCTTAACCTTTCTGTCTGTCCAATTTACCTGTTCATGCTCTATATATCGGATTTTCTGTGCAAATCTTTAGCCTGCAAGCTGTTTTACAATCTGTGCTGCAATTTCATACAGCTTATCTGTTGCCACACTATCCGCCGCTGCCTCATAAGTCACATATGGCACATCTGACGATTTTGTAGTGTTTACAGACACATTTGTAAAGCCAAATACTTCTTTTAAGGATTCTTCCATATCATCAAGAAGCTGGATTCCTTCATCTGAAACTGCTGTGTCACTGACAATGTACATACCAAGACTTTCTCTGTCAGCCTTAGCCTCAACAGAAACTTTTCCTAATACGCTGCTTAGCATGTTTACAGATATACGACCTTTATTGTCGTCATCCTGAACCAATGTTAGCTTCAGCATACCTGTACTTCCTGAATCTGTTATATATGGTATTCTGTAATCATGCCTTAATGCCAGATTCTTAATATATCCTATTGTTCTGTCCTTAAGCCTTAAATCCAGAAATTCCTCGTAATTGACATCTATCTGTGTGTCAAGGTCACCCGCTTTGGAAAGAACCTCCTGAAGTTCTTCCTCTGTCTCATCTTTCATTTCTTCATACATAAGTGACAGTTTTTCTTTATGTCTGATTTTTTCAATCGAATCCTGTGCATAGTCCTTAGTCGTCTTAACACCTTTGATATCCGGGAACTGTCCGGATTCTAAAAATGCTTTAACAGCCTGTATGTTACCACTGTTTATTTCTGTATCTGCATTTCTTATCTGCCTCAATATATCAGCTCCTGCCTGCACTGCTGCCTGCTGTTCCTTAAGATATTCCTCATAATATTGTTCCTCGGCTGCCGCATCATAGTTATCCTCTAACTGTTCAATAAACATTTCAACGGACTGTTCTCCGATTCCGGATGAGTTATCCACATTCTTTAATGTATTCGGGGTAACTAATCCACCATTTGCCATAAATAATGCACTGTAATAGTTAGCAATTCCACTTACCTCTGCCATTCCTGTATTCTCATCAATAACAGCGTCCATGTCATAATGCTTTCTTGAATTATATGCAGTCATAAGATTATTCATAGTGACCTCAGCTCCCTGCTTAATCAGCGCACCTGCTGCCACTCCGGCATCTCTGGTGAATATATTCATCATCTGGTATATTCCTATAAACTGCTTTCTCTGCTCTTTAGTAATACCATTGGTACGGTCAAGCTTGTACAGAAACTTTGAAAACTTCTCCTCATTATCCTTAGATGCTTTATCGTTAGCCTCTGTAAGATATTCGTTGACTTCCTCAATTGAAGAATTCATTGGATTTACTCCGTCTTTTATCATATTAAGAACTGTCTCCGGTTTCATATTCTTAATAAGATTATTAATCATTGCATTAACAGATTTGACTGTCTCTACATTTTCCTTTGTCATATCCATGTTATTAGCAGCCAGCACCTTTATTGCTTCCTTGTCCTCATCAGTTCCCTCAAGTCCAAGCGCCTTAATAATATCATCAGCGCTTCCCTGTACTGCCTTCTTTAATGAATCACCGAGGTCGCCTCTTATCTGAGTTCCAACAGCCTCGTAAGTTTCATTCATCTTGTCAAACATACTGGCAAATACACGCGCTGGATTTCTTACCATCTCGTCTAAAGACTTTCTTGCTTCAAGAACATCTGTGTATGCAATCTGCGCTTCTGCGTACATTCCATCTGCCTTCTCATATTCCATAAGCATTGCATTAAGCTCCTCTATAGGAGTTGTAAGAATAGAAATGTTATTCTTAACGAGATATACAGACGCATTTGCACTCATAAGAACCCTTGCTGTTACAAGCATGTCATATGCCTTATCTGCTGCCTGCTCCACTTCCTCTGATACATTCTGTTCCTGTAATGTGCCAGTCACCTTCCTACCGGCTGTCTCCTGCCATGAGCTGAATCTTGCCACACTGTAATCAATGCTGAAACTTCTCGCATCAATCTCCAGCTTAAGGCTTGCTATTGTAAATGTTTCCCCTTTTGATACCACATTTGCAACATCTGAATACTCTGCCCTGTTAATAGTATCAAGAGCTGTCCTTATATCATCAACTGGTGAACCTGTAACGAGCGTATTCTCTGCCTTGCCTCCAAGCTTCATGTTATCAAGTATCTTATTAAGCATTTCATCAGGGTCAGCCTGAATCTTTTCAATATCTATCGCATCAAGCTGTGCCTTATATTCAAGATTTTCTTTAGTAACAGGAATCTGTGCATTAATAAATGCTCTCGCATCTGCAAGTGTCTTATCATTGACCTCAAGACCTGACGAAGCAATTATCTTCTCAATTCCCGGCCTTAAAGCTTCAAAATCAGCGTCAGATATTGCATCTGCGCACTTTCCTATTGTAACGCCATCCGCACTGATACTTGATGAGGTTGCCGCCTGTGCCTGATATATTCCAGCAATTGAAGGCTCTATGCGATTAGTAACCATGTAATTCTTTGTGTTCTCTGATAATGGCTTTAACTCTTTACTCTTTTCAAGTGTGCCTTTAACCTCAGCAACACTTTCATCATTGACAGCTATATCTGCTCCCTGCATACGGCTCTCGATACTTGCCGCCATTGCTGCACTTCCAGTCACACTCTCAATCTTATCCTTGGAAACTGCTGTGCCATAATTAACATAATCATCAGAGTGCATCGCAAGTTCAATCTTAATTTTCTCAATAATATTAACCATATCATCTGGTGTGGCATCTGTAAGATTAAAGCCGTCCTCATCTAACTTTACCGCATCAGCACCTGATAACTTCATCATCAATGCCTTAAGGCTTAACTTTGCACCGGAAGCACTCGCCATAATCTGGCTCTTTACATCATCTGCTTCCTTAAGAAGTCCCTCATATGTATTGTCAGTTGCAGCTGTCACACCGCCAGAGATTACCACTCCTGCAAATGAGCCTGCCACACCTTCGCTTTTAACCGTCCTATTTTCTTTATAATTAATAGATGTTCCCTGTGCCGCAACATCTTTATTGAAATTCGCGCCCGAAACTGTATATGTCATATTCTGCTGCCTTTCTTATTTACTGTCTGAAACAATCACTCATTGCCATGTAATAAATATTTCGGCAGATGTGGCGGGATAATTGAGAGATATATTATAGCAAATAAAAAGGAAGCTGATTCAGAATTAATAAAAATCCAAACCAGCTCCCTTTCTCTATATTATTCTCCTATATCTTCGTAGCATGAACCTTAGAAACATCACCGTTAAACTCATACACAGCTATTCCATACTTATGTAGGTCAATAAGCAATGACTGCGGATATCCATCACAATCTCCCTTAACGGCTGTAAGAGTCTTCTTCTGGTCAGCTTCATTATCTCCAAGAACCAGCTTATACTTAGTCTTGAACGGAACTCCTATTCTGAAGCTGTCTCTTTCAACTGGTGTAAAATTAAGTACAAAGAGAAGATTCTTCTTTCCATCCGGACTGATTCTCATAAATGATAAAACGCTATTATCTTTATCATTGGCATTAATCCATCTGAATCCTTCACTGCTGTAATCAGTAGCATACAGACATGGATAATTCTTATTAAGCTTCAGACACTTCTTCGTAAAATCCTTAAGTTCTGTATGACTTTCATCCTCTAACAGATACCAGTCAAGAGCACGCTTCTCACTCCACTCATTCCACTGACCAAATTCCTGTCCCATGAATAAAAGCTTCTTGCCAGGATGTCCACACATATATGCATATGCCAGCTTAAGATTCTTGAACTTGTCCTCCCTGTCACCAGGCATTTTACCAAGCATAGAACACTTAAGATGTACAACCTCATCATGTGAAAGCACAAGAATGAAATTCTCGCTGTAAGCATACATCAATGAAAATGTCATCTTGCTATGATTAAACTTTCTGAAATATGGATCAAGCTTCATATATTCAAGGAAATCATGCATCCAGCCCATATTCCACTTAAATGTAAAGCCAAGACATTCCCCATTGTCAGGATCACCACTTACCATAGGCCATGCTGTTGACTCCTCAGCTATAGTTATTGCCTGTGGGAATCTCTTCTTTAACATGCTGTTAAAATGCTTTAAAAAGCTGATTGCTTCGAGATTACCGTTGTCACCATATTTGTTAGGAACCCAGTTTCCTTCTGTCCTTCCGTAATCCAGATACAGCATTGAAGCAACAGCATCAACTCTTAAACCATCAATATGGAACTTGTCCACCCAGAACATTCCATTAGCAATAAGGAAGTTAGCCACTTCATTCTTGGAATAATCAAATACCTTCGTTCCCCAGTCAGGATGCTCTCCCTTTCTAGGGTCTGCATACTCATATACACAGCTTCCATCGAAATTAGCAAGTCCATGTGCATCCTTTGGAAAATGTGCCGGTACCCAGTCAAGAATTACACCAATTCCTTTTTCATGCATATAATCTACAAAATACATAAAATCCTTAGGTGTTCCATATCTTGCTGTAGGTGCATAATAACCAGTCACCTGATATCCCCATGATCCATCATATGGATACTCTGCAATTCCCATAAGTTCAATATGTGTATATCCCATATCTGAAACATATTTTGCAAGCTCAGGTGCTAACTCCCTGTATGTATAGAATCCGTCCTCTGTTCCATCATCTTTCTTCTTCCATGAGCCAAGATGACATTCATATATAGAAAGAGGAGCTTTAAGATGATTCTCTGTCTTCTTCTTCTCAACCCATTCAGAGTCTTTCCATTCATAACCTGAAAGATCAGTAACTATTGATGCTGTCTCTGGTCTTAACTGTGCCCGGTTAGCATATGGATCTGCCTTGTAAAGTGCCTCTCCACTCTGTGAAATAATAAGGTACTTATACATATCCCCTGCTTTAGCTCCCGGTATGAACAAATCATATATTCCACCATCTGAAATCTTCTTCATATCATAACCATATGCATTCCAGTTATTAAACTCACCTATAACATAGACTTCTTTTGCCGCAGGTGCCCACACAGCAAAATACACACCTTCTTTTCCGTCTTTTACTCCAACATGCGCACCCATTTTGTTATATATCTCATAATGAGTTCCCTGTCCAAAAAGATATGCATCCAGTTCTGTGATTGCCAGCTGCTCGTATTTTTGCATATTCTTCATAAAATCCTCCATTATATTATTATTATCCTACACGACACTTATGGGTCCCCTCAGATTATCCCACTAATTAATAGTATATTACCACATTAGCAAATTAATTACTACATTTCATTAGCAAAAAAAATGTTCATTTCACATATATTATGTTATACTGTAAATCGCATTGGAATAAATGCTTTATATAAGTTAGAAAGATGAAAAGGAGTATTAAATTCTTATGATATACTATATTGTTAACGAAAGTTTCACTAACATAATAGCATTTGTCAGCATCCTGTTTGCTTTCGCATTTACAATAGCTGCAATTGCTCTTGGCAAGAATCTTCTTCCAAGAGATGCCGGAAGAGCTTATGCCATCAACGGAAGTAAATCAGTTGGAAAACCAAGAGGCGCCGGCATGATTTTCATTCTTACATTCACGGTCACATGTGCATTATTCGTAAACTTAAGTGCCGAACTTATCATTTATCTTATACTTGTGCTTGCCGCAATGCTCAGCGGATACCTTGATGACAGTGCTTCATCACCATGGGGTAATTTAAAGAAAGGTCTTATTGACCTTGCAATATCAGTTATGGCGGCAGTTACTTACCTGCATTACAACCCTAACACATTTGACCTTGCATTCTTTGGAAAGACAGTAACTCTTAATCCAATTATATATGCAATACTTATTATTATACTTATATGGGTAAGTATCAATGTTACTAACTGTTCAGATGGTGTTGACGGCTTATGCGGTACACTCTCTGTTGTAACACTTGCCTCAGTGTATGTTCTTTTTAAGACATTTAATATTGAATCAGCTTACAGACACACCGTTCTTATTATGATTGTGTGTATCCTCGGCTACCTGTGGTTCAATGCATCACCAAGCAAGCTTCTTATGGGTGACGCGGGTTCTAGAGCAATAGGAATATTTATAGCATTTACATTCCTCAAGCTCCATGCACCGCTGCTTTATATTCCAATGGCACTTGTAATTATTCTTGATGGCGGACTTGGTCTTATCAAGGTTTCTTTCATGAGATTTCTTCACATCAACCTAATGAAGAACCTTCGTACACCAATCCACGACCATATGAGAAAGAATAAAGACTGGTCAGATACGCAGGTTGTTTTTAGATTTACAATTATCCAGGTAATTCTTGGTCTTGCAGTAATATATGGATTAATGTTCTGATATTAAATATATTAAAATGGCATGTCAGTTAGATTTCTGACATGCCATTATTTCTGTTCTGAAAGTTTCTCTGCCTGACGCCGCCTGCGTCTGTGTTCTCTCTCTTTTATCTGCTTTTCATATATCTTAAGTGCACCCTTTTCATCAGTGTGCTTCATAATTCTGACTGCATAATATCTGCCTTCTTCGGTCTGTTTAACTCTGAAACGCCCCTTTATAAGTCCGTGTTCATCACATGTAAACAAGCCGTAATAGCATTTCGAATTAGTGGCAAACCACTTAACTGTTCTTGTCATAGTCCTGCCACATAAAAAGCATTTGCAGGAACGTACAGTTCTGTCGCTTGCAGCCTTGTCCCTTGTCGCAAATCCCTTTGAAATATACTTCTCATAAGTTCCAAAGTTAAGATATACCTCGTCCTTTCTTGACTCTGGAATTGTAAATGTGTCTATACTGCAGAACTTCTTAACTCTGTCAAAATCCAGCTTCTTCATTATCTTGGCTGTATATCTTGCATCACTCATTGCTGAATGATAATGCTCATCTCCCTTGATCCCCTGCTCATCAATTGCAGATTTAAGATTCATGCGTGTCTTGCCATCCGAAAAATTAATACTGTAAAGTTTCTGAAGATCAAGATACAGAAGCGGCTTTGGGAAATTCTCCGGCACATCATAGAACTTCATATTACGTCTTAATTCAGTAACATCCATGCTTCCCCATGTAACAAATGTATAATCTTCCCCGCACCATTCAAGAAATTCAGTAACACCCGATACGAAATCAGTTCCGTTAGCAAGGTCATTTTCTGTTATCCCTAATATCTTCTTGACTGTATTCTGCAGCTTTGTATACACCTGTGGCTTAATGGTACATTGCCACTCATCTACAATATCAAGCTTCTCATTAACCTTCGCCGCACCTATCTGTATAATCTCAAAAGGAAAATGATCCTCAGAAAATTGTTTTCCCTTGGCACTCTGATTCCACTCAAGATCCATAACAATATAATTCATAAACATTTTCCTCTGTTACTTATTCTAATCTCGTGATATCTACATATAAAAGCAAACATATTATAGCGTGTATATGAGCGTATGTCGATAATAATTTATAAGATATTAATTTTTGAGTTATTAATCACATTTTCATCTCTTTTTTTCGCTGATACATCTCCTCATCTGCACGCTCCCGGACTTTTTCCAGCTCCGTATCATCAACTTTAAAAACAGCATAACCACAGGCAATTCCCACTTCTGTTGGAATAATTCTCTTGTTGTTCAAAACATCTACATCATGATAAAGCTTTCTTATTACTCGCTCTATATCTACACTCTTTCCCTTTGGTATTATACAACAAAACTCATCTCCGCCAATTCTGTAACACTTACCATAACGTTCAAATGTATTTTCTATTATTCGTGCTGCATTAATAATATAAGCATCTCCAGCTCTATGTCCGTAGTTATCATTACAATTTTTGAGATTGTTTAAATCAAATGTTACAACCATACAATCATCAAAGCATTTTTCATTATTAATATAATAATCATATGCATTTCTATTATACATACCTGTCATGGAATCATTTAAAGCAAACTGCTCGAGTTCCTCTATCCTTCTCCCCTTTTTTAGTCTCGCAACAGCCTGTCTTGAAGCCTCTAATCCAAGTACAAGAATAAATAAAAGAAATGCTATTCTTCCAAATACTCCTGAATCATTACCATTTTTATAATATCCTGCCATATCTATGATTGTCGACAAAAATACTAAAATCAACGCTAATATACAGTATTTATACCTGGTGTCCAACTGTCTTCTAATAATCTTAATTGTAATTACAACAAATAAATATATCAGCATTAATATAATTACAATATGAGTCATCCACAATGTCTGTCTAAAATAATATATTCCTGTAGCATTAAGTATGTGTTCTAAAAGAATAATTGTTACATTAATATAACAGATTAATTTCCAAAACAGATTATCATTTATTTCCAAGAAACTTTTTACAAACATAATAAATGCCATTGGCATAATCATAAGTGTAACAAAAGCAATGTATGCCCCGGCTTGTCTGTTTGCAAATATAAGTGCTGATACATCTGTTTCATTTGCTGACCATAATCCAAGAAGAATCGAAAATATTCCCAGATATATTAATGTTCCATCTATCTGACTCCCCTTATGTACAATTGTCCAATATATAGTAATATATAATCCTACCAATAAAATAACTACGCTTATAATAAATGCAGGCATAGCTTTTCGAAGCAATTTCATATATATATCATTGCCACCACCGATATAGAATTCCTGTTTCTGGCCTTCAACCTCCTTATAACAAGGCGAAATCTCTATTTGAAGGCTGTCCGCACCAGATGGTATCTTTACAAAATTCCATGTCCATCCTGGGGTATTTCCCCATATACTTCGTTTATTACTAAGTCTGTAAATTTCTTCTCCTTGTGCATATACAGTTATTCTCTGATGTGAAGAATAAAATACTATTGAACCTATATCCTGTCCATATGACTGTAAATTAAAATCATATTGTGTTTTTCCATCCTCTGTTGTACTTACTGATTCTGGAATACAAGTTGTCAACGCTTTTTCAGAAACTGCATCACTAAATGTGAAAACACTACATAAAAACATCATAATAATCACAGCTATTACTGTGCCAATTAATATCCCCTGTTCCCTTTTCATGTTATACCCCTTACTCTATATCTCCATTTTTTTTATTTTATCATGTACAATGATTTTTTTCCATATATTGATGTCTTTAAGCAATAATTCTTTATACTTCACTAAAATTATACAATCTAAAAAAGAAGAGACTATAAGCCCCTTCTTATATTTACACAAATATCATTTTTATTAATCTGCACATTTGTTCATTGCATTATATCCGATTAATACAGTCCATACATATGCACATGTTTTAGGAATCATAAGCATTCCAATCATTGGAATAACATCTGCCCACAACACAACAGGAATATAGAAAGCAAAACTCAGAACAATTGTCACCCACATCCAACGGAAATATTGATCATTACTATCTTTTGCACTTTTATAAAATAAAACAATAATAATTAATCCCATAAGTGCAAAAGGTATTTTACGGTAGATTCCCCATGATAAAGGTGCTTCTGAACTAAGCCATTTATTCTGTGGCATCATACACAAAACAATTCTTAAACCTGCCAGAACATAGATAGCTGCTATAATTACTGTGATTAAATACACAGAATCAAATAAAGTTTCTACAATTGCCTACATAATAAATTTCCTTTCTTACTTTTAAATTCAATTGTGAACACTGTTCATTTTAGTTTAAAAATTTTCCCACATAAAATGTGGGATATTTTTAATATAATGTTTTATTTATAAACCCGAATGGAGAAGCCGAAATCATAAAGGTGACATTGAAACCGAATCAGCGTGT
>ENA-USYR01000994-USYR01000994.1-human-gut-metagenome-genome-assembly--contig:-NODE-994-length-12761-cov-6.207821_pt1 | contig 12761 bp, 9 predicted proteins | sample MGYA00250064_ERZ773510 | MGnify/ENA primary metagenome ERZ773510 (study PRJEB29103, sample SAMN06112082) | human gut metagenome | biome: human gut; feature: ankylosing spondylitis patient; material... | reverse complement strand
TTTTTTTTTTTTTAATGATACGGCGACCACCGAGATCTACACTCTTTCCCTACACGACGCTCTTCCGATCTGGCAATGCTGATGCTGCCCATCAGCACACCGGTCACTTTATCGCAGATGCCCCAATCATAAAAATCCGGGCGGTCATATTGTTTGACGATCTCGTTCAGATATGCCATCGTTACCACCCAGTCACGGTGGGGCTCCCAGCGCAGGTAGCGGGTCACTTCCGGGTCATTGGCCCAGTTGCCAAACATCATTTCGCAGTCGTCGGTTGTCATACGACGCAGGACCAGCCGCTCGGTGGTCAACTCTTGTGTGCCGCAATGCTTCATCTTGATATACAACCTTTCCTTTGCAGTAGTTATGCTTGGCTGTGCAGCAGATACCGCCGCACAAAGCCCATAAAGATCTGCCACAGCTTGTACAGCTGGGCACGGTAAATGTTACAGTAAATAAACAGGATTGCTGCAGTTAAAACAAACTTGATGATAAAATTGTGGGCGAACACCACGCCGGTCACGGCCACACCCACCGCCAGCAAAAAGCCGCAGATCGTCCGGCTGAAGCTGGGAATGGTGCGGTAGTAATACTGCCCGGTCACAGTGCGGTACAAAAACATCGTTGCATTAGCCGCTACCAGGCCGACCGCGGCACCCATTACGCCAAAACGCGGCACCAGCACGGCGCACACGGCAATGTTGGCCGCAACGCCCACGGCGGTTCCAATCGTATCCTGGAACGGCTTGCGGGCAATGGTATTGCCGTACTGAGCCAAGATAAAACCACCTTCCTCTATCTTTTCCTTGAATTCTTCGTATGTGTCTACTACTGTAATTTTAGAATTACGATAATCCAATGCTTTCTTGTAGATATTAGCCTGAATTTCTTCGAGCAGGTTCTGAACATAAGCTTCAATGCCCTCGCAAGTGATAGTTTCTTTTTCACGTGTATCGCGACGCATTACCTCCATTGTATTGTTTTCAAGATCACGTCCACCCATAACCAGACGAACAGGTACACCTTTCAATTCATAATCTGCAAATTTGAAGCCTGGACGTTTATTATCTGCATTATCATACTTAACAGAAATACCTAATGCTTTCAACTTGGTAACAATACCCGCTACTTTGGCATCAATTTGTTTCAGTTGCTCATCGTTCTTGTAAATAGGAATAATAACTACTTGAATCGGAGCCAGATGCGGAGGTAATACCAGTCCATTGTCATCTGAATGAGTCATAATCAGGGCACCCATTAAGCGGGTAGAAACACCCCATGAAGTAGCCCATACATATTCCAATTTATTCTCTTTGTTCACGAACTGAACGTCGAAAGCCTTAGCAAAATTCTGTCCCAGAAAATGAGAAGTACCACTTTGCAGTGCTTTTCCGTCCTGCATCATAGCTTCGATAGTGTAAGTGTCAAGCGCACCGGCAAAACGCTCGTTGGCAGACTTTACACCTTTCACAACCGGAACAGCCATATATTTTTCTGCAAATTCACCATATACATTCAGCATTCTTACTGCTTCTTCTTCAGCTTCTTCGCGAGTAGCATGGGCAGTATGTCCTTCTTGCCACAAGAATTCAGCAGTACGCAAGAACAGACGAGTACGCATTTCCCAACGGAAAACGTTCGCCCACTGATTGCAAAGAATAGGCAGGTCACGATAAGATTGAATCCAGTTTTTATAAGTATTCCAGATAATTGTTTCTGATGTCGGACGAATAATCAATTCTTCTTCCAATTTTGCGGCTGGGTCTACTACTACCCCCGAACCGTCTTCTGCATTTTTCAGACGATAATGTGTCACTACGGCACATTCTTTTGCGAAACCTTCCACGTGTTCAGCTTCACGGCTCAGGAATGATTTCGGAATTAATAATGGGAAATATGCGTTTACGTGACCTGTTTCTTTAAACATATCGTCCAGTTGACGTTGCATTTTCTCCCAAATAGCGTATCCGTAAGGCTTAATCACCATACATCCGCGTACGGCAGATTGTTCTGCCAAATCAGCTTTTACCACCAAATCGTTATACCATTGCGAGTAATTCTCGCTACGTTTGGTAAGGTCTTTCAGTTCTTTTGCCATTATATTTTTTTATTTAAAGTACTCATAAGTGTCAAAACAGGGTGCAAAAATACGAAAAATGCATGAACTGCCCTATTCTTCATGCATTATTTTCATAGTAGAAAGAGACTTTGCCCATTGTTATCTTTCAGTCACAAAAAGAAAGCCAGATAGCTAAAAAATAACTATCTGACTTTTATCGTGAGCGGTAAGCGAGACTCGAACTCGTGACCCTTAGCTTGGGAAGCTAATGCTCTACCAACTGAGCTACTACCGCATTTTTACCAGTTTAAAGGATCTTCCTTTAAATTACACTGCAAAGGTAAATATAATTTTTATATCTCAAATAAAATCCTTGATTTTTTAATAGGGGAAATATTACATAACTTTGAACTAAATCAGAATAATCGATAACTCTTTCATTGAGTTTAAAAAGTTGTTTCTCCATTTGTTGGAGTGAACAAACCTGTTCCTTCATCTGTTAGAAAGTCTCAAATTTAGATTTAACCTAACCAGCATGAAAAAAAATAAATCACTTTTTGTACTACTTGCTTTGTGTTTCTCTGCTATTTGGGCAGATGCACAGGTTTCATTGAGTTTTGAGGAATCATTACGTCTACTCCGACAAGAAAATCAAAGCTTAAAGATAGCCGATAAAAGTATAGAAATAGCTAAGGCAGAGCGAGATAAATTGAATGCTTTTTGGTATCCCAGCCTTCAATCTTCGGGTGCATTTGTACATATGTCGGAGAAGATCGAGGTGAAGCAGCCGTTGTCTCAATTTACAGATCCGGCAAAGAATTTTGTACATTCCATAATTCCGGACGATCAAGTTATTTCGGCGATTCTGGATCAGATAGGGGCAAATACTCTTGTTTTCCCCCTGACTCCACGTAATTTAACCTCTATTGATTTATCTGCAGAATGGGTACTCTTTTCCGGAGGAAAACGATTTCATGCAACTAATATCGGCCGGACAATGGTGGACTTGGCACGTGAAAACCGGGCACAGACTGCTGCTACCCAACAAAATCTGTTAACGGAAAGTTATTACGGATTACGGCTGGCACAGCAAATCGTAACCGTTCGGGAAGAAACTTATAAGGGACTGCAAAAACATTATGAGAATGCACTGAAACTGGAAGCTGCCGGAATGATTGACAAAGCAGGACGGCTTTTTGCCCAAGTAAATATGGACGAAGCCAAACGTACACTGGATGCTGCACGAAAAGATGAAACTGTGGTTCAAAATACGCTCAAGGTATTACTGAATAAAAAAGATATGGATGAAAACATTGTTCCCACTTCTCCACTTTTTATGAATGACTCTTTGCCGCCGAAAATGCTTTTCGACCTATCTGTTAACAGTGGGAACTATATGCTTAACCAGTTACAGCTACAAGAACATATTGCCAAACAGGAAGTGAAGATTGCTCAAAGCGGCTATCTGCCGAATATAGCCCTTTTCGGAAAACAGACCTTATATTCGCATGGCATTCAGAGTAATTTACTGCCACGTACAATGATAGGCATTGGCTTTACATGGAATCTATTCGACGGATTAGATCGTGAAAAGAAGATCCGGCAGTCGAAATTAACTCAACAAACATTAGCCCTCGGACAGATGAAAGCCCGTGACGATCTAGCAGTTGGAGTAGATAAACTCTATACGCAATTGCAAAAAGCACAGGATAATGCAAAAGCATTGAATGCTACGATTGCTTTAAGTGAGGAACTTGTACGTATCCGGAAGAAATCATTTGCAGAGGGAATGGCAACTTCCACCGAAGTTATTGATGCCGAAACAATGCTTGCCAGTGTAAAAGTAGCTCGCCTGGCAGCCTATTATGAGTATGATGTAGCACTAATGAATTTACTTTCACTTTGTGGTACACCTGAACAATTTATAAACTATCAACCTAAACCGTAACAAACAATGAAACCAACTAGTAGAACCCTTTCATGGGCTTTTGTTATTATTTTGCTAGTCGTCGGTATCTTTACCGCCCTTGGAATGATATTGATGCACAAACAACCACTGGTTCTGCAAGGAGAAGCAGAGGCCACAGAAATCCGTATCAGCGGAAAACTTCCCGGACGCATTGATACGTTTCTCGTTCAAGAGGGAGATTGGGTGCGTCAGGGAGACACTCTTGTAGTAATTAATAGTCCGGAAGTACACGCCAAGTTTCAACAAGTCAATGCATTGGAGCAAGTAGCAGTACTGCAAAACAAAAAAATTGATGCCGGCACCCGACGACAGATTGTAGCCACTGCATTGCAACTCTGGAATAAGACTAAGAGCGACCTGTCACTTGCGAAAATAACTTATAATCGTATACTTACTTTATACAAGGACAGTGTAGTTACTTCTCAACGGAAAGACGAAGTAGAAGCTATGTATAAGGCAGCATTAGCAGCCGAACGCGCTGCTTACGAACAATATCAAATGGCAGTGGATGGTGCACAGACGGAAGACAAAGCATCTGCCGCCAGTATGGTAGATGCTGCCCGAAGTACTGTTGATGAAGTCTCAGCCTTATTGGTAGATGCCCGGTTGACTGCACCGGAAGACGGACAAATAGCCACAATCTTCCCTAAACGCGGTGAATTGGTCGCACCGGGAACTCCTATTATGAATCTGGTAGTCATGAATGACGTTCATGTTGTACTTAATGTACGCGAAGACTTAATGCCACAATTTAAAATGGGTGAAACGTTTGTTGCAGACGTACCTGCTATCGATAAAAAGAATATAGAATTTAAAATCTATTATATTAGTCCGTTAGGTAGTTTCGCAACCTGGAAATCAACCAAACAGGTTGGTAGTTATGACCTGCGGACGTTTGAGATCCACGCCCGCCCTACTCAAAAGATAAAAGATTTGCGTCCGGGAATGTCTGTATTACTGACGTTAAATTAATAAAAGAATGAGTCCATCACAAACATATTCACCCTTTCGTACCGTACTACTCCGGGAGTGGCGACGAATGACTTCGCGACGCCTTTATTTTGGTGTCTGCATCATCCTGCCATTATTCACACTCTTCTTTATGGCAACTATTTTCGGCAACGGACAAATGGAAAATATTCCTATCGGCATTGTCGATCAGGATAATACCGCTACTTCCCGTAGTATTATTCGAAATATATCTGCCGTACCGACTTTTAAAGTAACAAAGTATTTCGTGAATGAAGCAGCCGCTCGGGAAGCCGTACAAAGAAAAGAAATTTATGGTTATCTTTCTATTCCTCCCAAATTTGAACAAGACGCCATTACAGGACAAGATGCAACTCTTTCCTACTACTATCATTATGCTTTATTGTCTGTAGGTGGCGAGTTAATGGCTGCATTCGAAACAGCATTGGCTCCAGTGTCACTCTCTCCTGTTGTGATGCAAGCTGTTGCTCTGGGAGTGGAACAAGATCAGATTACAACTTTCTTATTGCCAGTACAGGCAAGCAATCATCCAATATATAATCCAAGTCTGGATTACTCCGTTTATTTGAGCCAGCCATTTTTCTTTGTCTTATTTCAAATATTAATTTTATTGACTACAGTATACGCAATCGGCATTGAAATCAAGTTTCGTACAGTAACTGATTGGCTAGTTGCTGCAAAAGGGAATATGGTAACGGCGATATTAGGAAAACTGTTGCCTTATACTATTATATATATCCTGATAGGTTGGCTGGCCAATTATGTGATGTTCGGAATTCTACATATTCCCTTTCAAGGGAGTTGGTGGCTAATGAATATAATGACAATGCTTTTCATTATTGCGACACAATCATTGGGATTGTTCCTATTTTCATTATTTCCTGCCATTTCACTGATTATTAGCATAGTATCTATGGTAGGCTCTTTGGGAGCTACTTTATCCGGGGTAACTTTTCCTGTTCCCAATATGTATCCGTTGGTTCGGGATGCTTCCTATCTTTTCCCAGTCCGGCATTTCACGGAAATGATGCAGAATATGCTTTACGGGAGTGGCGGTTTTACCCAGCTTTGGCCATCGGCCATGTTTCTTTGTATTTTCCCCCTGCTCGCTTTTTCGTTGCTTCCTCATTTAAAAAGAGCCATAGAAAGTCATAAGTATGAAAACATTAAGTAAATTACAACAGTTATCATTCATCATTCAGCGTGAATTTCTGGCTATCAGTACCAGCTATGCAGTATTGTTAGTATTGATAGGAGGTATTTTTGTATACGGGTTACTCTATAATTATATGTATGCCCCTAACATTGTGACAGATGTCCCTATCGCCATAGTCGACAATTCGCACAGTGAGTTGAGCCGTAATTTTATCCGTTGGCTAGATGCTACTCCGCAAGCTGATGTTTACAGTCAGGCAATGGACTATAATGAAGCCAAAGAATGGATGAAACGAGGCAAAGTACAAGGAATACTGTATCTGCCACACGATTTTGAGACACGGGTATTTCGCGGAGATGAATCTATTTTTTCCCTTTATGCAACAACTGATGCATTTTTGTACTTTGAAGCCTTACAAGGAGCTTCGTCACGTGTGATGTTGGCGATTAACGATAAATACCGACCCGATGAAGCTGTGTTTCTGCCCCCACAGGGATTATTGGCTGTAACTATGGCAAAACCGATCAATGTAGAAGGGACCGCACTTTATAATTATACGGAAGGATATGGCTCCTACCTGATTCCTGCCGTTATGATGATTATTATATTTCAAACTTTGCTAATGGTTATCGGTATGGTGACCGGAGAAGAATATAGTTCAGACGGAATCCGTACTTACGCTCCTTTCGGCCATACTTGGGCAGCCGCCATACGCATTGTAGCAGGAAAGGCATTTGTATATTGCGGATTGTATGCTATCTTTTCTTTCTTTTTATTAGGATTGCTCCCTTATTTTTTCAGTATTCCCAATATTGGAAATGGTCTGTATATTGTGCTATTAATGATTCCTTACCTGATAGCTACTTCTTTCCTCGGACTAGCTGCTTCCCGTTATTTTACCGATTCGGAAGCACCTTTGTTAATGATAGCTTTCTTTTCAGTCGGATTGATTTTCCTTTCCGGAGTTTCTTACCCAATGGAGTTAATGCCTTGGTATTGGAAAGCGGCACATTATATTCTTCCGGCAGCTCCTGCAACACTTGCTTTTGTACAATTAAATTCAATGGGAGCAAGTATGGCTGATATACGACCAGAATATATTACTTTATGGATTCAAGTACTCGTTTATTTTATATTAAGTATATGGGTATACCAAAAAAAGCTTCAGAAAAGTCAACTTCGTTAAGTAAATAATCAACTTAGGAAACAAAAAATTTCCAAACGAAAGTTTTCTATAAGAATGTGCTACATTTCTTTGTTTTTCTCATCGCTTTTGTATAGTTTCGTAAACTATTATTTTTAAATAGCAGTTAAAAACAATTTAAAAATAAATGATTATATGAAATACATTGTATATATTTTCCTTTTGTTTCCTATTCTGGTCACGGCACAAACTTACAAATATATAGGAATAGAAAATGGATTAAGTAATCGAAGGATATTCAACATTCAGAAAGATGATCAAGGCTATATGTGGTTTCTTACCAATGAAGGAATGGATCGTTATAATGGTAAAGATATAAAGCATTATAAACTGAACAAAGATAATAATTCCGTTGCTTCCCAAATACACCTCGGTTGGTTATATGCTACTCCGGAGGCAGGTTTATGGGTGATTGGCAGAAAAGGACGTCTCTTTCAATATGAAAAGCAATATGATCGTTTTACGATAGGATATAAACTACCGGATATATCGAAAACGATTAGTTATGGTTATGTAGACCACAACAATAATATTTGGTTATGCTGCAATGATTCTATTGTATTATACAATATCAAAAATGCTCATACATTTCAGTTCCCTAATATACTACACAGCAATATTACAGCCATAGAGCAGATAGATGACAATCATTTCTTTATAGCAACAGAAACAGGCGTGAGGTATGCTAAACTGGAAAACGGTGCTTTACAAATTATCCCTACCGAGACGCTTGATTATTTTCATACGCAAGTAAGTGTGTTGTATTTCCAGCAACAGCAAAAAAAATTATATATCGGCTCATTTGAGAGGGGTATTTTTGTATATGATATGCTTTCCCAAGAGATTATCCGGCCTGAAGCAGATCTTAGTGATGTGAATATAACCCGTATCAGACCATTAAATGAAACAGAACTATTAGTGGCAACCGAAGGCATGGGCGTATATAAGCTAGACATGAACAAATGCATATTAGAACGTTACATATCAGCAAATTACCAGAGCTATAATGAAATGAATGGTGACAACATCAATGACGTATTTGTTGATGAATCAAAACGAATATGGCTTGCCAATTATCCTACAGGAATTACAGTTATAGATTATCGTTATGAAAACTATCATTGGATGAAACACTCTATGGGCAACAAGCAGTCCATTGTCAATGACCAGGTGCACGCTGTCATTGAAGACAGTGATGGAGATTTATGGTTTGGTACGAGTAACGGCATTAGTCTTTACAATTCGGGAACGGGAGAATGGCATTCTTTTCTGAGTTCTTTCAATCATCAGCTAAAAGACAAAAATCATATATTCATAACTTTATGTGAGGTTTCACCCGGCATTATCTGGGCAGGAGGCTATACTTCCGGTATATACAAGATAAATAAAGCAGATTTATCCGTGGAATATTTCTCTCCTTATTTACTTTCACACATAAATATGCGCCCGGATAAATATATCCGTGATATGATAAAAGACTCAAAAGGACATATATGGTCGGGAGGATACTATAATTTAAAATGCTTTGATTTGGCAACTAACAGTGTTCGCCTATATCCGGGAGTAAGTTCTATTACAGCTATTGCCGAAAAGGATAGTCATAATATGTGGATCGGAACGGCAATGGGATTGTATTTGCTGAATAGAGACTCCGGGAAATACGAATATATTAAGTTGGAAGCCGGATCGACCTACATCAATACGCTTTATCAAGCAGATAACGGACTGCTATATGTTGGTACGAATGGAGCGGGAGTATTTATATATGATGCACAAAATAAGAAATTTGAGCATTATATAGCTAAAAATTCCGCACTTGTTTCCAACAGCATTTTTACTATTTTGCCTGAAGTTGACGGACGAATCATGATGAGTACGGAAAATGGGGTCACCAGTTTTCATACGAAGGAAAAAATATTCCATAACTGGACCAAAGGAGAAGGATTATTGCCTGCCTATTTCAATGCTTCATCCGGAGTATTACGTAAAAATAAGAACTTTGTATTTGGTAGTACGGACGGAGCTATCGAACTTCCCCAAAATGTAAAGTTCCCCGATTATGTATATACAAAGATGATATTCAGCGATTTGAATATTTCATACCAGCCTGTATATCCGGGAGAAGAAGATTCTCCATTGGAGAAAAGTATCAATGATACGGATGTGTTGGAGCTGAAATATAATCAGAATACATTCTCATTTAGAGTTTCCACTATCAACTATGATTCTCCGGGAAATGCTCTCTATGCATGGAAGTTGGATGGTTTCTTCGAAAAATGGACCGAACCGGGAACAGCCAATCTGATTCGCTATACCAATTTGCCACCGGGAAAATATACTCTTTATGTACGTGCCATTTCAAGGGAAGAACATGATATTGTTTTTGAAGAGCGTACAATGAGAATTGTCGTTACGCACCCTTTTTGGTCTAGTTGGTGGGCAATCACTTGTTACGTGTTATTAGTAATTTTGGGATTCATCTTTATTCTACGGGTTATGAATTTAAGAAAGCAAAAGAAAATTTCAGATGAAAAGACGAGTTTCTTCATTAATACAGCTCATGACATACGTACTCCGCTAACTCTGATTAAAGCTCCTTTAGAGGAACTGCTGGATGAAGAACCTTTATCCGCCAACGGAATAACTCGTGCAAATACTGCATTAAGAAATGTGGGGACTCTTTTACGGTTAACCAACAATCTTATTAATTTTGAGCGTGCGGATGTGTATTCTTCAGAATTGTGTGTTTCCGAATATGAGTTGAACACCTATATGCACGAAGTATATGAAACTTTTTCTTCCTATGCTGCTATCAAACATATTGACTTCACCTATGAGAGTTCTTTCAGTTATTTGAATGTGTGGTTTGACAAGGAGAAAATGGATTCAATTCTAAAAAACATTTTATCAAATTCACTAAAATACACTCCGGAGAATGGTAAAGTAAGTGTTTCAGTATCCGAAAGTAATGATTCTTGGAAAGTAATAATTGAGGATACGGGCATTGGAATTCCATCCAGTGAGCAGAGTAAGTTGTTCAAGCTCCATTTCCGAGCCAGTAATGCTATTAATTCCAAAGTTACGGGTAGTGGCATCGGGCTAATGCTGGTAGGAAAATTAGTTCGTCTTCATGGTGGTAAGATTAATGTGGAAAGTATAGAACATCAAGGAACTACTGTCAGGATTGTTTTCCCGAAAAGTAATAAGCATTTTCAGAATGCCGGTTTGATTCCACCAGCCAAACCGTTGGAACAGACTCCTGAACTGACGGTTCCCAATATTTCTGCCACACCGGTGAATACCGTAGAAACAACAAACTCACAACGTATTCTAATTGTAGAAGACAATGATGAATTGCGTTCCTATCTGGTCAGTTCATTATCTTCGATGTATCACGTACAAGCTTGCGGAAATGGGCGGGAAGCACTAATTATTGCAAAAGAATTCTGGCCCGACCTTATTCTTTCAGATATCATGATGCCGGAGATGAGAGGCGATGAGCTATGTGTCGCTATAAAAAATGATATTGAGACATCACATATTCCGGTACTGCTGCTTACAGCTTTGGGAGATGAAAACAACATTCTTGACGGGATGTCAATCGGTGCAGACGCATATATTGTCAAACCTTTCAACGTGAGAATATTGAAAGCAAGTATTGCAAACTTATTGGCTAACAGGGCGTTGTTACGTAGCAGATATGCTAATCTGGATATTGATTCGGAACCTATGATACCGTCAGCAAACGGAACCACCAGTCTTGATTGGCAGTTTATATCCGCTGTAAAGAAAAGTATTGAGGAAAATATGGATAATACAGGTTTCTCTGTCGATGTACTTTGTGAGTTGCATCACATGAGCCGTACTAGTTTCTATTGTAAACTGAAGGCGTTGACAGGACAGTCTCCGACAGATCTGATTCGAATTACCCGTTTAAAACGTGCTACACAACTATTAAAAGAAGGTGGACATACTATTGCCGAAATCTCAGATATGACCGGCTTCTCTGAAAGCAAATACTTCCGGGAGGTATTCAAGAAACATTATAAGATGAGTCCGACTAAATATGCAAAAGAAGGAAGTAACTCCTCTCCTATTATAACGGAAGACAATTTATCCGATGACTAAAAAGGAGGTAACTTTCTCGTTTTAGGAAAAAGTTACCTCCTTTAATTATTCTTCGAATGAGTTATTTACATATCAGATACTTAATGAAAAGATAACCTCCGAATACTTGCAGACACATCCCGGGAATTCCAATGCGGAAATCCTGGATAGCATTATAAAAATTACCAATGTATATCCATTCTCCTAATGTACCTGCTACCTGATAGGCAAATACTACCCCTATCAGCATTATGACAGAAATACGTCTGAAGTGTTGCGCTGTCCATCCGGCAGCAATAGCCAATAATACGGATTTCAATAAAATTACAGGTAATGTGGCGGGAGCCGGCATACTAAACAGCAGAGAATTTATAGCCGGTGATAAGACGGCAGTCAGTAAACCGACTTTCCAACCATATTTATAAGCCCCAATCAGTGTAAAGAAGTAGATTGGCAGCCAAGTTATTCCTCCTTGTGGAATGAGATGAAAGAGTTGGGGAAAAAGGATGTTACCAATGATGAATAACGAGGCTGCCCAATAGGTCTTTACGTTGCTGTAATCCAACGAATAGAGTTTCACGGTTGTTGTTTCCATATCTTCATTATTTTAAAAATTCACATTAATGCCACCCATAAATGTTGCTTTTGGCATGGGATAGCCTGCATTTATTTCATATCGTTGCGCTAACAAATTCTCTCCTTTGACAAAGATATCTGCAAAATGACATATACGATAGTTGCCTCGAAGATTCCATAGAACAAAATTTTCTTGTTGCTCATGCCTCTTTGTAACGGAGGAATAAAGTCCGCTCACATATTGAAAGCCTGTTGAAATATTCCAACGACCGGAGGTATAGTCCATACCTGCATATAGTTTATGTTCAGGAGCGGCCAGAACGGGATTTTCCATGTGCAGCCAACTATAATTGGCATAGATGTTCCAATGAGAGTTAATACGATAGCCGACATTGGTTTCAATGCCCCAGTTTTCAATTTCTCCGGAGTTGATATTCAAAGGAGGCGTCAATCCATTACTCATAATAATATTGTCGCCATTGATGTAGTAAAGGTTCATTCCGTAAGACAATGCTCCTTCCAATAAACATTGAGAGTACGAGAACTCATAATTAATCATCTTTTCAGGCTCCAACTCGGGATTGGCAGGAGCAAACATATACATTTCCCGGATAGTCGGATTGGCACGACATCCGTCTGGAACTTCAGGACCGTTGGCGCGACATCGATGCTGAGACCATCATAGCCGACATCTCCAATG
>ENA-USYR01000993-USYR01000993.1-human-gut-metagenome-genome-assembly--contig:-NODE-993-length-12763-cov-35.254533_pt1 | contig 12763 bp, 10 predicted proteins | sample MGYA00250064_ERZ773510 | MGnify/ENA primary metagenome ERZ773510 (study PRJEB29103, sample SAMN06112082) | human gut metagenome | biome: human gut; feature: ankylosing spondylitis patient; material... | reverse complement strand
TATGTTCCATTTTCTGTGTCCCATGAGCGTTCCGTAGCCAGATCTGCATAAGTTGTTTCGTTGTAAGTACTACCAGGATCGGAAATGGAAAGAACATTTTTGATATTATTTGATTTTCGGTTGATATTATTGTGAAATACATTACTTGTGAGTAAAAATTTCTCGGAGAAAAAGTTAGTGGTGAGTCCGAGCCCTTTACGGAACTTTCCTCTGTCGTTCTTTGAGTCCATGTTGCTGCCTGTACTAGCCAATAGGTGTGCCTTCCATGAGCTGATGAGTTTGCTTTTGGTTTCTATGTTGAGCACTCTGGTGAGATCCCCTCTGTACATTAGTTTTTTTGTTTTCGTATTTTCATATTCATCATAAGCCTTGATTTTTAATACATCTGTTGCAGAAAGATTCTTTAGTGCTGCCATTGGGTCACTTCCGAATATTAGTCTGCCGTCTATATAAGTTTTGGTTACTTGTTTTCCCATGATTTTGACGGAATGGTCGTCAGTCTCTGTTCCGGGAAGTTGCTCGACTATATTCATAGCGACATCCCCTTCTTGTACGTTGACTGCCTTCGGGTTGAATATTAGCGTGTCGCCATTTTGGGTCACAATGGGGATTCTGCCCTTGATGGTGACTTCCTCCAGTTGGATGGATTCATCCAAAATTTCTATGTAAAGATTAGAATTCTTTCCAGCTATTATATTTAATTCTTTTTCAACTTTCCGACACCCTATTGCAGTGATAATGAGTTTTGCTTTTCCTGTTTTTATGGGTTTGAAACGGAATACTCCATTTATGCTTGTTGTTTTCAGTGTGTCTTTTGCATAGATCAAAAAGATATTGGCACCGTCTAATGAACCATTAGATCCATTTTCTTGTTTGTGTATAATAAATCCCGATAGCTCATTTGTTTTATCTTGAGCATTTATCGGTAAAGTAATGTATAACAATAAAAAAATAGAAATAAATTTTTTCATATTGCTGTTTTATAAAAAGTTTAGTGATAGTGTGTGGTTTTATTTGTCTAAGGCTTGTGAACTTTCTTTTAGGAAGAAGTTCACCACCCTACGGCTTCCAATTCATTCTTGTTTTGTTTCATAACCCAGATAACTTGCTTGGAGAATTTTTTTGTCGGCCTTAGAAATGCCTATACTATATTCTCCATCAATATCAGTTATAATACCATTAGTACTACCCACTTCGATAACGCTCGCACCTATTAGTACCTCTTTTCCTCCTTCAGTATAAACAACCCCTGTGATTTTCTGACTGAAAAGGACCATTGGGGAGATCGGAGATTGAAGTTTTTTGTTTTTGAAAAACTCAGTACTTTTATTGTCTCTTCCCTTGATTATTGGAGAGGACGGGGCTTCTTGTGCAAAAGAACACATCATTATAGTAAATATGAATACAATGAATAAAATAATCTGCTTCATAATATAATTTTTTTTAATTGTTATACATTTTACTGTCACTAAACTTTTTATAAACATACACGTTGAATGGTAGAGGAAAGGCTAAATTACCCTGTCAATCATCGCTATCAAATAATCGCATTTTCCACGTTCAATATCATTACTAGCCAAAGAACGAGCTTGTATCAAATAGCGACGTGTACTTTTCAACTTATCATAGCAAATGGCTTCGATATCTGTACCGGAGTAAAAATTAACAGAAGTCATAGGTTCCATACCAGATTGTTTTTCTGTTGCAGATATAGAGGCAAAAGTTGTCAGCAATCCTAATGATTGTAACTTATGATTAGTTTGCTCGTTGAGAGCAATGGAAGTTACTCTTGTTGATACAGCCTTGTCAATAGCCTTTAATGTCGGACACATTCCTTTTAAAGAACTGATATATACAGACAGTTGTGCAATCATTGGAGCACTTAAAGGTTTCCCATTTAAAGTTTCTTTGAATAATTGTTTCTCTATATCATTCAAATATGCTTCTTGGGTATAAGGTCTAGTTGATTTCTCTACACTCAATCCCATACGCATCAAACGAAACATCAAAGACATCATTGGATACCCGTTATTGTAAATCCATGTTGACATATCAGGATTGACACCACCTAAACGCAAGAAATCCTTATTAGAGTCCAGCCAACTTAAATCATAGAAGGTACTGAATATCTTTTGTAAGACTTTCTTTTGCATATCTGCCGATACCGGTTGATATGAAGGAACATTGCTTTTTTCGTTGGCTTCATTGATATAAATACCTCCGATATAAGAAGATACAGGTGACAATGTTTTATTGATTAATTCAATAATCACAAAATCAGGAAATAACTCCCGGTAATCATTGGGAATATTATCGTCGTGAAACCAGGCAGGACTATTTTTAACTACATACTTCACATGAGCGATTTGTGCATCTAAAGAGGCTATCGGATCATTACCTAAATCATAGTTTTGGCAACGCGGGTCTGTAGCATAAGCTGGTGAACGCTTTCCATAGAAATAGCGTGGATCTCCATCGTGTTCCATAGCCCATTTCTTCAATGTGTCTGATTCATTTTCACTGGTGGCGGCATACAGATATTTAAGCGTAAATGCATCACATACACCCGGTTTGTCGACAATCAATACCACTCCTTTTTCTTTATCACCGGGCTGTGCCAGATAATTGTATAATACATTGTCCATGACTGAAGCTGTGATACCATATTTTTGAGTAAATTCAGGAGAACGCAGTTCTTCAGGGGAATATGCTGCAGAACCAGCCAAATTAGTTGCCAATCCCAAACTAAGGCCAAATGCTTTTAGCATACGTGCTGTCAGATTCTCACAGATCACCTCATCGGCAATGTAATAAGTCCGGAAGCGCGGATCAATCTCTGCCATTTGGTATACTCCATTACGACGTACGCTGACGGCAAGGTCGCGTGGTACTCCTATCTTGCTACTTAAGATTTCTCCAGTGCGTAAGTCAGTGACATTGTATGCGGTAACTTCCGAGTTGTTGTTATTCAGGAAAGCAATCGTATTTATCATTGGGTTATTAGCACGGAAAGTTGAATCTTTCTCATACGGTTTTATTATGATTGGTTTTCCTATTCCTAAGTCTTCAAATATTATATTCCATTCATCTGCACTTTTTTGGATGGCTTTTACCCAGCTATCTTGAATCAGAGTGTCGATGTAGAAAACAACAGGTTGTTGTGTCGTTATATTACGTCGTGTTACATAATATCCTTTCTTGAAACGTTTTTCATTACGATAGTCCGTGTATGCGATATAACCTGTTCCTACACGTGGGTTGGCTTCGCGGGTGTTCATTTTTTCTTTCGACAGTAGGGCTAGTGTCGTTTGTACCGACATGGTTAATTCCGGTTGTTCTTTGGAGACGAATCCCATGATGCTGATGCTCAACTTTGCAGTACAGTTTTGAGTGATACTGATACAATTGTCGAATGCATCTGCAGAGTCCACAAAAGATGTTTTACTTTGAGGGGAAGCACTTACAATTGTGAGCATACCTCCATAACTGCGTCCGCTAAGATTGAGTACATCTTTATTGGAACAAGAGAAATAGGAAGTGGCATTAAATACAACAGCCGTTGAATCGCTGGTGTATCCTTCAATTGGAAATGCTTTGTAAATAGCATTACTACGAGATAATGCAAAAGCCGCTTCTTGATTATCGTCCTGTTCGTTGAGGCGAACATTATATTTCGGATCTCGGAATAATATTAATGAATCGGTTTTATCAATAATCAGATACCTACTTTGAGCAGCTTTTGTGCCCGCCAGCGAAATGTCACTTGCAGTAGTGATGGCAGAGTTCACTAAAAAATCCCGTCCCATTAATTCAACCGGTAGTTCCAGATAAATCTTATCTTCGTACTGATGAACTGTGATTGTCCCTTTATTGATTGTATATTTCTTCTTATCTTTGAAAAGCTTGTCGTAGACACTCTTTTTTTTCTTTTGAACACTGTCAGTCTGTTGTTCGGTTTTTGCTTTTCCTTTTTTCTTTTTGGAGCGGGCATTGGCTTCATTTGTTGATCCGATAATCAACAAAATTGGCATCAACCATAAAAATAGTATTTTCATCTTTTGTCCCTCCCTTATTTTAAGTTGATGTCGAGCATCTTTAATAATAATTCATAGTGAGCTTTCGTCTTCCCTGATGCACTGGCTGCCTTTTGTTTCATCAGTTGTTTGGCTTTAGCTATATATGCGTATACATCTGCTTGTGTAACTTTAGCCGTCATAGAAAAACGATTCAACGGTCTCCATTCAAAACCTGCTACAGGGTTGTGTATAACATCCTCTTTGATAGCATGTCCCTGGCAACAAGTATATCCGAACTGGCGGTGATTGATGTCAAGTGGTTTTTCTCCGGCCAATGCTTTCCCGGCTCCTTTGATTGTGAAACCGGCAGTTTGCATCATCATGTATATATATTGTTTCTGGAGATTCATTTGGGATTCTGTTAATGTACGTCCGGAAATGGTCGGTTTCCATACAAAATTGTATATCATGTTGAAAGCCTCGGCAGCAGTAAATGAATCTTTTTCTAATCCTTCGTATTGTGATACCTGAAAAGGTACAGGCAGTATATATCTCAACATGAAGTTTTGAATAGTTTGTTTAGGGGAACCGGAAATTGGGAATTTAGTTAACAAGTTTTTGTTGTCAAGCCAATTCAGATCGTTATAAATCTCGAATAGGTAATTCAGGGCTTCTTTTTGTTGTGCCTTTGGGATCTGTGCAAAACGTGGCATTGTGTCCCCTTCTTTAACTTCGTTGACAAAATAGCCGCCTACATTGCCTGCTACATGGGTAACGTACATTGCAAGTTGTTCTACGATACCAATAAATAAATCTTCACGGTATTCGTATGTATCGTCACCTTCGGAAATCCAACTTTCCAGATTATTCATAATATACTTAAGGTTCTTGATGCCATATCGAGTTGCTTTCATGGAGTTGTCACCAATATCTTCCGTTTGTGAACGGGGATCAACAACTCCATATACTTGTTGTTTTCCATATCGGTACACTGGATTCTCTTTAATGGCATCACTGATCCATTTGCCTGTTATAATTGCTTCTTCCTCTGCAGAATTAACATTGAATACCGGAGTATACGTCCATTTAATGAGGTATTTGTCGTATTCACCAAAGCGGGGAGGAGTCAATTTAACGCCACGTTCTTTATCGCCAGGTTGTGCTACATAGTTGAAGCGGGCATAATCCATAATGGAAGGAGTAGTGCCATACTTCTGCGTGAATTCCGGTGAACGTAAAGAATCTACCGGGAAAGTGGAAGAAGCTCCCATATTATGCATAAACCCTAAACAGTGACCGATTTCGTGTGAAAGTACATAGCGTAATGCGTCTCCAACCATTTCATCCGGAATATTGACAGTGCGTACATCCTTATCGGCTTGTGCTGTTTGCACGAACAACCAGTTACTGATAAGCTTGATAACATTATGATATAAATATACGGAGGCATTCAAGATTTCTCCGCTTCGTGGGTCTACCCATGATGGTCCCATAGCATTCTCAATGCTTGATGGAGCATAGCGAACACATGAATATTTGATATTGTCCGGATCGAATTCCGGATCATCAGTCGGGAAATCTTTGGCTGCTACAACATCTTTGAATCCAATCTGCTCGAATAATTCATTCCATTGGGTGACTCCTTCCCGCAGATATGGTTTCCATTTTTCCGGGAAAGTGTTATCGATGTAGAAAACAATCTGTTTAGTGGGTTTCACTTTCTCACCACGTAGGTAGGCAGCAGTGTCAGACGGTTGTATATCCCATCGATTGGCATAGTAAACAGGTGCGGTCGTTTTAGCTCCTTCGCCTAGTTGTTCGCGTCCGGTAAAGAATACACCGATACGGTAATCTGCCATACGTGGACGGTAAGGCTTTTCTTTCAACAGCATGATAGAACGTGTCATTTCTGCGGTGAATGGACGGTCTTTTATGAGTGACGCCCCTTGTGAATTGCTGACAGAGAATGTATATGACAGACAGCTTTTAATAGAAACATTATCTTTGAAAGCCTTGATTTGTGAAATGTAAGAGCAGTCGGATTGATAATTCTCTGTACGATTGTACATTCCATAGATTGAATTACGATCGAATGGACTCATTTTTTTGTTGTCGCTTAAGAAAACTCCGGTCATATCGAATACGATAGCAGTTGAGTCATTATTATATGCCTGAATTTTCTGGTTACTAATAATCGCTCCTAGTGTACTTTTGCGTAAAGCTTCATCAATTTGTGTGCTACCAGTAATATAATCAGTATTTACCTGACGTAACTGTACATGTGTTTTATTTCGTGTAAACATGACATGGAGTAGATCGGTTGGTTTGGAACCGACCACGGCATTACCATTATCAGAGATGCTGGTAACAGTGGAGCCAATAAGCATATCTTTATTGATTAAATCCACAGGAAGTTCAAAATATACTTTTCCATCCAGCAGATGGAGAGTAATCAGCCCCTTAGCTGTTTCATGCTTCTTCTTAAATAGTTTATCATATTCACTTTCCTTTTTTGCAGGAGTTGTTTGTTCCGTTTTTGCCTTCTTTTTTTTCCAGAAGAATGGAAATTTACGCTGTGCGTCAATGGTGGTAGACGAAGCTACCACCATTGCTGCAAGTAAGAGGATTTTTTTTCTCATATCAGTTCTTTAATGTATTTTTATGAAATTAGATTAATATCCTGTTGTCGTTACATCTAGAATTTTGCCAAAACCATCATAGGTTTTGGCTTTGGAAGGGTCGAGTGTGCCACTAGCAACTTGTGTAATTGGGATAATGTGTACCTTTCCTTCATATTCGCTTGATTGTGTAGTAACAATGATAGCTTTATTATTCCATTCGGTTTGAGGGACAGTAGGATTATCTCCGACAATTAAATTACAATTGTAATTATATAGTCCTTGTTGATACATTTTGGCTTTCGTAATAATTTCTCCGGATTGTGGAGTATATTTAGCTGTTGTCGAAACAGTGGCAGTACTACCAGCCCCGTAATTTATGGTGTAGATACCATCAGTAGTAGTTACATATAATAATAGATTTCTGTTTGAAAAGAATATAGATATTGCTTTATCTAGCAGTGCGGTTCCTTCCGATGGAATCGTATATTTATTTCTGGCAGATGCAGGTTGACTGGGTGAAGTGACTATCCAGTTATCTCCATCATAATGGCCTTCTTCTCCAATGTATCTACTAAAAGTGTAAATAGAATATGTTCCGTTCGTATCATCTTTCATGAGAAATACGATTTGGCTCATATCTTCAAATACAACAGCTGAAATTGCTGTTTGATTGGGTAATTTGTTCGGATCAAAATTATTATTAGCATCAAAGCTTTTCACTTGCATAAATTGTCCGGAGCCATTACAAGTAATAAATGAAGCACGTTCTTTATCATAAAATGTTAGATGTTGCTGGTCGGCTCCAGATAAAGAATTAGATACATGTCCAGTATTGGGACTATATGCTATTACGTTATTGTTTACTTTATATGAACTTAATGCCCCAGCAGGACCACTAAATCTGTTTACTGTTGATGAAGCTAGAGTATACAAATTGTTGGAAGTATTAATATAAAAATTGCTGTGGCTTTGAAAAGCCGATAATACTTGCAATCCGTTGGGTTTGTCAATGATGAGAGACTGATCCTCGAATTGACCATTTTGTGTATAATCAAGACAATTAAAACGCGCTAATGTTGCATCACCTAAAATAGTCCAGACCTGATTTGTTTGAATAGATGAACCATATCCCATCACTTCATAAACAAGTGTTTGCATTAGACCATTAAAAGGCTGTCCATTAAGCGATGTTAATATCTTTCGAAAGATTTGTTCGTCCTTATTATAATTCACGGTAAATGCTTGATTGTTTATAAGAGTTAGATCTGATGTTGTACCATTTTGTGTGTCACTGATTAATAATCCATCAAGAAAAGTGCTTTGTACATATATTTTCCAATATTTAGTATATTGCAGATTATCATGAACAGTATCTGTTATAGTTAATAATAGAGTGTATGGTGAGGTAGATACCGGACGTTCTACGATATAGTTTAATTGAGGATCTGTACTGATAATTTCATATTCAAAATTATAGGAAGAGGAGGAAGTGACAGGAGTTTCTGTTAGAGCCCATTCATAAGTTAATGCATCTGTATTGGTACCTTCGGCAATTTGAATGTCAGGTATCAATGTTAATTCTTCCATGCTTCCTACATAAAGTTCACTCTGTTTTTCTGTAAAAGTAATATTGCCTATATTGTTAGTTGCTAATGTACTACTATCGTCATAGCAAGAATATAAACTGAGTAGACATAGCAATAGAGGACTAATAAATATATATTTTTTCATACTTCTTTATTTTATGTTAATATTTACGAGCTTCAATTGGTTGACCCAATAAGGTACCTGCATCATGTAATAGTGGTGTGTCATGTGTGCTATTATATTCTTCTATGTATTTTCCTAGTTGAGTTGCAAAACTAGAATAGCTTTGTTCAACATTTAATAGAATATAGTGAGGTAGATACTTATAATTAGCCTGCGTGAAATATCTTTTATATGCAGCCGGATATTCGGGATGTGCATCCGGATTATCCCAATCATTCCAGTTGAAAGCAGCTATTATGGTTTTAAGCGCATTAGGACTGTAATAGCTAATACTAGAAGACGAAAAAGATAATGGGCTTTGTATTAACATATTATATGTTATTCTAGTATATGTGTTAGGAGGAGTGGGTATTGAATTACTCCATGACAAAGCTGCATTTAAATATAGTGAGGGACCTTTTTCTAATTCGTCAGAAGATTGAATAGATATTCGTAGTTCATACGTCTTATCTCCAGTTACATTATATAATTTAATCCTTATATATCCTTCGTTGTGATTGGCGGGGATTATTCCTTCCATTAGCTCATAGGATCCTTCTGTTGCTGTACTCTTTTCTGTATCTATTGTATAGTTGACAGTTGTTGTTTTATTAATAGTATTAATTCTTTATTTATTCTTTCGCGATACCAGTTCTTCCATGACAGTGGAAAAGAACCGGATAACCATTGCTACCATCAAGGAAGGTGAGTTTAATGATTATATTCGTGTCATAGGCCAGGTACTTCCCAACCGTATGATTTATCTGGATGCTATTGAAGGAGGAAGGGTAGAGGAACGTCTCTTTGAAGAGGGAGCCATGGTAAAGAAAGGAGATGCTATCCTTCGTTTAAGCAATCCGTTGCTTAACATTGGCATCATGCAAAGTGAGGCTGATCTTGCTTATCAGGAAAATGAGCTCCGTAATACCCGTATCAGTATGGAACAGGAACGGCTGGCCCTGAAACAGGAACGTATCGGTATACATAAAGAGTTTCTTACAAAGAAACGGCGTTACGAACAATACAGGCGTTTACTGGAAGAACAACTGATAGCTCGTGAAGATTACCGGTTGGCAACTGAGGAATATGAAGCGGCCCGTGAACAATTGCTTATCTTAGACGAACGTATCCGTCAGGACAGCCTGTTTCGTCTGACGCAGATCGCCAGCCTTGACGAGAATATTCTAAATATGAAACGCAGTCTTACTTTGGTACGTGAACGGTTGGAGAATCTTAAGGTGAAAGCACCGATAGACGGACAGGTAGGAAACCTTGAAGCCCAAATAGGACAATCCATTGCGGCAGGCGAGCATATAGGGCAAATCATCACCGCCGACTTGAAAGTACAAGCATTAATTGACGAACATTATGTGGAACGGGTGGTTCAGGAGTTGCCGGCCGATTTCACACGTGATGGTGAAAATTATAAGCTGGAAGTGACTAAAGTATATCCTGAAGTGAAAGAAGGACAGTTTCGTACCGATTTTCGTTTTACTATGGGACGTCCGGAGAATATCCGTGCCGGGCAGACTTATCATGTCAATCTCCAGTTGGGCGATCCGGTGAAGGCTGTTCTGATTCCTCGCGGTGGCTTTTTTCAGACAACCGGAGGTAGATGGGTGTATGTTGTCGATGAAAGTGGTAAATTTGCTGTTCGTCACCCCATTCGCATCGGACGGCAAAATCCGCAGTACTATGAGGTGACCGAAGGGTTGAAGCCCGGGGATCGGGTGATTGTTTCCGGATATGAATTGTTTGGCAATAATGAAAAATTAATATTGAAATAAGTCTGCAATATGATCAATTACTTTTTGCAAGTGATACGTAGCCAACGGGTTAAGAAATCCCTGGTATTGGTAAATATAATAGGATTGTCTGTCTGTATTGCAACAGCATTACTCATCATACTTTATGTATGGTCGGAGTTGAGCTACGATTCATTCCATAATGCCGGGCGTGTATATCGTGTCGAAAGTCGGTTGTATGAAGGCGAAACGCTTACAGATAACTGGGCAACTACAGCTTATGGGCATGCGCCCACAATGGTGCGCGAGATTGCCGGCATTGAGAAGTATGTTCGTGTGACGGCACAAGATCGCGAACAAGTGGTGAATTATTTTGATAGAAGGTTTGCCGAAGAACATTATTGTTACACCGAACCTGCTTTTTTTGAGATATTCAATTTTCCGATAATCAAAGGGAACAAGACCGGACAACTGGTGCGTCCTAATACGGTAGTATTGACTGAAAGTGCGGCAAGCCGTTATTTCGATGGTGAAGATCCGATAGGGAAGGTGTTGACTTTCAGTACGTCTTCATCGCAACAAAATTTTGAAGTAACCGGTGTGATAGCGGATATGCCTGTTCGCTCTCATCTGAAATACGATTTTTTACTTTCATATAGTACGATTCCTAAAGAACGGCAAGACATTTGGTACATTCATGGAGTTTATACCTATGTTCGTTTGATGCCCGGAAAGCATCCGGCAGAGATAGAAGATGCTTTTCTCAGGATATCTGATAAGTATAAAACCGATGCATTGGGTTCTTCTGTTTCTGAATATGCTTTCAGACGGAACGCCCGTGGGAAGGAAGCTATTCGACGCTGGCAATAGCACCACCGACACCAACAGGAAAACAGCCTAAGTACCCACTGCTTCTTCATTTTTATTTGCAAAACCAAATGGAGCATTGGAGAATCATGGAACATGGTGGAAAAGAAATTTTTGGACATATTAGCTATTTGAAAGATGGCACCATTGGAAAAGCAGATGTCGTGTGCTGGAACTTTAAGAACCGACATGGAGACTGTTATTATTTTCATATTAGAAAAAAGGAAAATGAGCTTTATCTTTCAAAAGTAGAAAAGACACCGGAATAAAAACAGGAGGAAGCCAAAGTGTCTTTATTCGTAAAAAAAGAAAAAGAAGAAATTGCACGACTGAATGCTGAAATGCAGAACCTTCGTGAAGCCATGCCGTCAGAAAGCCGTACACTGGATGACATCAATCGTGAAATCAAGGCAACATCATAATCCGTATACTTGCTATCCCAAAGGCAAAAGCCATCGTGGTGCTTCGTAACCAGCAAAACATAACGAAAGCCGGCATCACGGGCAACTCTTAGGAATACCTCCATTCATAATTTCGACGGTTAGCGATGACTAACCACATAAAATTATACAACTTTCAGAGAGATGCGTCAAGCGGCGCTTAAGGTTTTCTGAAACGGATCGTAGCCCCTATGTATTTCAGAGAAGGATAAAGAAACAATCAATACTGGGTGGGCGATGTGGGGCCTGAAACGAAATTTACCATTTTACTTTATCAATATTGCAAGTGGAATGCCCGCAGGACACATCCTAAAGAAGGCCTGCGGGCATTCGCTTTTCTCATATCAGTGTATAAGACGGCAGGGCTTGGCTGCACCTTAGGACATCAGATAATGAGCTGCATCCTGCCACTGGGCCGGGGGATAATCCTCCGCTTTGAGCTGTTTCAGGGCCTGACGAACGCGCTCACGGCTGCACAGCAGTCTCAGATCCGAGAGATAGAGACAGCCTACAAGCTCCTGGAGATCTTCCATGAGACACTTTTCATCTGCCATTCTACTCACCACTTGGAGAGGATGCGGCCATAGATCAGGCTGCGTTCATAATCAAACTGCTTGATTGCCAGAATGACCGTGTCCCCCACATGGAAATCCAGGTCTGAGTGCAGTGTGGAGTAGTGGCAGAGACATACCGTTTCGTCGGAGAGCGTGCAGAACACGCCGCCGCCGTATTTGCCGGAGATGACCGCCTGCCGGCGGCTTCCGATAGCGTTTTTCAAATTCATGGGCATTCACCTCTCCACGATAGGTCAGGACCCGGCGCCGCCGACGCCAGGTCCACCAGGTTTTCAAATAACGGGTCAAGCTGTCGTCCTTCAGGCCAATCAGCGCAAATCCCACGGTCGGCACCAGCAGGCACAGCGTCACAATGATCTTCCATGTGATCGTAAAAGGCAGCAGCGCGGTGCAAAGACCCAGGACCGGCAGGCCCAGGACAACCGACTCGATTGCGTTTCGGATCTCGAAGAGCCCGAACAGCTTTCCCGCATCGGTATAGTTGACTGGGATGTAATAGGTTTCAGAATCCATGCTCGTCGTCCTCCTTGGACATCGAAAATAGCCACGGGGCAGCATCTAACTCGTGCGCCAGCCCGTCAAGCGCCGCCCGCCGGGAAGCGATGACAGCGGAAAAGGCCCGCCGGATCAAGGCCTCATGGCCCTTGCTCTGACTGGCCGTGTCAAGTTCAATCAGGCTGATCAGCTGTCTGGAAACACCGGCCGCATTTGCCAGGTCTGCCTGAGAAATACCGTAACGCAGACGGAGCT
>ENA-USYR01000985-USYR01000985.1-human-gut-metagenome-genome-assembly--contig:-NODE-985-length-12801-cov-40.520984_pt1 | contig 12801 bp, 8 predicted proteins | sample MGYA00250064_ERZ773510 | MGnify/ENA primary metagenome ERZ773510 (study PRJEB29103, sample SAMN06112082) | human gut metagenome | biome: human gut; feature: ankylosing spondylitis patient; material... | reverse complement strand
AACAACACTTTCCACCGTTTTATGTTCATTAAATTTGTGGTGGGATTGCATTGCATTCTTTATTTCAAAGTGTTTCAACAAGATACCGGAAGTACGTGTATCCTCCGCCAAAATCAGATCGACCTCTTTCAGGACTTTGATAGCCCGAAAAGTCATGTCCTCCAGATTCCCTACCGGCGTAGGCACCACATATAGCTTTCCCATCTTGTTTTTGTTTTATGCTGATTGATTAAAATATTTCTTTAGTAGCTCCAGAAAGTCGTTCACCGCCTCCTTTTCTTCATTCAATTCGACTTTCGAGGACAGAAATGCGACTGCAGTCTTGTAGGAACTCATTACTGATATCTGTTCGATAACCCGATTCATCAAATCAGTGTTGCCTCCGAACAGTTCACGAGAAAAACGGAAAGAATCATTCAAGCTGATAGCATGTCGCAAGCCGGCAGATAGTTTGAGACTTTCTCCCAACACAGCCGATTTAGGTTCTTCCTCTTTCACAACAGTTTCAACAACAGGCTCCTCAACAATTACCGGTTCCTCTTTTTTCCCTTCTTCTTCTTCTTCTTCTTCTTCTTCTGCTGCTGCTGCTTCTGCTGCTTCTTCTGCTGCTGTCTCTGCAGCTGCCGCTATTACGACAGGTTTCTCTTCCGCAACAATGGCTTCTCCTTCCTCATCTTCTTTCACAACAACCGATTCGAGAGATTGTATAATCACGGGGGAATCCTCTTCAGACCCGGCAACTTCATCCTCCTCTTCCGCTGTCTCTTCCACAGCTGACGGAGAAATTACCTGAACAGCATCCACCTCCTGCTGCAGTTCGTCCAAACGCCCCTGCATCCGTGTAATGCTCCGCTTCAACAGTTCAGACAAAGTCGGAGTCGGCTCCTTGGTAAATGAATCCATGAGATACTTCAACTCATGAACATCCAACTCAATATCTGTTAATAGCTTCTGTTTCATGTCAGTCCATTGTTTATACGGTGCGAATGTAGGAATAATTTATGCAATAACTTAAAATAATGGATAATTTAACAGTTCTTGCACATTGAATTGCTTACCTTTGTCCACATATTTATTTAATCAAGAAAACACAAAATCTCATGGTATTATTTTCAGAAGACCACATACAGGAGACTAGAAGAAGAGGCCGGATCGAAGTAATCTGCGGTTCTATGTTCTCCGGAAAGACAGAGGAATTGATTCGCAGAATGAAGAGAGCGAAATTCGCGAAACAACGTGTCGAGATATTCAAACCTGCTATCGACACCCGTTATTCAGAAGAAGACGTAGTCTCTCACGACAGCCATTCTATCGCCTCCACTCCCATCGATTCGTCAGCCAGCATTTTACTGTTTACTTCTGAGATAGATGTAGTAGGTATTGATGAAGCACAGTTCTTCGACAGTGGTTTGATTGATGTATGCAACCAGCTTGCCAACAATGGAATCCGTGTTATCATTGCAGGATTAGATATGGACTTCAAAGGAAATCCGTTCGGACCTATGCCACAATTGTGCGCCATTGCCGATGAAGTCTCCAAAGTTCATGCGATCTGTGTGAAATGTGGTCAGCTGGCTTCTTTCTCACATCGTACAGTCAAGAATGAGAAACAGGTTCTTTTAGGCGAAACAGCCGAATATGAGCCTCTGTGCAGGGAATGTTATCTCCGTGCACGAGAGGAAGATGAGCAGAAAGTATAAACTCTATAAAGAAACAGATTATGGAAAGGAAAAAGATAACATTCGACAGTTTTATACGCGGTTCCATCGGATGTGTGTTAGTTGTAGGAATATTAATGCTCGTGGAACGTCTTAGCGGAGTGTTATTGCCTTTCTTTATTGCGTGGCTGATAGCTTATATGGTCTATCCGTTAGTCAAATTCTTCCAGTATAAGCTACGATTAAAAAGCCGCATTATTTCCATCTTCTGTTCCTTATTCCTCATTACGGTTATCGGAGTCACTTTATTCTACCTATTAGTGCCACCGATGATTTCGGAAATAGGCAGAATGAACGATTTGTTGGTGACTTACCTCACCAATGGAGCCGGTAACAATGTACCTAAGAACCTTTCTGAATTTATCCACGAGAACATTGATCTTCAGGCGTTGAACCGTGTATTAAGTGAAGAGAATATCCTGGCGGCAATCAAGGATACCGTCCCCAGAGTGTGGACTTTGCTTGCAGAATCTCTCAACATTCTATTCAGCATCCTTGCCTCCTTCATTATATTATTATATGTAATCTTTATATTATTGGATTACGAAGCAATAGCTGAAGGATGGTTACATCTGCTACCCAATAAATACCGTACGTTTGCCTCCAACCTGGTTCACGACGTACAGGATGGTATGAACAGATATTTCCGTGGACAGGCTTTGGTTGCTTTTTGCGTAGGTATCCTTTTCAGCATTGGTTTCCTAATTATCGATTTTCCCATGGCTATCGCTTTGGGACTTTTCATCGGAGCATTGAATATGGTTCCCTACTTGCAAATCATCGGTTTCCTTCCCACCATTTTATTGGCAATTCTCAAAGCTGCCGACACCGGACAGAACTTCTGGATTATCATTGCATGTGCATTAGCCGTCTTTGCGATCGTACAAATCATACAGGATACCTTCCTTGTCCCCAAAATCATGGGAAAGATTACCGGACTGAATCCTGCCATCATCCTTTTATCTCTTTCTATCTGGGGTTCATTAATGGGAATGCTCGGCATGATTATCGCCTTGCCACTAACAACTTTGATGCTCTCCTACTACCAACGCTTTATTATCAACAAAGAAAAGATAAAATATGATGAAGTAGAAACTACTGATAATCAAGAAACAAGCCACAACGAGGAAAAATAATTGAAACTTTTTTCTACGGAATGCTTGCAAATTAAATAAAAGTAACTACCTTTGCACCCGCAATCAGGAAATAACTGATTCGCAAATAAGGATTGATTCGCTAGCTCAGCAGGTAGAGCACAACACTTTTAATGTTGGGGTCCTGGGTTCGAGCCCCAGGCGGATCACTGAAAACAAAAGAAAAATCAAGCAAATCCCTGATAATCAGACATTATCAGGGATTTATTTTTTCTGGCAGGTAGCAGAAAAAAGCCGTTTCAAGCATATTATTCCGAACACAGAAAATTAATTTTGTAAATTAAAAACGTTACGGTATAAAAAGTACATTTAGAATCCTCTTCTATTTAAAAAAGAACGAACCGAAGAAAGACGGACAGTGACTATTATAGTACGTATAACAGTCGATGGAGAAACCAAGCAATTCAGCATGAAGAAAACAATTCTCCCTGAAAGATTGGGATATAAAATCAGGTCGTACAGTTAATAAGAGCGGAAAAAACACTAGTGCCAAAAATATCCAAGTCGAATAAAGAACTGGATGATTTACGTGGTCAAATCTTCATACAATACACCAAGCAGCTAAACAACAATGGATATGTAGAGCCGAAGAAGTTACGCAATAACGTATTGGCTATAGAGGAAAAGCAATACAGCCTACTCACTTACTTTACGGAACATAATTGCAAATATAAAAATAAGATAGGAACAACACAGTAGTAGTGACTTGTTTTTAACAGTGGTTACCTAAAAAATATAAAAGTCACTACATATATTATTTCCTAAAAAACAACAGTAAAAAATTATATAATTACTATATTTGTAAACAGTAAATTAAAAGGAGGACATAAACCATGTATATATCAAAAGTTTCATTAGTAAACTACCGTAATTTTGAAAATTCTTTTTTTCTCTTTAACAAAGGAATAAATACAATTATAGGAGAAAACGCATCTGGTAAAACCAATCTATTTCGAGCTATTCGCTTAATTTTAGATGACACTTTGTTGTCATCAGCATATAAACTAAATGAAAATGATTTTAATCGTAATTTGAAGAATTGGAAAGGAAAGTGGATTATTATTAGTTTGGAGTTTAGTGAAATATCTAACGATGAAGCTGTTCAATCTTTATTTATTTATGGAAGTGGAGTTGTAGAAGGAAAAGCTACCCCAAAAGCAACATATAATTTATTTTTTAGACCCAAACCAGAAATTAGAAAACAACTTTCAGAGTTGAAAGCTGGCGATAAAGATGGACTAAACAAGATATTAGATAAAATTACAACTGAAGATTATGAAACATTTTTTACAGGGAAAAGTACAGCTGATTTTAATAATAAGAATGTTCAGCGTGAATTAATGGGCGATTTTGATAATGTTATTTTTAAATTCGATATAGACGAATTAAAATATGGAGGCCGTATACCACACCAATTGTCTATAAGTCGAGAAGTTTCATTCACTTTCATAAAAGCGTTAAGAGATGTTGTGTCAGATTTCCAAGACAATAGGAAAAATCCATTATTAACACTTCTTAAAAATAAAAGTGAAGACATAAAAGAAGAAGATTTTAAACCAATATCAACAAAAGTTGATGATCTGAATAAATCCATAGAAGAATTGGATGATATACAGATGATTACAAATAACATATCTGAAACTATTAAGGAGGCTGTAGGCACTACGTATTCTCCATCTTCATTATCTATTAAATCTAACTTACCAAGTGAAGCAGAAAAATTACTTCAGTCATTAAAGCTATTTATAGGAGAACCAGGAGAAGACTATGAAGGCGGTATTCATGAATTAAGTTTGGGAGGAGCAAATCTTATATTTTTAACATTGAAACTACTTGAATACAAATATAGAAAAGAAAAAGATAAAATAGCAAATTTTCTTTTAATAGAAGAACCAGAGGCCCATATTCATACACATATACAGAAAGCATTATTTGATAAACTAAATTATACTGATACACAAATTATTTATTCGACACATTCTACTCATATTTCTGAAGTATCAAATATTTCCAACATGAATATTTTAGGAAAATTTCGTAATTACTCTGAAGTATATCAGCCATTTATCGGGCTAAAAGAAGAAGAAATAGTGAAAACACAAAGGTTTCTAGATGCTATAAGAAGCAATTTATTGTTTGCCAAAAGCGTTATATTAGTAGAAGGAGATGCTGAAGAAATACTTATTCCTATTATGGTAAAGCAAACTTTAGGTGTTAGCTTAGACGAATTAGGAATTAGTATTATAAACATAAGAAGCACTGGCTTTGAAAACTTAGCACAGCTTTTTCATAATCAAAGAATCAAGAAAAAGTGCGCAATTATAACAGATTTAGACACATCAATTACAGGACAAAAAACAGAAGCTTCTAAAAGGGGAAAAACAAGAAAAGAAAAATTGGATGCATTGAAAAAAAGAAATAAATGGATTGGGGTATTTTATGCACCATATACATTTGAAATTGATTTTTTAAAAGCTAATAATAAAGATGAAGTTTTATCCACAATAAAAGATGTATATGTGGATAAGACAGCAATTCAAAAATCGGAAAAAGATATAAATTCAAAGGATATTAAGAAGTATGGAAAAAGAATTCTAACTATGGCAAATTATATAGGGAAGGGTTGGTATGCTATACTCCTTAGTAATTATATTACTCCAACGACTTGTATACCAAATTATATATTGGATGCTATTTTATTTGTCAAACCAGAATATTCAGAAGAATTGTTATTGCAAATATTTAGCTATGTGGTAAGTAGATATGAACAGTCTGATAAAATAAAGAGTTTAAATAAAAATATATTAAAATGCAAAAAGGGAGAGTTGCCATTAACTGATTTAATAAAAGAGTTGTATGAAAAATTAGAGAAGGAAGAACCTATTTTATATATATTAAATCGACTTTAAAATGTTTGTGTGGAAAAATGGAGAACTAAATCCAGAGCAAGAAAGTGCCATATTTAATGAAAATAGTGTTTTATTAATAGCATGTCCTGGTAGTGGTAAAACGAGAACTCTAACTTATAAAATTGCTTATGAATTGTCTAATTTGAAATCAAACAAGCAATATATTATAGCTATTACATATACCAATCGTGCTGCAGATGAAATAAAAGAACGAATAGAATTATTAGGAATAGATACTAAGCAATTATGGATTGGTACTATTCATTCATTTTGTGCTGAATGGATACTCAAACCTTATCACATGTACATTGAAGAACTTAAATATGGATATACTATTATTAATGCACACGACACAGAATCCTACCTAACTTCGTTATGTATTCCATATGCATCAGCAAAACCTAAAATTACATATTGGGACTGCCAGTGTTTTTATTTCACGTCACGTGGATTAGTTATAAAATGTACAAATTCTCAAAAAACAGAGTCAGTCATATCTATAATTAAAAGCTATTATCAAAATCTAAAAGAAAAAAAAGAAATTGATTTTGAACTGATTTTATATTATTCATACCTTCTTTTAAGAGATAATAAAAGCATTTGTAAGACATTGTCACATATCTTCCCTTTTATATTAGTTGATGAATATCAAGATACGAAGGAATTACAATATATGATTTTAGGTGCAATTTTAGAAACAGGGAATAGCAGTAAGGCTTTCATTGTAGGAGACCCTAATCAATCTATATTTAGTAATTTAGGTGGATTTCCTATGACCAAAGTTGATTTAGAAAAAAATACAGGATTACATTTTGATGAATTATCGCTAACTAAGAATTATAGATCATCATCTCGTATTATATCGTATTTTAACTACTTTAAAACTTATAATAATACGATAGAAGCGGTTGGAAAAGATAAGGATTATCAAAGCATTATTCGTTACAACAAACGGGTTTCTATTAATGATTTAGAAGATGAAATAATTCGTATAATTCAATTTAATATTGATGAATGTGGTATTTCGCCAAATGAAATTTGTATTCTTGCACCATGGTGGATTCACTTATCTGGGCTAACAAGAAATCTAATGGCTCGTCTACCTCAATACAGTTTTGATGGTCCTGGTATGGCACCTTTTGCAAGAGATATAGATAACTTCTGGTATAAATTATCACGTATTATATTAACAGATGCAACACCATCTTTATATATAAGACGACTCCGTTGGGCTAATGAAATAAAAACAGATTTTTCATCAATAGGAATTGATAGAAATCTATCTGCTAAAAAAATATTATGTATCTGTAATAGTATATTAGTTAATGAACAAGATGGTTTAGAGTATTTAAAGAAGTTTTTCTTTCTGTTTCTCCATGAACTAAATATAGATATACATCAATATAATTATTTAGAAATGCATTATAATGCTTTTTTTGAAAGCTCTATAAAAAGAATAGAAAGGCTAAGAAAAGAAGGGTCTGAATTTATTTCGCACATTGATACTTTTAGAAAGGTTTTTCGTCAAAAAGAAGGGATAACTATTTCAACTAATCATGGAGTAAAAGGAGCTGAATTTGACACAGTGATAGCTTTCGGACTTTTAGAAGATTATGTCCCACATTTTAGTGATCCTAATAAAGTAGAAAATGCAAAACGAATTCTATATGTTATAGCTTCGAGGGCTAGAAAAAATTTATATTTAATATCCGAACAAGATAGAGGGAAAATTCCAACAATCATACTAAATAATTATAAATACAAATATTAGTAATACGCGAATCAGTATTTCCCCTGATTCGCATTATTTATAAAGTTTCACTTATTTTTGAGTAATTCTATTTTTTCTCTCTCGCTTTGCAACAAGCGTTCATACAATTCGATTATTTTATCAACTGGATTAATTTGTTGAGAGGCAACATAAACTGCCGCTATTGCTCCCGGAGAAATAGTAGCATCTTTATAGCTATTGATATTGTATATAGCTCTTTCAACATCAAAGTCCTTAATTACTTCAGCAGAAATACCTAACACAGAAGCAATCTTATTCAAAAGTCCTTCCTCTATCTCCGATTCCTTCTCTATCTTTGAAATGACATTTTGACTTACTCCAAGATCAGCCGCCAAAGCTTCTTGCTTCATACCCAAATATACACGAATCTTTTGTATATTGCGTCCGATATGTCTCCGGTTCACTATGTCTTTTACATCATTATCCATATCATTATTTCTTTAAGTGATTACATTGCGACAAAGATAATGAAAATCAATTCAGAACAAATTATAGCTATCTCTATTTTTCACAACTATAAATTGCAACTTGATATTTATTACAGAAAAAGTAGTAACCTTGGTTATTTATCATTTTTACTGTTCTCTTTATTGTATTTCTCTCTTTCTATTTTTAACAATTCCTCAAATAGTTTGACGGCTTGCTCCATTGAAAAGTGATTAATATTCTCAAGATTCGAGATTGTGCCAATATTGGTAGCAGTTGCATTTGAATTCTCATAAAAGTTATTTGTGTAGTACAGCACAGTTTCTTCAGTAAACTTTTTTAAGCCTTCTTCTGTAACACCCAAAGCATCCGCAACCCGTTTAATTCTTTCATCCTCAATCTTTTCAGACTGTTCCATTTTGGACACGGCTTGTTTTGTAATTCCCAATAAATCTCCTAGATCAGTTTGAGTCATCCCACGAAGACGGCGAATCCTCTCTATTTTTCGACCTATGTGTGTAGCATTCGTATTAATTTCATTTTCCATAATGATGAATTTATTTCTAAGTCTGATAAACAGAACAATTAATAATCACTTATTTTTAAGCAACTCTATTTTTTCTCTTTCACTTTGCAACAAACGTTCATACAATTCGATTATTTTATCAACTGGATTAAACTGCTGCGCAATTGATGTAGAGCCTTGTTCAAAAGTATTATCTCTAATATTATTGATGTTATAAATAGCCTTTTCCACATCGAAATCTTTAATCACCTCTGCCGAAATTCCCAGTGCAGAAGCAAGCTGATTCAAAAGTCCCTCTTCTATCTCCGGCTCCTTCTCAATCTTCGAAATGATATTTTGGCTAACGCCAAGATCAGCCGCCAAAGCTTCCTGCTTCATGCCCAAATATACACGAATCCTTTGTATATTGCGTCCGATATGTCTCCGATTCGTTATGTTTTTTACTTCATTATCCATATCATTACTTATTAGTGAATACGTCGAGACAAAGATAATGAAAATCAACTCAGAACAAATAAAAGTCAACTCTATTTTTTTCAATCCCCAGTTCTATATGCATAATTTTGCCCTGTCAGTTTTTTTACAGACATGAATCGTGGCGCCACATTTAAAACAGTGCAGAAGGATGCGCAATTGACATTGACATTCTGAACAATCATCATTTAACCAATAAAATCTAATAGCCTATGGGGTAAGTAAAGTCGTTACAATCGAAACATAGCTTTAAATCATCTGGAAATTTAGCTATCCAAAAACAAATTAGTAAACATACAATTAAACAAAAAGCATGAAATCATTTTCTGATAAAACAAACATAGGGGAGAATAATCCCCTAAAGACTGCTTATAGAATGAATTTTTACCTATTATTCCTATTAATAGGTTCCTTATCGATACTTGGATCAACACGGGCTTATTGCCAACAGAGCAGAACGATCTCAGGTATAGTGAAAAACTCTCAAGGAGAGACTATTATCGGAGCGAATATCGTTGAAAAAGGTACCAGTAACGGGACGATTACAAATGTAGACGGACTGTTCACACTGCGCGTAGCACCCAATGCAATATTAAAGGTATCTTATATGGGATACACGGAGCAGGAAGTCAATACACGCAACAAGAACAAGCTGGAAATCATACTGACGGAAGATGCCAGATTGATTGATGAAGTAGTGGTGGTAGGATACGGATCGGTCAAAAAACGGGATTTGACGGGGGCAGTAACCTCCGTCAAAAGTGCGGAAGTACTGGCTGCTCCTACCAATAATGTGATGGAAGCGCTTCAAGGGAAGATACCCGGAATGGATATCACCAAGACTTCGGGACAGGTAGGAGGTGATGTCACTATCCTGTTACGTGGTTCACGATCTATTTATGGCAGCAACGAACCGTTGTTTATTATCGATGGAATCCCCGGCAGTTATAGCCAGGTCAGCCCGTCGGACATCGAGAGTGTAGATGTGTTGAAAGATGCTTCTTCCACCGCCATTTATGGTTCCGCAGGAGCAAACGGCGTTGTAATCATCACCACCAAAAGAGGAAAAGAGGGAAAAGCGACCGTAAACTTCGATGCTTATTACGGATTCAGCGGTTCACCCAACTACAGACATGGGATGACGCGGGATGAATGGGTCACCTACCAGCAAGAAGCCTATAAATATAAAAATGGTGACTATCCTACCGATATGTCCGCCCTACTGGGGAAACAGGATTTTATAGATGCATACAACGACGGCAAATGGATAGACTGGATAGATGAAGTGTCGGGCAACACGGCTACCACACAGAAATACAGTCTTTCGGTCAGCAGTGGCACTGAAAAGACAAAATTATTTGCTTCGACTTCCTACAACCGGGAGGAAGGTTTACTTAATAACGAAAATCTGAACAGATATTCGTTACGCCTCAATCTGGATCAGCAGATATTTTCATGGGCAAAGGTGGGCTTTACCTCCAATTTAGTCTACCGGGACTTGAACTCCGGTGTGAAAAACACATTCACCAAATCTCTCTCCGCCATCCCGCTGGGTGATGCTTATACCGAAGAAGGGGAGATCAATCACGAATACATCACGGGACAATATTCCCCGATGAGTGATTTCATAGAGAATCAGTATGTAGACAACACCCGTTCCACCTACCTGAACATGAGTGGCTATGTCGAACTAACTCCCGTCAAAAACCTGACTTTTACCAGTCGTGTCAATGGTACTTTGAATCACTCACGCCACGGGCAATACTGGGGAGAGAAGTGCAATGCCAACCGTCCGTCTTATGCAGGTTCACCGCATGCTTCCATCACCAACAACAATGCCTGGAATTACACTTGGGAGAATATTCTCGCTTACAACACAACCATCGCCAAAGACCATAATCTGGGAGGTTCACTGATTACTTCCTGGAATAAGAACCAGTCGGAAAGTAGCATGGCTGCCGCCAGCGGTCAGATGGTAGATCAATGGTCTTTCTGGCGACTGACATCGGGTACTTCCCAACATGTGGAATCCGACTTCGCACAGACACAGAAAATGTCTTTTGCCTTCCGTCTGAACTATTCGTACAAGGGCAAATACCTATTTAATTTCTCTACCCGTTGGGACGGTGTTTCACAATTTTCTACCGGACATAAATGGGATGCCTTCCCCGCAGGCGCACTGGCGTGGAGAATATCAGACGAGGCATTTATGGAAAAGACACGTAGTTGGCTGGACAACCTGAAATTGAGAGTGAGCTACGGCATCACCCGACGAAAAGTTATAATCGCCTTCTGTCTGCAAAAACATCCAGGCAAAGTTACTAAAAGTCCGCATCTGGGCTTCCTGCAGACTGATTTCATTATTTCCCGACCACCGGATATGATTCTTCACCTGCCTCTTCACATCCAGTTCCCAGAATATAGCTCCTTTTTCGGGGAACAATACCATTTCAGGTTGTACTGTCTCCTGCGCTTGCGACCAGGCACGTTCATAGCTGGCAAATTGCACAGGAACTTCTACAATAGAAAATCGCTTAAAAGGATAATCCAGTTTATATTGCCGTGCCAGTTGCTCTTTCACATTACGTATCAGCCAGGGAATGGTATCGTGAATAGAATCAAACGAAGCAGTAAAATAGTCATGGTCCCTTAAATGCCAAACGCTATAAAGAATGCTGTCCGCATAAGCACTTTTTTGCTGATAGTCACCTATGACCAACGATAGTGTCTGAGACGGATAATCTCCTTTAAACGAATACACTCCTTCTTCATCACACTTTCCTTCCCCTTGAGAAAGAGGAACTAACCCCGGTAGAGGCTTGACCTTCAAGCGATAATTACTGAAATAAGTTTGCTGCCAGTCAGGATTTTTATCACTATAGCTTGTTCCTGCACGGGGATACCAATAAGTTTCAGGGGTAAGCATCAGATAATTTTTCGTCTGAAAACTATACTGCTTGTCTATGTTGAACAGAAACTTTTTATTGGAAGCTTGCAGCACTTCGGGAGGGATATCCAAATAACAGAATGAGTTATCTATCTGTCCGTCATACCTGAATGTTGCAGAGATTGTATCGCCTTTGGCATGCTTCGTGCCGAAATCCACCAATACTATTTGCTTGTCACGTTTAAACTTGAGTTGCTGTCCGGCCGAATGAACGGAATGAATGGTTAATCCCGGATTCAAACAGAAGGTGAATACGGCAGATGAGTCCAATGCCACTCCTTTCACAGTTACTTCCGACAGAAAATCTTCAGGATGCTGCTCTACAGAAAGATCATATTCATGAATGAACATCTTCGGAGTAGAGACATATTGGTTGTTGATCTTCGTATAGGTAGCGCGTATATCACTTTGATATAAAATCGAATGTATATGCCAATAACCGCATACGAAAGCTAACATGAGAGTACAAAAAGAAATAACCAGCCACGGATAATTACTGTGCGATGAATTCGGCAGACGCCTGAACAGGGAAATCGTGAAAAAGACAAACGCCAGTCCGGCAAGAAAATAGATGCCACGATGATTTAAAATCACCTCCCAGTTGGAAAAACCGACAATGCTGGACTTCACCAAAGGAAGACTATAAGCCATATAATCGAAAAGATAATAAAACTTATCTTCAATATAAAAAACAGTCAAGCCGATATATCCCAATAATAGAACGAACGTCAGTGCCTGATTTTTCAATACCAATTCATTAAGTGGGCCATAAAATCGTAAAATATCACCACTTTTATCAAGAACAAGAAGAAAGAGGGAGCACGGCGGAGGATTTGCTCACTGCCCTGCAAGGGC
>ENA-USYR01000977-USYR01000977.1-human-gut-metagenome-genome-assembly--contig:-NODE-977-length-12871-cov-15.431921_pt1 | contig 12871 bp, 7 predicted proteins | sample MGYA00250064_ERZ773510 | MGnify/ENA primary metagenome ERZ773510 (study PRJEB29103, sample SAMN06112082) | human gut metagenome | biome: human gut; feature: ankylosing spondylitis patient; material... | reverse complement strand
GGGATTCGAACCCCGGGTACCTCGCAGTACAACGGTTTTCAAGACCGCCGCAATCGACCACTCTGCCACCTCTCCAAGACTTCTTTTTTCAAAAGTACTTTCTGTTGAAAGCGCTGCAAAGGTACGACTTTATTTTAAATAAGCAAATAGTTTACCAGTTTTTTTGCTATAAAATTTTCAAATCGTATTTTTGCATACGAATAATAAACGAAAGAAATAAATCATGATATACCCTCAGAATTTCGAACAGAAAATAGGTTTCGATTCCATCCGTCATTTACTAAAAGAGAAATGTCTCAGCACATTAGGTCAAGAAAGAGTAGATGAAATGAACTTCTCAGAATCCTTTAAGGATATTAATGAATGGCTGGAACAGGTGATGGAATTCATGCGCATCATACAAGAGGAAGACAGTTTTCCCGACCAATATTTTTTTGATGTACGACCATCACTAAAACGTATCCGCGTAGAAGGTATGTATTTGGATGAGCAAGAACTGTTTGATTTACGCCGTTCTTTAGAAACAATTCGTGATATCATCCATTTTCTGACACTGACCTCGAATGACGAAGAACAAGAAAAAGAAAACTCCCCCTACCCTGCCCTACAAAAACTGGCAGGAGATATTATCGTGTTTCCTCAACTCATTACGCGTATAAACAACATCTTAGACAAATTCGGAAAAATCAAAGACAACGCTTCTTCCGAATTATTACGCATCCGCAGAGAGTTGGCCTCGACAGCCGGAAGCATATCACGCAGTTTGAATGCAATTCTACGCAACGCTCAAGCAGAAGGTTATGTTGATAAAGATGTAACTCCTACCATGCGTGACGGAAGACTCGTCATCCCTGTCGCACCGGGATTAAAACGGAAAATCAAGGGAATTGTACACGATGAATCATCCACCGGCAAAACAGTTTTCATAGAACCGGCCGAAGTAGTGGAAGCAAACAATAGAATACGGGAATTGGAAGGAGAAGAACGCCGGGAAATCATCCGTATCCTGACAGATTTCTCTATCATAATCCGCCCACAGGTCCCCGCCATCCTCCAGTCATACGAGTTTTTGGCAGAAATTGATTTCATCCGTGCCAAAGCCCATTTTTCCATTCAGACGAACGCCACCAAACCATCATTGGAAGACAAACAGATTTTGGACTGGACCATGGCCATACACCCACTATTGCAACTCTCGCTGGCCAAGCATAATAAAAAGGTTGTTCCTCTAGATATAGAACTAACTAAAAATCAACGCATTCTAATTATATCCGGACCGAATGCCGGAGGTAAATCCGTTTGTCTGAAGACTGTGGGATTACTACAATATATGTTACAATGTGGTATGCCGGTTCCGATGCATGAACGTAGCCATGCCGGATTATTCGGCAGTATCTTTATAGACATAGGTGACGAACAAAGTATCGAAGACGATCTGAGTACCTACTCCTCACACCTTACCAACATGAAAACAATGATGAAAAGCTGTAACGAACGCAGCCTTATCCTCATTGATGAATTCGGCGGAGGTACAGAACCACAAATTGGAGGAGCCATAGCTGAAGCTGTGTTGAAACGTTTCAATGAAAAGGGCACATTCGGCGTTATCACCACTCATTATCAAAATTTGAAACATTTTGCCGAAGATCACGAAGGAGTGGTTAATGGTGCCATGTTATATGACAGGCATTTAATGCAAGCTTTATTCCAATTACAAATAGGAAATCCGGGAAGTTCATTTGCAGTAGAAATAGCTAGGAAAATAGGTTTACCGGAAGAAGTAATAGCCGACGCATCCGAAATTGTAGGGAGTGAATATATCAATGCTGATAAATATCTACAAGATATCGTACGTGACAAACGTTATTGGGAAACCAAGCGTCAGAACATCCGCAAACGAGAAAAACAGATGGAAGAAACCATCGCCAAATACGAAGAAGAACTACAGGAACTGGAGAAAAGTCGTAAAGAGATTTTACGAAAGGCCAAAGAAGATGCGGAAAAATTGATACAGGAATCAAATGCCCGAATTGAAAATACCATCCGTATCATCAAGGAAGCACAAGCCGACAAAGAACGTACACAATCGGCACGTCAGGAACTGACTGATTTTAAAAATCAGATAGAAGATATCGAGAAAAAGAACAAGGAAGATGAAATCATCCGGAAAATGGAAAAACTCCGTGAAAAACAAGAGCGGAAAAAAAACAAAAAGGATAAAGCCAAAACGGAATCTTCCCAACTGTCAATACCCAAAGAACAGCCTATCACTGTAGGTAGCACTGTAAAGATCAAAGGTCAATCCAGTGTCGGAGAAGTACTAGGAATTAATGGCAAAAATGCAATAGTTATGTTCGGAATGATAAAAACCAATGTAAAACTGGATAAGCTGGAACGTAGCACACCAATACAGCCCACCCAGAAAACAATGGTAAAAAGTACCTTCGTCAGCAGTGAAACACAAGATCGGGTATATGAAAAGAAACTAAATTTCAAACAAGATATTGATGTACGCGGTATGCGTGGCGATGAAGCGATACAGGCAGTAACTTATTTTATCGATGATGCCATACTATTGGGAATAGACCGTGTACGTATCCTTCACGGAACAGGTACAGGCATACTGCGCACCCTGATTCGCAGCTATTTGGGAAGTGTTCCAGGAGTAGCACACTATCAAGACGAACACGTACAATTTGGTGGGGCAGGTATTACTGTAGTAGACTTAAAATAATATTTTAATAGAATAAGAGGCTGTTTTTAATTAATTTTCTCTATATTCGCACTAAAATTAGAGAAAATTAAAAGCAAAGGTGGCAGCGGGAACTTCTCATACAACTATAAGTATTAAGCTTAATGAGCAAGGGTTTCATGATATTTTCAATAAATATTATGTAACTCTATGCTTATTTGCCAATCAATATACAGAAAACCAAGAAACTTCAGCAGATATTGTACAAGATTCATTTGCCAAACTATGGCAAATAAGAGAAGATTTTTTTTATCTGCATCAGGTAAAAGCATTTTTATATACAGCTGTACGCAATAAAGCACTCAACGAACTGGAGCATTCAAAAGTAGTATATGAATACGCTCAAAATGTCATCGAAAAGAAAAAGGATTCCTTTTTTCACGATGCAATCGTTGAAGAGGAAACTTATCGTATCGTTTCTGAAGCCATAAATAAATTACCTGACCAAATGAAAGCCATTATGCAACTATCTCTGGAAGGGAAAAAAAACGCAGAAATAGCAGACAGACTAAACATATCTACAGAAACAGTCCATACATTAAAGAAAATAGCCTACAAGAAACTCAGAGAGAATTTGAAAGACTACTATTACTTCCTCTTGTTCTTTATATAAAAAGACATTAATTTGTTTTTTTTCAAAAAAAGTCGTTTTATTATTCACCCAAATTTCAAACAGACCTGTTTTATTATAAAAGAGATAAAAAACAGGTCAAAATATGATAAAACAAGATTTCTATATAGCCAACCTCATAGCAAGGTATCTGTCGGAAGAAATAACCCCGGAAGAAACAATAAAACTAACTGCTTGGAGAGAAGAATCTACAGCGCACGAGATTTTATTCAAGAAAATTTGTGATGAAGAAAACCAAAAGCAACATTTCCGGAAAAATACGGCATTCAATCCTTCATCCGGATGGAAAGAAGTGGAAAAGCGAATCAAAAGAAATAATAACAGAAGCAGATATATCAAAATAGTAAGTTATGCCGCAATCATTCTGTTACCTGTCCTTTTTGTAAGTATTTCCATGAAATTCACCTCGCCCGTTTCTCTTTCGGACAAACAGTTCATCGCACAATCCATTCTACCTGGGGAATCCCAAGCTATTCTGACATTGGAGGACGGCCAGACAATCCATATAAATAAAGAAACAGAGAGTCTGCTTGAGAAAATAGACGGAGCCCGAGTCCATATGGACTCTACAATGCTGAATTACCAAGTAACATCAAAAACAGCCCCAAAAAACAAGCCTGTATATAATAAAGTGGAAACTCCACGAGGTGGAGAATATGCTCTATTGTTAAGTGATGGAACAAAAGTGCATCTGAACGCAATGACCAGTCTCCGCTTTCCTGTGACATTTGATAACGGTCCACGCAAAGTGGAACTGGAAGGCGAGGCCTATTTTGAAGTCTGCAAAACAGGGCAACCATTTATAGTATGCACTCAAGGCATGCAAGTAGAAGTGTTGGGAACCACATTCAACATCTCTGCTTATCCACAGGAAGAGTATCAGACAACTTTGGTAAACGGTTCTGTCAAAGTAAATACAGAAACTGGAGAAAGCTGTATTTTAAAGCCTTCCCAGCAAGCTACCATCAGCCTCGGAAACAGCAGCATACAGATACGCATGGTAGATGCCGGATTTTATACTTCATGGATAAAAGGAAAAATTCATTTCAAAGACCAGCGATTGGAAGATATCATGAAAATACTATCACGCTGGTATGACATGGAAGTAATTTTTGCCAATGAGAAAATAAAAGACCTACGCTTTGGATGCAATGTAGATCGGTATTCGGAAATCACTCCATTTGTACGTTTGTTGGAAGAGACTCAAAAAGTACACGTAAAAGTCAATAACAAAACAATCACATTCTATAACTAATAAAAATGATGTATTATGGACAAAAAACACAACTACACCAATCACGGTAAAAGTAGTAAACGTTTGTGGATTACGTTCCTATTTTTCTGTATCATTACCACAGGTTTTATGCAGGCTGCCAACAAAGTGTTTGCACAAGCCACTGTCACAGCCTCATTCAAGAATGCCACGTTGAGTGAAATTCTTTGGGAAATCCAAAGACAAACCGACTTTACTTTTGTATACAGCACCAATGATGTAAAACAAATAAAAGTCCAAAACCTAAATGTAAATAACGAAAAAATAGCCAATGTGCTTGATAAATGTCTTATGAATAGCGGTTTGACCTATTCAGTTCACAACGGCGTTATTGCTATCAAGCAAATTGAAGAAAAAGAGTCTGCTGTTCCTCAACAGAAAACAACATTAACCGGTACAGTACTGGATGAGACGGGAGAACCTATTATTGGAGCGAATATCTTAGTCAAAGGTACTACGAATGGAACTACTACAGATTTGGACGGGCACTTCTCATTAGATGTAGACCGTATACCTGCCACTTTGATTATCTCCTATATAGGTTATGGCAAGCAGGAAATTAAAGCCACTGCCGGAAAGATACTGAAAGTAGTCATGGCTCCTGATAATAATGTTATGGAAGAAGTGGTTGTTACCGGTTATGGTACTTTCAAGAAATCGGCATACGCAGGTTCTGCTTCTACTGTGAAGGCTGATAAAATGAAAGATATTCCGGCTGTTTCATTCAAAGATTTACTACAAGGTAATGCACCCGGGGTACAATTCAGTTCATCGTCAGGTCAACCAGGAGCTTCTTCCTCTTTGAATATTCGCGGTATGGGATCTTTTAATGCCAGTAATTCTCCATTATACGTAATTGACGGAATTCCTATGCGTTCAGGTTCTATCAATACGATGAGTTCAGATGCAGGTCTTGACATTATGTCAACTATCAATAGCTCTGATATTGAAAACATAACAATCATTAAAGATGCCGCTGCCGCCTCTCTCTACGGTTCACGTGCTGCCAATGGTGTAGTACTTATTACTACTAAAAAAGGTAAAAGTGGAAAGCCACAAATTTCATTCAAAGCAGATTGGGGTAGTTCTGATTTCGCAATGGATTATCGTCCTGTTATGGGGGGAGAAGAACGCCGCGAATATATTTATAACGGTCTAGTAGCCGGTGCGTTAAGAGACGGAAATAGTCACGACGAAGCCATAGCATATGCTAATGAAAATATTGACGATTATGCTCCTGTTCCTTGGTGTGGATATGTCGATTGGGATGATATCATGTTCAAAAAAGGAAATCACCAGACTTATGAAGCCTCCATTTCTGGTGGAACAGACAAATTCAAATATTATTCATCTATCTCTTACCTAAAACAAGAAGGTATTGCTATCAACTCCGGTTTAGAACGTATCAGCGGACGTTTAAATGTAGATTATCAAGCAACTGATAAATTAAAATTAGGGGCAAATATGTTATTTGCTACCGTTAATCAAGATGTATATGGTGAAGGTACCTCCTACACTTCTCCTTTCTATTCATCACGTAACGCTGTTGTCCCCTCAGACACACCATACAATGAAGATGGAAGCTGGAACCGCGATTTTATCCGCAACGGTGATCGTAATCCACTATTATCTGCAACTTACGACTATCAACGTGAATATGTTAATCGTGCTTTCAACACTATTTATGGCGAATATGAATTTATTAAAAACTTAAAATTCAAATCAACATTCAGCTATGACTACACCAACACTAAAGGCAAGGATTGGAGTGATCCCCGCACTTCCAATGGTGAGGATGTAAATGGCGGCATGAGCAAAAAATTCTACGAATACAAGAAAATGGTATGGGCAAACCAACTGAGTTATAAGTTTAATATAGCCAACGATCACCATTTTGACGCATTGGTAGGTTATGAAATTGATGACCAATATCGTGACTATCTGTCAGGGTATGCAACTAATTTCGCTACAGCAGACAAAGATGAAATAAGCAATGGTATGAAAACCGAATCCGTTGGTGGCAGCTCTACCAGAACCCGCATGGTATCTTATCTGACACGTGTAAACTATGACTATAAAAATAAATATTATCTAGGTGGTAGTTTCCGTACTGACGGTAGTTCCCGTTTGCATAAAGACAGCCGTTGGGGTAGTTTCTGGTCAGTATCTGCCGCATGGCGTATGATTGAAGAGGAATTCATGAATCCGGCCAAAGGTTGGCTGACCGATTTGAAAATACGCGCATCTTATGGTGTCAATGGCACACTTCCATCTGACTATTTCGGATATATGGGTTTGAGTAGTTTAACCAATGGTTATTTGGAACAACCGGGTATTATCCAATCACAAATCAAAAATACAGATTTAAAATGGGAAACCAATTACAACCTTAACTTAGGTCTGGATTTCAGTTTGTTCAATCGTATAAACGCAACTTTGGAATACTACACTCGTACTACTAAAAATTTGTTGATGGATCGTCCTATCTCTATGACAACAGGTTTCGGCAGCTATCTTATGAATATTGGTGAAGTAAAAAATAAGGGAGTGGAATTGGAAATCAGTTCGACCAATATAAAGACTAAAGATTTCTCTTGGAATACCACTTTCAACATCTCGCACAACAAAAATGAAATTGTGACATTGGATGGCATGCAAACAGAAATTATCAGTGGTACCCAAATACGGAAAGTAGGAAAATCATACCGTACATTTTATATGATAGAGTTCGCAGGGATCAATCCCGAAACAGGCGCTCCCCAATTCTATACCAATGATTTGGACGAAAACGGCAACTATATAAAAGAGATTACAGAAAAATATAGTGAAGCCAATGCTATTGTATTAGATAAGCATGCAGAGCCTAATGTTATCGGAGGTTTATCAAATACATTACGCTATAAATGGTTCGACTTAAACTTCATGTTCTCTTACCAATTTGGCGGTTATTCTTATGACAATTGGGCACAAAAAACAGAGCATGGTGGTAACGACCTAGAAGCAAATATACCAACCTATTATCGCGATAGTTGGAAACAACCTGGTGATATCACAAAATATGAACTATTTATTGAAAGTCCTGATGTAGCGATGAACAAATCCACTACTACTCGCAGGTTACACAGTTCTGACTTCATCCGCCTGAAAACATTAACTTTTGGAATAACTCTGCCCCAAGTATGGACACAAAAAATAGGAGTTAACAATGTACGTGTATATGCTTCCGCAAACAACCTTTGGACATGGGCTGCTTATGATTATTATGATCCTGAAGCTGTCAGTGGTGGTAGTGCCATCTGGGGAACTCCTCCTTTGAAGACTGTAACCTTTGGTCTAAGCGTTAATTTCTAACCCATTAAAAACTTGAATTATGAAAGTATTTAAATATTTATTTATCAGTTCCATTATGTTTGCCGTCACTTCGTGCGGAAATGACTGGCTAGATCTAGCCCCCTCCACACAAGTGGATACAGAAACCAGTATCAATGTTTTGTCAGATATTGAATTCACATTGAACGGAATCTACAGCACAATGCAAAGTTCAGATGCATACTCCGGCCGTCTGGTATATTATGGAGATGTAACTGGAGATGACATGCAGGCTGTAAGTTCAACGAAACGAACCGGTAATTATTACCGTTTCAATTTTACTAAAGACAATGGTCCCAGCAGTCATTGGTCATATCTGTACTCTATTATCCAGAACTGTAATCTGATTCTAATGAATGTTGATAAACTATCTATAGATGAAGATGAAACCGAATATAAAAATGATTTGAAAGGCCAGGCATTAGCCATCCGTGGTATGGCACTATTCGACCTGACACGTATTTTTGGTTATCCCTACCTAAAAGATAACGGAGCTTCATTAGGCGTGCCCATTGTGAAAGAGTTATCAACTATAGACAGTAAACCCGCACGAAATACAGTAGCCGAATGTTATACGGAAATTATTTCCGACCTCAAAAACAGTACAGAGCTGTTGAGCGGTGATTTTAATAAAGGAAAAGTAAACAGATGGGCTGCTATGACATTGTTGAGCCGAGTATATTTATATAAAGGAGAATACAATGAAGCATTGACCATGGCTGAAAATGCAATAAAGGGTGCAGAAAAAGAAGGCTACGCTCTTTGGACAAACGAAGAATATCCAACCGCATGGGGCAATGACGCATCAGCATCCAATCCTGGTGAAATATTATTCGAAATTGTCAATCTGACTACAGACAGTCCGGGCAAAGAAAGCATGGGATATCTGAACTCATACAACGGTTATGACGATATGTGTATTACTTGCTCTTTTTATCAATTATTAAAGAAAGATCCCAAAGACGTCCGGTTGAAAATCTTGAGTTTTGACAAAAAGTACTACGCATACGTCAATAAATACCAACCTCAGCAAGGAGAAAACATAACCGATGCCAATATTCCGCTTATACGCCTTTCAGAAGCCTATCTGAATGCTGCTGAAGCGGCCGTACAGACAGGAGATAATGCCAAAGCAGTGAAATATTTGAATTCCATAGTACAACGAGCTAATCCGGAAAATTCAGTGGAAGGAAAAACATTAACATTAGAAAATGTATTAGACGAACGTCGTAAAGAATTGGTAGCAGAAGGACATCGTATGTACGATGTTATCAGAAATGGAATGACTGTCAAACGAATCGATGTGAAAGACAGTGATATAAACAAAACCAAACATAACCCATCATTACATTCTGTTCCCTAAGGGGATACCTCAGTTATTTGACCAAGAGAGACTTCAAGTGGAAGAAGATGGAACGGACAGGATTCAAACAGAAGACAGGAAATGCCAATGAGGAAGATACCAAAGTCAATCCTGAACCCGCAACAATATAAGAATGTATAAATAACAAGATAAGATGAACAGAGTATTTCTCCATAAGATCACCATATTAGCTTGTTTGCTCCTGCTGATAACCTCTTCCATCGGAAGCGACAAAGGTTTCCAGACGCCGGAGCAATATGCCCAGATCATACAGGAGCATTTTGCCAATGAAGAGTGGGAAGCGGGGAAAGCACTGTTGGATGAAGGACTTCAGAAATACCCGAAAGTCTCCGATCTTCAATGGCTCATGGGTAAATACTGGTTCCATGAGAAAGACTACGATCAGTCTCGTTATCATCTTGTCAAAGCGGTGGAGGATAATTATAATAATGTCAATGCCAAACATTTACTGGTGGATGTCGAAGACATCACAGAAAATTACTCCAGTGCGATTTGCTATGTAAATGAGTTGCTGGAAGTAAATCCGTATTGGCGCGGATTGTGGCGCAGAAAGATTGAGTTGTACCGCAAACAGAACAACGATGTGGAAGCCGACCGTTTGCTGAGACGTATCAATCAGATTTATCCGAACGATACCATTTTACGGAAGGATTATGTATATAGTCTGGAAATGGGATATCGCCAGATGAAAAAAGGCGGTAACCGGAAGGAAGCAATCGAAAGACTGACCGAGCTCATCAAGATATCTCCCGATAATGAAGAGTTTTATCTGGACATTATCAATCTGCACTTGCAGGAGGGTAACCGGGAAGCCGCTTTAGGCTGGTCGTCCAATGGATTGGCGGCTATTCCCGGAAGTTCCGCACTTATCATCAAAAGAGCCGGAATTCTCGGTGAATTGGCACGTTTTCCGGAAGCATTGGTATTTGTACAGGAACAGATGAGAAGAAATAACAGTCCGGCAATACGGCGTATGTATAACAATCTGTTGCTGGAAGCCGCCCGCTCCGAAAAGCAACGGGATCCTTATGTACTCTACGGAATGGCTTATGAAAGCGGAAACAAGGATAAGGAAGCATTGGATTATCTGCTGAATACCTCCGTGACAAGAGGATACACCGATGACGCGCTCTTCTATATCAGAGAGGCGAAGAAACAATACGGTAACACAGACAAGGGAATCTTGTATAAGGAATATATGCTTTATCGTCAAATGAATGAGGACGATCTCGCTTACTCGGCTTTAAAGAAGCTGTATGATATGTATCCCGACGATTACGATATTACTTTGGCTATGTCTTCCCTTCACATGAAAAAAGCCGAAAGACTTATGGAACTCGGCCTGTATTCGGAGGCATTGCCTCATGTATTATTCGTTTCACAAAGGCATATAGACAACGAAGTAAACGGTGCCGCATGGGAAAAAGCACTGAGTTGCTATATCAATATGAAGCGTTACAACGAAGCGCTCGCCACATTGGATACCATCACACTTCATTTCCCCGATTACGAAAACGGCACGTTGAAAAGGGCATTTATCCTCGATAAAATGGATAAAACAGAAGAAGCTTTGCAACTTTATCTGTCTGCCATCGAACAGAGTGATGAGGATATGCGCATTTTCTACGTGATAGGATACGAGGAACTGGCAATTCCTTACATCAAGAAATGTATGGAAGCGGGGGCTACGCAGAAAGCATACGATGAAGCCGTCAAACTCGTCAGCCTGAATCCATCGAGTGATTTAGGACTACGCTATGCCATCAACTCGTCTGGATTATTGGGAAAATACGATGAATTCGAGAAATATACGGCACAAGGTATCAATTTCTATCCGGAAGAGCCATTCTATCAAGCCAAAAGGGCTACCGTATTGGACCGTGACAAAAAATACGAAGCTTCGCTGGAATTCTTGAAGCCGATACTCAATAAATATCCGAGTAATAAGGAGATTATAGGCGCTTTCTCGCAAAGCAGTGAATACCGCGCTTTGCAACTGACAAAAGCGAAAGAACCTGAGCAAGCCCTTGCGGTGCTTGACACAGCGTTACTTTTCGACAGTCAGAACAAATCTTTGAAATACACAAAGGGAGTGGTGTATGAGGCTAACAGACAAGCTGATTCCGCATACTATTATCAGAAGTTCTACGAGCCTTCAATCATGGAATATCGCTCTTTCCAACGGCATTTATCGGGCTTACGAAGCATGACGCTTAAAAATGAGATAGCCCTGACTTATCTGCGTGCCCGCTATGGTGAAGAGGATATTATCACCTCTGTCGCCACCGCCGAATATACCCGTAAAAACCGGAAAAATACTTATACCGGACGTATCAACTATGCCGGAAGAAGCGGATCGGCAAGCGATAGTATGGAGGCGGAGGAACAGACGCCGGGCGGAGTCGGCATTCAGGTACAAGGCGAATGGGCGCATCACTTCTCACCGAAATGGAGCACTACGATCAATGCCGCTTTTGCCACCAAATACTTCCCGGACATTACTGCCGATGTAGCATTGCGCCATTATCTCAAGAATGATTGGGAAATAGCGGGACATGTCGGCTACAGACGGGTAGCTGCCTACAACAAGCATTATGAGTGGAATAACGAATTCTTTATTGGCAGTAACGGAGAAAACGGATACATATTCACCGGATGGGATGAGTCGAAAACAAACCTGCTCACCGTTGGCGGAGAGGTAGCCAAGACCATCGAAGAGGTCCGGCTTAATGCCAAACTCGACCTTCATTTCTTTAACTCCAAATTCTATTACAATGCGCAGGTCGGTGCGAAATATTTCCCTGCCAGCGATGGAAAGACAAATATCAATGCCATGGCAAGTATCGGTTCGGCACCGGAAACGGCCGTATTAGACTATGCGTTGCCCGGTTCCTTCTCACATACCAACACAATGGTAGGTTTGGGAGGCCAATATATGGTCAGTCCCAACATTACCATCGGCCTGATGGGGACTTGGAATACCTATTATAACCAGACGAATACAGTGCGGGGAACGGATCCGATCCATCGAATAGAAACGGTATCGACACGCTATAAAAACCTATATAATATCTATGCACAGATCTATATTTCATTCTGATAAGCTATGCCCCCTACTGGCAGGAATGATATGCGTTTGCTGCCTTTTATCCGGCTGCCATATGCAGGCGCGCACCGAGATATTTGCCTCCAAGGAAGGCTACCTCATCACAATCGGCGAAGACCCGACGGACAAAGATACCCGATGGGCCAAATACCTGTACGAGCACCTCAAAAAGCGTGCAAATGACGATGAAATGGTCGCTTTCGGGGTATCAGAGAAGGAAATGTGGCGTGTTATCATATGCATAGATCCGACCTTGCAGGAAGGGTTCAGGATCGCCATGATAGCGATCCATTTCTGCACGATGATGCGTTCGAGGTTGCGCTCCTGAACGGCCTCCGTATCGCTGCCGTCCGTCG
>ENA-USYR01000959-USYR01000959.1-human-gut-metagenome-genome-assembly--contig:-NODE-959-length-13073-cov-11.060403_pt1 | contig 13073 bp, 5 predicted proteins | sample MGYA00250064_ERZ773510 | MGnify/ENA primary metagenome ERZ773510 (study PRJEB29103, sample SAMN06112082) | human gut metagenome | biome: human gut; feature: ankylosing spondylitis patient; material... | reverse complement strand
TTTTTTTTTTTTTTAATGATACGGCGACCACCGAGATCTACACTCTTTCCCTACACGACGCTCTTCCGATCTAATACAAAAATGCCCGATCAATGTATAAATTCTCACATCGACCGGACATTATTTAAAGATAATATTTTTAAAGCATCCTAATACAGCTCCGGATAAGCATGCCCCTTGATATAGTGAAGCTGCTGATATTTTTCCAGCCAAGTTTTAAAAACTTCTTCAGGATGCAGCTCTGGCAGATATTCCGGATATAAAAATTTTGCAATATAGATCGTACCAACCAATTTCGACGCACCGCCATGCAAATAATGCGAAAGCAGCAAAATCCGATCATTACGTACAGCATCAATACCTGCCCAACCGCTGCGTAAAACAAGCTCCTTTTTGATTGCTTTCTCTTCCTCTATAGTCGGCGGCTGATAAGAAGAATAAGCATTGGCATCTGCTACTTTGACAATATACTGAGGATCTTTCTCGATTATCGCTTCCTGATCAACCTGCGATCCTTTAGCAGCGGCAAAAATATTATCAGCGCCTGAATATTCAACCATTTTATAAAAATAATCGCCCGGCACTGCTGTTTTTCCAAGAGTCCGATATTCAAAATACAAACTTCTGCGGGGGACGCCTTGAAGTTGCTTTTGTATATAAGCCAGTTTATCGTTAAAATAATTTACTAATTCTTCTGCCTGTTCTTCCCTGCCAAAAATTCTGCCGATCAGCCTGCAGTTATCAGCAAACTGATCTGTATAATAAGAATTTATGACAATTACTTTGATCCCAAACCTGTCCAACATCTCCTGCGCGTCCCGCCATGTTCCCTCACCGGTAATAATTACAGCCTGCGGCGCCAACTCGGCCAGTTTTTCATAATTCATCGCATTTTGACTGATACCAAATACCTGTGCTTCATTAAATCTGTTTTTGAAGCCAGACTGATCTTTAAAAATATAATTATCAACGCCGACGATTTTATCTATGGCACCAACAGCAGTAATCAACTCTGCGTTATAAACATTACAGACAGCAACTCTTTCCAGCGGATACGGAAGCTCTACCTTACGGCCAACGCTATCCGTAACTACGATAGTTTTTTGCTGCTCTGCCTTTCTCCTGCCATTATCATCAGCACAGCCAAACAGCATCATTCCACAACACAGCAGAAGCATTATTGCTATTATCTTACTCATCTTTATAAACACCTATCAATAAATTTTCTATTACATTAACAGTCATTTCATATATTTTAGGGATATCAGCCTGAGATGCGGATCTCCTGCTGATATTTCCATACATTCATCTGTAAACCCTTTTTTAGAAAACACTAGGAAGCGTTTATCAACACCTGTAAAATGTTCACCTTTAGCGAGCAATTTTTTCAGTACGTCACTGTCAGCTTTTTTATTGCTCCAATTACAATCAATCAGACAAATAACATCAGTATCGTCAGCAATAAAATCAACTGAAATTTTATTACTGCCGCTGCCTTGCCACCACGGGCTTATTTGCTCAAAATCGCACATAAAATCATTGCGTTTTTTTAATTTATAACAATACTGCAAACAGATCTTTTTAAAAATATGGGCAGCAAATAAGTCTATTCTCGGCATAATATTATTGCGCAGAACCTGATGCCCGCGTCCGATCGCAATCGAACTCATATACGGAAAAACAAACTGATACCAGAAAACAAACATATTATTAGCAATTTCATAATAGCTGATTTTGTTACTGCTGCTAAAAGCAGGATTGACACGCTGCAAAATTCCCATTGTCAGCAGTACATTCAAGTATTTTGAAACCTTGTTGCATTCCATATCGGCAGCCGCTGCTATTTCGTTCAGCCGCCCTGCCCCGCAGGCAACAGAACAAAGGATAGTATTATATGTAGCGGGTTCCCTTAAATCAAGTTTTAAGAGCTGTATTGGTTCCTTATACAATGGAGCTGCTGGTTCAAAAAACAATTTTTTCAGATTGTCCTTAAAAGACAGTTCCGCATCCAAATAACTCATATAATGGGGATTGCCACCGGCTGCGCCATATAAAAATAATTTTTCTTCTTCTGTAAAGCCTTCCAAAAATGGCTGTGCTTCCCAATAATCCATAGCGCCTAATTTTATAACAGCATTAATGTAATTTTTTATCTGCATCTCCTGATTTTTCAGCAATACCAGCTCCATATCAGCAAAAGGCGCTCCCGAAAAAATAACTGATAGTCTCAACTGCTTTTTATATTTTTGAGCATATTTAGCAAATGCCGTAAAAAATTCCGGTGCAGAATCAAATAAATACTGTACATCATCTATTACCAGAACCAGCCGCTGCTGTGTGGCCTTAAAAAACAACGTGCTTAATACACTATCCCAGCTGCGGAATTCATTTTTGGGACCCCAAAGGCCCTGCTCTTTTAATTCCAGGCAAAAAGCCGCCAAATTTACAGTTGACAACGCATTGCGGGCAGCAAAATAAGCAGCAGATTTTTTTTGTAAAAACTCCTGCAGCAAAGCAGTTTTACCGATTTTATATTCACCGCTCACAAGTACTACATTTAAAGAATTTTTTGCATACAATTTTTCTAAAAGACCTAATTCTTCACTGCGTCCAATAAACATAGCGGCACCTTCCTACTCATAAGTTGTATTTTATTTTAACACAACTCATAGCCGGAAAGCAAAAGGGAAACATAATTATGTTTCCCTTTGCAACTTCTAAAAATTATAATTCACACCTACGCGGAAAGTCCTTCCCATCGTATAATACAAATTATTGTTGCTCGTTCCGCCAACATTGGCAATATCCTTACGATTAAACAAATTATCGACATCAAAGGTAGCCGTCACGTTTTTGGCAACGTTATAACCAAGATGTAAGTTAGACACTAAAAGCGGCGAAGATATTTCTGTTACAGTAATTTTTTCACTGCTGACGCCGTTTTTAAAACGATTGCCCCAATAGCTCAGATTTAAGGCCGCACTAAAATCACGATTCACATAATTTACACCGCCGTTTATCTGATAACGGCCCAAAGTATCTATCCAAGCCTGACCTTCCTTATACATACGCTGAGGTTTAGCAAACACCGCACCTACATTATAAGTAAAATGTTTATCGACATCCTGTTCATACCGCAGTTCAATACCGGTATTGCGATATTTGGCAGCATTAGTTTGATAAGACTGATTATCCACCAAATTTTTAACAGCTACTATTTGATCTTTAATGTCTATTCTAAAAGCAGTAAGATTTAACCGGCGTCCATTTTCACTATACTTATAACCAATTTCATAATTCCATCCATGTTCTGCTTCCAAATCCGGATTAGGAACAACTACACTGCTGGCATAATAAAGATTTCTAAAAGTAGGCATTCTAAACGATTTTCCAACGCTGGCATAAACAGAATTATGTTCATCAAATTTGGTTATAGCCTGTATCTGCGGCAAAAATTCGTTATAATCACCAGCCTCCGACCTGATTAAATCTTCTCTGGCACTGAAAATAATATTCGTGGCACGGCTCAGTTTTCTATCATACGAACCATAAACAGAATAATTATTAAGCGCATAAGTACCAAAATGTGCCGGATCCTTTAATATACTGCTGCTGTCGCCAAAGGTTTTAAATTTTTGATTATCGTTTTTGTAAGTTTCACGTTTAGCGCTGATACCAATCAATCCTGTTGCTTTATCGCTGCGCCAAACTTTTTTCGTATCCAGACCATACTGTTTATGATCACTTTTCTCCCACTCTACATTCGTCGGATTCACTACATAATAATCAGGATTTTCGATTCGTCTCTGATTATAATAAATTTTAGCATCCCAGCCGTTTTCATCATTGTATGCTATCTGTGCATAATGTTCACGGTCATCATACATAAAATGCTGTAAAATATTTTCATTTACATCATTATAATTAGTTGTATATTTCTTTTTATTGAACATATAACTGAATTTAAACCGGTCATCAAATTTATAGTTAAAAGCCAGATGATCTTTTTTACTGTCGCCAAATCCAATATAGTAGGGAACAGCAGTACCATTTATTTTTTTAGTGCCTAAACGCTCCGTCATATTGCCAGTAGAACCAAATTCATTTCTGCCGAGAGCCAGGCTTGCTTTACCCATGCCTATGGTGGCAGCATAATCACGCTGTCCTTTATTTCCGGCAGCTACACGCAGCGAATTTTTCATCTGATCCTTAGTTATAATGTTAACAACTCCGCCTAATGCCTCGCTGCCGTAGAGCACTGCCCCCCCACCTTTGACAATTTCAACTCTTTCCACCTCATCAAGGTTGAGCATATCCAAATGATTAACATTGTTAAATGAAGCCGGCACTCCATTGATCAAAACCAAAGTACCGCCATCAATACCGCGCAAATTGATTTGGCTGCTGCCGGTTATCCAGTTCTGATCATGCGGCCCCATATTAGTAAAATAAACACCGCCTTTGTACTTCAAGGCATTCGCCACATCGCCGGCACCTGTTTCCTTTAACTGCTCACCTGTATAAATAACCGTGTCAGCAGGTGTGTCTAAATTGTTCTTTTCATACCCCAAAGCAGTAACATTGATTCCGTCTAAAACAAATTCTGACAGACTTTCTTCTGCATAAACTGTTCCTGACAAAAAATATGTACCCAAAATCACTGCACACATCAAACTTCCTAATTCAAACTTTTTCACAAAACACAGCTCCTTTATTACTTACTTAGATATCATAAATCAATCTATTTATCTATATTTATTTATTGATATTTTTTTATTTATGATATCTATTCCCATTGAGTTTGAATTTTAACATTCATAACTTTACCAGTCAACGTTTTTAGACTTTTTCAAAAGAAATATATTTCTTCTTTCAATCTTCGAAACCAGCATCATTACTGATTATTTTATACTGCTTATGAGTAGTATAAAATAATTTTACAATTTTTCTAGCAAAAATACTGTTTATGAGTAGAATTAAAATCATAAAAAATACCGTACCCTACATTAAATAATGTAAGGTACGGTCAAATAAGCGTCTATCAAATCAGAAACTGTATTCAACAGTCGTATAGTACATGCGCCCTGCCGCAGGATAAGTAGGAGTACTGCACTTATGTGTATATCCAGTACTTCCACTGCTTCCCACAGTACCATAATTCATAAGTCTTTGATCATGTCCAGCATCAAAAATATCATTTACACCAGCCGTTAAACGCCAGTTCTTATCAAATTTATACTTCAACCCCAAATCCAGCGTTGATAACTGCTGCAGGTAATTTGCCGTGCTGATATCATTATCACCGCTATAATTAATAAGCTGCTTATCAATATAATTATATTCAGCAAACACATTCAGCTTATCTCCAGGGAACAGATAATTTAAACGTACATTCCATACCCACTCAGGAGTATAGCTGATAGTAGATTTCATACCATTAAAAATATTACCCATTTTACCACCGCTGTATTCGGCCTTCTGCCATGTACCGGCAATATTAAGGTCAATACGGTTCCATTTAAATAATGCCCCTATCTCAACACCATGTACCTCTCCCTCGTCCATAGGAAAATAAGTCATTGGGGCATTAGGTACTAACGGCGCCCACAACGCCATCTGATTTTTACTTTTACGCTGGAACCACGTCAAAATGATATCACTGTCAGATTTTAACATTTTTCCCTGCCAATTCAAGCTAAAGTCAAACTGAGTGCCGCTCTCCCATGTTCCGCGGTCTGCAATATCAAAAAACGTCCCTGCATTATCATTCGGCATCATATTGGCACCATCGCCAAAGATCTCATAGAAATTAGGATGACGGTTGTAAGTACCCCAGGTAGTTTTGAAACTCAGGCTGTCTGTAATATTTTTCTGCAGCGCCGCGCCACCCGACCATTTCCAGCTGGCATCAGCATCGCCCAAGGTTTCCATCTCCACCTTATCGGCACGGAAAATAGGCGTCAATTTAAAATCGCCGTCGCTGTTTAATGTAATTGTATCCTGAAGAGTAAAATGATATTCTCTGTTATTATATTCAGTCAGCAACTTATGCAAATTACCATCAGCTTTATAATAACCAGTATCCCAAAAACTGCCGTTAGCATCCATTTTCTCATATTGAAAGTTACCATTAAACTCTAACAGATGGTTATCACCCATTTTAAGAGCAGCATTAAGATTAGTATCCCATTTCTTGGAATGATATTTACTCCAACGCTCTCCGGCGCCTTCATTATAATAGCGTTCATCATCCTTACCTTCTTCATGGGCCTTTTTTAATCTTCCCAAATTTCGATAATCTTTTTTACTGTCGATGTAATTTATACGCCAGCCCCAGTCTAAATTCCCAACAGTGTCCTGACGTCCGATCTGAAACTCTTTCTGGTTAATATTCTGCTCTGCATCGTAGTAACCTTTATGCAGATCATCAATGTAGCCTTCATTCCAAGATGACCCGCTGCCAATAACGTATCTGTCCAAACTTCTGGGAATACCTTCGTGCATATCCTTCCAGCTGAATTTGGTCATCCAATGTTCATCCTGCCATTTCAGCATTCCATTATTATTTTGATAATCATTACTGCGTCGATTGATCGTATCAACATACTTATCATTATTATATAAATCTACCCCAAAATCACCCTTCCAGATGTCACGCTGATAAGTAGCCAGCAGACTGCCGGTGCCTAAAGGCATATTCAACTGATAATTGCCCGTATAACCACCGTATGATTTCATTCCCTGTGAAACCATACCGCTCATCTCAGTCGGTTTTTTAGTAACTATGTTGATTACGCCGCCCAAAGGAGAACCGCTGAAGCGTGCCGGTACATAACCTCTATACACTTCTACACGCTCTACGTTATCTACAGGTATTGTTGAAAGGTTTACTCCTGATTCTCCGTTCAGATTCATAAGCACACCGTCAACATAAACATTGACCTGCGCCGCCGTTGAACCGCGCACTCGTGCCACTGTATAGTGCCCGGTCCCGCTGATACGCTGTACAAACAAACCCGGTACCCGTTCCAACAGTTCTGGTAAATCCTTCTGTTCTCCCTGAAATTCCTCTGTTTTGATAACAGTTACCTGCCCGGGCGATAATTTCTTCTCCCAGTCCGGACGTGCCGAAGAAACCGTTACCTCCGGCAATACAAAACCTTCTTCAATATTACCTTCTGCCAACGTGCCGCCAAAATTTACTTCTTCTGCTGCTTCTTCGCCCGCACTATATACAGCTGCTGAATCCGCCGCATTATTGCCTCCAATAACTACCGTCGGCGTATGTCCGCTCTTTTTATATACCGTTGTATCCTCAAATTTGCCTGCTGACTCTAAAATCACATCGGCATCTGAAGCTATCTCAGCCTGTGACGCAAGCTTCTGTACCGCTCCCTTTTTATTCCTGCCATAAAAGCCGCCCCAGGTCCAATTAGCTCCGCCATTGATGTTCCATTCACTTCCTACATCACTGCCTGCTGTTTTTACAAAATTAAGGTTTACAGTCCCTGTAGGCGATATTTTTAAATTGCTTCCTACCGTAAACTCTGCATACGTATCCGTTCCATTATGCTTGTCCAGTGATCTTTCCCGCCCGCCATAATGCTGTATGACCTGTCCATTGCCGCCATATTCCTGTACTGCTGCTATACCGGCGTAAACACTGCCTTTTTCTCCAAGCATTTTGCCAAAATTTAAACCGTACTTGCCTGTCACCGTATCGTAGCCTTTTTGTTTAACACCAAGGTTATTACTTAACTTATACTCTGTTTCATCCACATGTCCCAAAAATAAATTTACATACGGTTCCCAAAACAAACCGTTACTATATGTTTTCTGATAGCCATACTGCGCTCCAATGCCATAGCCCCAGGTACTAAGATCACCGCTTACCCTACCAGTAGCTCCATTTCCCTGATTGGCCTGCAAATTAAAATCATTTTTTAGTTTAGCTGCAGTTATACCTACATCCAGATAATGCCCTTTATCTCCTACCCACGTAGTATAAATGCCGATACCCATACTGTCCTGGTCACCGCTGCCTGTTAAAGTATTGGAATTACCATCAGTTTTATTGACAAAAAAACCTACATAACTTCTTCCGTCCCAATAACCCTTACCCAGCAGTTTGTCATAACCGATGGAATAACCGTTATAGCTTTGGCTGACACTGCGCCCATACGCAGAAGCATTTTTAAATTTACCGTGATTTGCCTGTATCCACAAATTCTCTTTTTCGTCAGCTTCTCCCAAATAACCGTCTCTATGTAATTTGGACGTCCTGCTGAACATATTCAAGTAATTTGCCTTCCACAGATTATTACTGATCATAGCGTTATCTGCCGCCGATTTGCCTGACTCCGCTACCGAACCAGTATCCTGAAAACTATATTCGCTGATATACCAGGCCGTACCTTTTTTATTATTTTCATCTGTCGGATCTGTAAAATAATTTTCGTCTTTATCGATTTTTACATCAATTTCATAATCACTGAAAATCCCGTCAGCTATCGTTTTCTGACCTTCTACTTCAAAATTTTCCGCTCCCTCTAAAATACCCACAACAACAGGCCTGTTGTTACCTTTATTCCAGGCGTCTGCCTCTATCTTGCCAACTCCGGCAATTTCTGTACCAACGCCTGGCACCCAGCCCAACTGCACATATATTTTATTTGGATCTGTACCGTTTTTATTAACAGCTACAGCATTTCCTATATAAACAGCATCGTTGGTATCATCGGTAATGCCCCATATATTATTGGTGATATCAACAGTATTGCTGTCATTATTATTTTTTCTTCCATACAGACCCAGACGAAAAATTGCTCCGTCTGCCAAATTAGCCGTATCTGCAAATAAGTAGCGATTTAACTTTCGTGATTTATAAGCTATTTCACCATACATATTTTCATAGCTGTCATAAACATAATAACCAGTATATTTTGTCCAAGGATATCCATCTTGCGGCAGCATATGATTAACTAAAGGATCACTGCCTTTAGTATTGACATAGGCTAAATCAACAACACCTCCTGTTGCCACATCCAAGTCTTTCACATTAATTGTGGTAGCCTCTCCATATTCTGTCGCATCAGTAGTATTACTAAAGTCAGGATTAATATCAAGTTGACCTGTGCCAGTTACTCCATCTGCCGGTCCAAGAACAAGATTTCCATTTTTATCAACAGAAAACACCTGATTTATAGTATAGTTACTATCTATAATTCCAGACTTAGTTTCTTCTAATCTATCCATTGGACGCCAAACAGTATCTGCTCCAACACTTTGATTATCATATGTATAATAGTTATCTACATCATTATTTACCGAAACCGTAGTAGAGGCAAACTTCAGTCCATTCAACTCAAGTAATACTTTATTCCCCCTATCGTCATAACCATATATTTGCGGCATATTGCTAAGATAACTACTGTCAATTTCACCAAAACCAGGTATAGCTTCTTTTAATGCCTCATAAATCGCTCTTTCCAAAGATTCACTATAAAACTTCATCTGGCCGCCAACTCCGCTTTGGATCTTAGTCAACAATGTCGTTTTTATTCCCTCTGCATCCCAGCTATCGCCAACCCCAGAATCTTGTTTTATTTTTTCGAAATCCAATTTATTTTTTATTGCATCTAATACTTTTTCATCTTTCCAATTCACCGATGTCAAAGCATTACTTATTTCCTCCGCATAATCTGGATTTTTCCAATAAGTATCGTTTAAATATGTTGCCATATCTGCAGTCTTAGTAAACTCACTGACATCTTTTTCACTGCCATCTGATGTACCGATTACAATTTTAGCCAATCCCAATGCTCCAGCCCAATCCTGAGGTTTAGCCCCATTGACAGCAGCAGACAAAACAATTTCGTTCCCGCCTTCAATCTTCAAAACTGTCTTTTTAGACCAAACACTCACTTGCGGAGTTACATAATTCGAAGTTTTAGTAGGAATCAAATCACCTTTTTCATAACTCACGAAAATTTTACTATCATCATATACTGCACCGTGTATTGCATCTTTACTTAAATTATTACCATAAGTTTCACCATCTGCGATTACATCTGCAGCCCAGCAGATGTCCCCCCCGGATATGCAAACGTACACCCAAGTGATAACGCAATGCCCATTGCTATACTGTTCATTGTGTTTTTCCCACTATTCTTCATCACCCTATCATCCCTTTCACAATAAATAAAAAACTTAATACTTCTGTCATTATAAACCGTATGACTATCATACGGTCAATATTTTTATCTATAATCCTTCTTTCAATCTTATATTTTTCAATATTCTATGCTATAATTTTACTATATTCAGTTAGTATACGATATCATTAGAGGGCTTAACATGACAGACAAAACATATTTCACTGCCGGAGAGCTTGCCGAACTATATGGCATACCTAAACAGACAATGTTATATTACGATAAAATGGGTATTTTACAGCCGGAATTTATTGCTGATAACGGATACAGACATTACGATGTACCACAATATCTTACACTTGAAATAATAATATTTCTGCGTAAACTCAACATTCCTATAAGCCGTATTCAAAAATTTCTTGAGAATAAAAATCCCGCCACATTAAGCGCTCTGCTTGACGAAAAAGAATTGGAATGCCTGGAAATAATTGAACAAAACAAAAAAATATGCAGCAGTCTTCAATTATTCAAGCAGCAGCTTAAACGCAATCAACAAATCATTTTGGACCATATCCTGATAGAATATCAACAGGAAAAACAATTCTGCGTAACACCAGTCGATAAAAAACAATCCGGACGAAAACGCGTAGAGGTCATTGCACAACACGTCCAAAAGGTTTTCTCCCAATCCTACTTTAAAGAAAAAAGTGTTGGTTGGATCGTTGCCAAAAATGATTTCTTTAGCGGCAATTATAATAACTCAATGTCATTTTTTTCAGCCGCCAACCCGAAAACAGAAATAAATATCAACAACTTTACGCGTCCTGCAGGTCTTTATTTAAGTTTGTCATTCCGTGGCACATATTATAATAGAGCCCCTGAAATATCCAAAAAAATTCAAAATTTTCTTAGTCGTAACGAACTTCAGGCTATTGGTGATGTTTTTGTGACACCGCTAAATGACCACTGGGTGGCTAACAGCCCGAATGAATATATCAATAAAATAAGTATGCAAATACAAAAACGGCAGTGAAAACTTTCACTGCCGTTCCGTATTTTTAGAATCTGTACTCCAGGGTCGTATAGTACATACGGCCTGCATACGGATACATACTTGTATGCGTCATTCCCGTTTTACTGCTTTCTTCCAAAACATCATAGCCACTGTTAAACAAATCGTTTACTCCAGCTGTCAATCGCCAATTATTATTAAATTTAAATTTAGCACCTATGTCAATTGTTTTTAACGGCTGCAAATATACTGATTGTGATGCAGTCATATCACCCATACCAGTAAATTGTTTTCCAATATAATTATACTCAGCAAATAAGTTTAACTTATCTCCAGGGAACAAATAATCCAGACGTACATTAGCAAGCCATTCAGGAGTATACGAAATAGTCGGCTTTATCCCTATTGGCTGATTACCTATTTTATTATTAACACCTGAATACTCTGATTTCTGCCAGGTTGCACTAATATTTAAAGATAATCTGTCCCATTTCATATTATGGCTTAATTCTATACCGTGTATCCATGCATCATCCAACGCCATATAACTGGCTGGAGCATTAGGTGCGATCGGATACCATAAAGCATACTGGTTTTTCGTTCTGCGCTGAAACCATGTCAATATAGTATCCGTGTCGGCTTTTGCCATATATCCCTGCCAGTTCAAACCAAAATCAAACTGCGTACCACGTTCCCATGCGCCTGTACCAGCTGCGCCAAAAATAGCACTTGAACCCTCATTAGGCATAATAGTTGCTCCATCGCCAAACAATTCATAAAAGTTAGGATGACGGTTATATGTACCCCATGTTGTTTTAAAACTCCAGTGATCATTCAACGACTTTTGTAATCCTACACCCGCAGACCATTGCCATTTCTTATCATTATCCCCCATAGTTTCCATATCAACTTTATCAGCACGAACTATCGGCGTCATTTTAAAATCGCCGTCCTGATTCAAAGTGATCGTATCCTGTAAGGTAAAATGATACTCTTTAATTTTATACCTGGTAAGATAAGTTCTGCCATAATCTTTACCAGAACCACTGTTCCATTGATCCCATTCATTACCATTGGCATCCATTGTTTCGTCGCTGTAATCAAAGTTTGCCTCCAGCAAATGCCTGCTGCCCATTTTATATGCGCTGTTTAAGTTAACACCATACTTATTGGATTCATAGCTGGTCCACCAGCTTCCCGGCTTCCTTGCCGGCTGCCAGTTTATAACACCATTATTGTGATCTTCCTGAGCTTTATAGGCGCCAACCCAAACATAATCTTTGGTGCTGTTTACATAGTAAGCTTTTATACCGTAATCCAAATTACCGCTTGTGTCCTGCAACCCAACCAAAAACTCTTTCTGTTTTATTCGTTGTTCTTTATCATAATACCCAGCGTCATACCATTTTTGAGAACCTTCATACCATGAAGTATCATATTTCCCTTTTAATTGGTCCACCCTATAAGGTAATTGTTCCCATGTGTCTTTCCACTGGGCCTTCACCATCCATCTCTCATCCTGCCATTTGAGCATCCCATTATTATTCTGATAGCCATTACTGCGACGTTTTAAAACACCATCAAATCGGCTATCCGTAATATTTTCAGGCCTTGCCTGAAAATCAAAATCACCAGTCCAGATATCACGCTGGAAGGTAGCCATCAAGCTGCCGCTGCCAAGCGGTGTCGTAAGCTCATAGTTGCCAGTATAACCGCCATACGACCTTATGCCCTGACTGATACTGCCCCCTACTTTATCCGGTTTTTTTGTCACTATATTGATTACGCCACCAAGCGGTGAACCGCTGAAACGGGCAGGAACATACCCTCTGTATACCTCTACACGCTCTACATTATCTATAGGAATAGTTGCAAGATTTACAGCCGCATCTCCATTAAGGTTCATC
>ENA-USYR01000955-USYR01000955.1-human-gut-metagenome-genome-assembly--contig:-NODE-955-length-13103-cov-6.998925_pt1 | contig 13103 bp, 16 predicted proteins | sample MGYA00250064_ERZ773510 | MGnify/ENA primary metagenome ERZ773510 (study PRJEB29103, sample SAMN06112082) | human gut metagenome | biome: human gut; feature: ankylosing spondylitis patient; material... | reverse complement strand
TATTAAATGTGCGTATCGGTCCCGGAACTGATTACGGAATTGCCACACAGGTAAAACAGGGCGAAGTATATACTATCGTTGGCGAAGTAAAGAACGGCAGCACCACTTGGGGCAAGTTAAAGAGTGGAGCAGGCTATATAAGCCTTGGATACACACAAAGAGTAGGCACAGCAGCAACAGCACCAAGCACGCCACAGGATACAAGCTACAAGGTAAAAATCAATACCGCCGTTTTAAATGTGCGAAAAGGACCAGGAACAAATTACGGAATTGCTACACAGGTAAAACAGGGCGAAGTATATACAATCGTTGGAGAAGTAAAGAACGGCAGCACAACTTGGGGCAAGTTAAAGAGTGGAGCAGGCTATATAAGCCTTGGATATACACAGAGAGTATAGGAGGTACACTATGGCGGTAACAGCAGCACAGATTAAAAAGGTCGTAAAGGTTGCAAGCGGTATTATCTACTCACAGGAGGGAAACTACGGAAGCGTAAACCGAAACGACAACAGCCACGGCATGAGTATAGGTAAGTGCCAATGGAACGCATATTGGGGTAGAGCGTTACCCCTTTTAAAATCCATTGTGGAAAAAGACCACGAACAGGCAAAGAAGATATTAGGGGATGCCTTGTATACAGAAATTGCCGGAAGTAGTGCGGATGCGTGGAACAGGCAGGAAAGAGAAGCAGGCGAAGAGGAAGCCAAGGCAATCTCTGAATTACTTACAACCAAGGACGGAAAAGAGGCACAGGACGATTTAGCGGATGCGGATATTACAGGATATGTAAAAAACGGCGTAAAAATCGGCTTGGTATCTCTAAAGGCACTTGCGTATTTTGCAGACTTAGAGAACCAAGGCGGTAGCGGTGCAAGTTCACGAATTGCCAAGACGGCAGCAGAAGCCACAGGAGGGGCAGAAAAGGTAGGACTTGAAGAAATACACGCCTACGCATTAAAAGATGCCACTATGGGGCAGTATGAAAGCCGTAGGGGCAAGGTTTACGAAGCTGTCAAGGGAAGTAGTTTAGCAGATGTATCCAATACAAAGACGGAAGAGAAAGAAAACACCTCACAGAAGCCACAGAGTACGCCTACAGGCGTTTCAAAAGGCGATATAGTAACATTCACAGGCGGAGGGGTTTATGTTTCTTCTACGGCAGAATACGCAGCCAAGGAAAAGGATGTGGTAAGCACCTGTAAAGTCACGGCGGTAAATGAAAAAGGCACACACAAGTATCATTGTATATCACAGGACGGTAAGGGTGTGTATGGTTGGGTAAATGCGGAATCTATCAAGGAATTATCCTCTAAGGCTCACAGCGACCCTACAGGCGTTTCAAAAGGCGATATAGTAACATTCACAGGCGGAGGGGTTTATAAGTCCTCTACGGCAGACCACGCAAGCGTAGAAAAGGACGTAGTAAGCACCTGTAAAGTAACAGCGATTAACACAAAAGGCACACACCCTTATCATTGCATATCACAGGACGGCAAAGGTATTTACGGTTGGGTCAATAAAGAAGATGTAAAATAGACCGATTCGGTCACAAAATGGAGGAAAATATTATGCAGATTTTAAAATGGTTACTTATGAATTGGGATTCAGTATTACTTATCGTAATCGTCATTGCTTTAATTATCTATCTGATTAAGACAGGGCAGACAAAGATATTAAAGCAGATTGCAATTAAGTTTGTTACAGATGCAGAGGGAGAGTGCGGGGCCGGCACGGGCGTTATTAAGCTGTCGGAAGTCGTTGCAAAACTGTACGCATATCTTCCAAGCGTGGTTAGAATCCTGTTTACAGAAAAGCAGTTGGTACAGATTGCAGAATCAGTATTAGCGGAAGCCAAAAAGAAATGGGAAACCAACGAAAACCTTACAACATACATTGAGAATAAACAGCAGACAACCCCGGTGGTTGCGACACTTACGGAAAGCACAAAATAACAGAATATGCAGTAAATAAAAATGCCCCCTTGGCTTATGCCTTGGGGTTGTTTTTTATGCCATAGCTGCAATTTCCATTTCCTCAATCTCTTCATAAGAGAAGTTGAAAAGGTTATGCAGACGGTCGGCGGAATCAGACATCATACTACTTAATTCCATGCTTGGACGTTCCGAAAACATCTTACTAAGGCGGTTATGATGCTCGACCGCCTGTTTCTTGATGAAAGCATCAATTTCGGCGGTGCTATTAAAAATCACATGGTCGATATAATATCCTTTATACTGTTTCATAATTATTTACCTCCTAAAATGTGTATAATTTTGTGGGCCTGTCTTATTTCCCGTTCTTTATGATGTTATTATATACTTATATAAGTATATATGCAACCCGGAAAAATAACCAAAATACTTATATAAGTATATAGGATTATTTGTGCATTTTATATACTTGTATAAGTATATGTGTTGTGATATGATAAAGAAAACCAAAAAAGACAAGGAGGTGCAACAGTTGGAAGAAGAAAAGACAGGGGGAACACCTGCGACAAAGGCAAAAAATAAATATAACGCAAAGGCTTACGACCAATTTCTCGTAACGGTCCCAACAGGACAGAAAGCAGAAATTGACAAGGAAGCAAAGAAACAAGGCTACAAGAGCCGTAACGAATTTGTGGTAGCAGCAATCGAAGAGAAGAAAGCAAGGGGGTAAAATGAAAACAGAACAGAAATGTATGCCAAATAAAGAAATAGAACCAATGGAGGGACGTAATTGGGGTTGGTACAGCGAACCAATACAGGTAACGGAAGAAAAAAGATATGCAAAAGCAATGATTGAAAGCCTTGAAGCTGCACACGAGATAACACCGTTACGAGGTGGAAAAGCAAGTACGGAATCGGCATATAAAGCGTGCATAGGGTGCATGAAGAAACCATATTGCGAGGGATGCATAAAGAAATATGGGAAAATATCAAAAGGAGAAGAAAACAAGTAAAAAATACTTATATAAGTATAAAAAAGTTGTTGACAATATACTTATATAAGTATATAATATAATTGTAGCAAGGAGATAGCAGGAAAGGAGTTAGACAATGGAGAACGAAGAAATGAGTAAAGCTGATTTAATCGCAATGTTAGTATCAATTAGAGAAGTAGCAAGAGCCAACGGAGAACTTAAAACGGTAGAACACATAGACAAGATTTTAGATGAAGTAAGAAAGTAAAACATAAAGAGGGGCGGACTCCAAAACAAAAACCTGCCACCGCCCCTTATGTTATCATATAAAGGCAGGAACTAATTAACAAAGGAGTGTGAAGAAACGTTAATAGAAGAAAGCGAGGGGGAGTATGATTACAAAAACAAGACTGAAAGTTAAAGGACATGAAGAAAAAACTTTTATGGCAGAGGTAGAACAAACAAGGAAAGGATATAAATTTACAATGCCGGACGGTAGCGGAGTAGAAATATATGGAAATCTTATCGAAGAATTAGAAATAGAGCAAGAAACATATACAGGAATACAACCAATCGGAGAAACACAGGCGATAAGATTAGATACAGATGCACCAAGATATAAAGAGTATAAAGAAAAAAAGGGGTGTTGATATGGGAAATGAAACATTAGAACAAAAGAATACTAATAAAATCGGTGACCATTTTTGGAGTGGAAATACAGAGAAAACAGGAGGATTTAGTGTTAATTTAGTAGGAATGGAATATGTGTACGGTAAGTGCAGTTCACAATGTATTCAAAACGGAAAACAATGCCCTATATATAATACCTGTATACAAAGAAAGTAAGAAAAGGCGGTAAGTCAAGAGAAATCAAGGCTTATCGCCTTTTTGTGACCGATTCGGTCACAATATTGTACTAACTATAACGCACCTACAGGAGCACTTGATTCAAGGTCATCAAGGATGTTGCTTGAGAGCTTTAATTTTCTTAATACTGAGCTTTTGGCAACTATTCTTATGGTAACGCATGATGCATTTACAGCAAGCTACGCAGGCAGAGTGATATTTATCAAAGACGGTAAAATCTTCAATGAGATACGCAAAGGTGAATCTACAAGAAAAGAATTTTTTGATAAAATCATTGATGTTGTGACATTGTTAGGAGGCGACCTTAATAATGCTCTTTAAGATATCATTAAAGAACATCAGGAAGAGTTTAAAGGATTATACCGTCTATTTCTTCACTCTTATTCTTGGTGTTGCAATATTCTATGTGTTTAATGCAATTGACAGCCAGAGCGTTATGCTTGATGTAAGAGCAAATGTGATGGATATTATCAAGCTGATGAATGACATGCTTTCAGGAGTAAGCGTATTCGTATCGTGCATACTTGGATTTCTGATTATATATGCAAGCCGTTTTCTTATTAAAAGACGTAATAAGGAGTTTGGCATATATCTTACACTTGGAATGAGCAAGAGAAAGATTTCAGTGATTCTTTTCTTTGAGACACTGCTTATCGGCATTGTTTCACTTGTGGCAGGGCTTGTTATTGGTACAATCCTTTCACAGTTTATGAGCGTGATTGTTGCTAATATGTTTGATGCTGATATGACTAAGTTTAAATTCATATTCTCAATGAAGGCATGTATCAAGACTTTAATATATTTTGCAATTATGTATGTGTTAGTTATGATATTTAACACATTCAGTATTAGCAGATGTAAGCTTATTGATCTTCTCAATGCAGGTAAGAAAACTGAGAAGGTTACCATGAAGAACCCGGTTGTCTGCACAATAGTATTCGTCATAGGTGTTGGTATTCTTTCTTATGCATACTGGATGGTTACAAGGGGTGTTGAGTCAATAAATATTATTAATAAAATAGGCGTTCCTATTGCACTTGGCTGTGTCGCTACATTTTTAATATTCTGGTCTGTTTCAGGCTTTATGATAAGAATATTCACAAGTATTAAGAGTGTGTATTATAAAGGTGTGAACAGCTTTGTGTTAAGGCAGTTCTGCAGCAAGATTAACACTACTGTATTCTCGACAACTGTTATATGTATCATGCTTTTTATTACAATAAGCGTGCTTTCTGCAGCACTTTCAATGAAGGATTCGCTTTCAAAGGATCTGGACAGTATGTGTCCTGTTGATGTACAGCTTGCAAAATATTCATATGATGCGATGAGCGAGGCATATGCCACATCACAGAATATGAATGAAAAAGACAGGGAAATGCTGGAAGATTCCAAATTAAGTATAATAGAAACGCTTAATAACAGTGGATTTGATGCACAGAAGTATTTTAAGGATGTTGTTGAATATAATATATACAACACCGGATTGACAGTTAAAGATACATTAGGGGATATTAATACAGATGATTATCAGTTTATGGCAGATGCTATTATGCCGGTAATGACTATTGGCGATTATAATTCTGTTGCAAGACTGTATGGTAATAGTACGTATGAACTTAATGACGATGAATATATTATAGTGGCAGATTATAAGAACATGGTTATGATTAGAAATCAGGCATTAAAGAAAGGAATTATATTATCTGTCAATGGAAAAGAGTATAAACCAAGATATAATGAATGCAAGGATGGTTTTGTAAAGATTGGTGTTCAGAATATGAATGATGGGATTCTTGTTGTGCCTGATAATGCGGTAAAACCACAGCAGGTACGCAATATGGGGCTTAGTGCTGACTATAGGGCAGACACTAAGGAAGAAAGATATTCTATTGAAACACAGTTAGACAATTTAATGAAAAATATATCATTTAAAAAGAGCTTCATTAGCTGGAATTCCAGAATTGACCTGGCTGAAAGCAGTGTCGGGCTTGGAGCATTAGTTACATTTATTGCCTTATATTTAGGAATTATATTCCTTATAAGCAGTGCAGCAATTCTTGCGTTGAGAGAATTGTCAGACAGTGCAGACAATAAGGAACGATATGGAATGTTAAGGAAGCTTGGAGTTGATGAGAGAATGATTGATATGGCACTTTTTAAGCAGATTGGAATATTCTTTGCGTTTCCGCTGATTCTCGCACTTATACATTCTGTGTTTGGAATTAAGTTTATTAACATAATTCTTGCAACTATGGGAATGAGTTCAATGGCAGCGTCTATAGGGCTTACGCTCGCATTCGTTGCTGTTATTTATGGAGGATATTTCCTTATAACTTATCTGTGCAGCAGAAGCATTATAAGACCTGTAAGATAAGTTTTTCATTATTTCATTGTTTTTTTTATATGTTTCTGTTATAATCTTCACATAGAAGTTGTTCGTGAACAACATGGAGGAATTTAATATGGAAACTAATATTTTGATAGAGAGTGGAACTAATGAATTAGAGGTTCTTGAATTCACAATAGGGAATAATCATTATGGTATTAATGTTGCCAAGATTAAGGAGATTGTGCCATATAGTCCGGTTACACCAGTGCCTAATGCACATCCTTGTGTAGAAGGAATATTTATGCCAAGAGATTTGATGATAACAGTTGTAGACCTTGCTAAGGTTATTAAAAGTGCTCCTTCAGGAGATATTTCGAAGGATATGTTTATTATAACTAATTTCAACAAATTGAATGTCGCTTTTCATGTACATACAGTTGTTGGAATTCACAGAGTATCATGGGCTGATATTATTACTCCGGATACAACAATAAGTACTGCTGACAATGGAATTGCTACAGGAATTGTTAAGATTAACGGTCAGCTTATTATTATTCTTGATTTTGAACGTATTGTATCAGATATAAGTCCGGAGACAGGTCTTAAGACTTCTGATATTCTTAAGCTTGAAGGCAGACCAAGAAGTGAAGCACATATTGTTATAGCAGAGGATTCACCTCTTCTTATTAAGCTGATATCTGATTCACTTGTTAAATCAGGTTATGATAATCTTACATTATGTCATAATGGTCAGGAAGCATGGGATTTTATATCAGATGCCAAGGCAGGAAAAGTACCGCTTGATATAGACTGTGTTATCACTGATCTGGAGATGCCGCTTATGGATGGCCACAGACTTACAAAGCTTATTAAGTCTGATGACAAGTTAAAGAATATTCCGGTTGTTATATTCTCATCACTTATTAATGAACAGATGAGAGCAAAGGGAGAATCACTTGGTGCAGATGTCCAGTTGTCAAAGCCGGAAATCGGACTGCTTGTATCAGAAATCGATAAATTACTCAGATAATTTTCTTCATTTTACACTTCCTCTTATGGGACGCCGCCTGACATGGGCGGCGTCCTTTTTTGCGCGAGCAGTGATGAGAGAAGATATGGAAAGTTCACAGTTGTGCTTGCACAAACTGTGAACTTTATATAGCTTCTCGAGGAGCGCCGCGACAATGCCGGAACGCAGTTCTGGCATATGGCTGCCCGTGCAAAACAGGTAACGATGACAACACCCCAAAAAGATGTTATAATCACATAGTTATTGAATGGAGGTACTTATGATTTACAATGATTTAATGGATGATATAAAGAGTGCAGATTATGTCCTTTTCGGACTTGGAAAAGAAATATATGCTTCAGAAGATAAGGATGTTTATGATAATCTTAAGAAAATATTTGAATCAATGGAACATGTGAATTATTTTATTGTGTCAACTGATAAGGCTGGTGCAATCAGAGATGCAGGCTTTAATGAGAGAAGAATTGTCTGTCCGGTTAATGAAAGCAATGCAGAGGAAGAGGAGAAGCAGTGGGATTTCTACAATAAATGGCTGTCATCTTCTCTTGCAAAGAAGCTGGTTATTGTGGAAATTGGAGAGGATTTTTCCAACCCTAATGTTATAAGATGGCCGTTTGAAAGAATTGTCATGATTAACCAGAAATCCAAGTTGTACAGGGTACACAGCACATTCTACCAGATTCCAAAGGAAATCGGGGACAGGGCATGTGCTTTTGAGATGAATGGGGCACAGTTTATAAAAGAACTTGTAAAATATTGTTAATAATGAATGTTTATGTTAATATTTTAGTATATTTTGATTTCAGGAGGTGAGAATTTTGTCTGATAAGGAAGAAGATTATCTGGATAAATTGCTTGATTCAATTAATGAAAAGGAGCAGGCAGATTCTCAGCAGGAAGAACCGAAAAGTGAATGGCAGCAGGAGATTGAGGACAAAGATCCGGAAGAGATAGCCCGTGAAGTAAGGGAAAAGATAGAAGCAGAGAATGCTGATAATGAGGAACAGGAAGCACAGAAAGATGCTAAAGCAGAAGAAGAGGTTAATAAGATGCTTGAAGATACACCTGTTGAGGAAGCAGCAGGCGCAACAATAACTCCTGCGGATGATGATTCGGAACTGTCTGATAATGACATGGAAAGACTTATGAATATGAATCTTGATGATTTGATAGATGATGTCAAAGCTGATACTGACAGCATTTCAATAGATGATTTATTGAATCAGGGAGATGAGCTTAAGCGTGCGGAAGCACAGGCGCAGGCTCAGGCATTAGAAGAGGAACTTGCTGAGAAAGAAAAAAATGATTCACAGGTAAATGAGACAGAGCCTGACGATAACAAGGCAGATTCAGATAATAATACTGAACCAGATGCAGCACAGACAGAAGCCGGCAATGAAGAAGCAGATAACAAAGAGCCTGAAAAGAAAGAAAGCGTTCAGGTAGATGAAAGCAAGATAAAACCTGAAAAGCCGAAGAAGGACAGCTTTTTTAAGAAGATAAAGAAAGTATTTTTCGACAGTCTTGAAGATGAGAGTCCTAAGGAAGAGGCTGCAGATAATGGTAATGGCGAAAATACTTCATCAGAGGATAAGTCTGCAGACAAGCCGGAAGCTGATAATGGAGAACCTAAGGATGAGAATGAACAGATAATAGAAGATGTATTCGGCAATAAGGATACTCTTGATGATTCAGAAGCACCTAAGAAAGGCTTCTTTGCAAGATTTAAGTACAGACTTGCCCAGATGAAGGCAAAAAGAATAGAAGAAGAAAAGGCTGAAGAAGAGGCTGAAAGACTCGATAATGAAGAAAAACAGAAGAATAAAGAGTTAAAAAAGGCAGCCGCTACAGAGAAGAAAGAAAAGAAAAAGCAGGCGGCAGAGCAGAAGAAGGCGGCAAAGCCTAAAAAAGTAAAGCAGTCTAAGCCTAAGAAAGAGAAGAAACCTAAAGAACCTCCAAAACCTGGAGATATTCTTAAAATCAAGCCGCTTTCACTGGTTATGCTTGTTCTTTTTGTTGCCGGAGTTGTAGTACTTATCAGTGTTTTGAATTCAGCATTATATTATAATACTAATTCTTCACAGGCAAAGACATACTATAATAATGGTGAGTATGATAAAGCATATTCCAAGCTTAATGGAATGAAGCTTAATTCCAACGATAAGACTCTGTATGAACAGGCATCTACCATAATGTATGTCAAGAGACAGTATGATTCTTATGAGAATTATATGAGCCTTAATATGAAAACAGAGGCGTTGGATGCACTTATTAAGGGAATAGACAGATATAATACATTCCGTTCTACAGCACAGGAACTTGGAATTGATGATAAGTTTAAAGCAGAGTATCAGAACATAATTGATGCTTTACAGAACACATTTAAGATATCTGAAGCACAGGGAATATCACTGGCAGATATGTCTAACAGTGATTTCACGAATTATTACTTAAAAATAAAGGAATATGGAAAGGCAGTACAATGATAGCAATTATCGATTATGATGCAGGCAATCTTAAGAGTGTGGAAAAGGCACTGGTATCATTAGGAGAGGAAGTTTTAGTATCAAGAGATTCAAGTGAAATCTTACAGGCTGACAAGGTTATTCTTCCGGGAGTTGGTTCATTTGGAGATGCAATGAACAATCTTGATAAGTTCGGACTTGTTGATACTATTAAGAAGGTAACACATAATGGAACTCCGTTTCTTGGAATATGCTTGGGATTACAGCTTCTGTTTAAAGAAAGTGATGAGACTCCGGGAGCAGAAGGACTTGATATCCTTCCGGGAAAGATATTGAAAATTCCTGCTAAGGAGGGCTTTAAGATTCCACATATGGGATGGAATTCTCTTGATGTAAAGCCGGGGGCAAAGCTTTTTAAGGGACTTGAAGGAAATCCTTATGTGTATTTTGTACATTCTTATTATCTTAAGGCAGCAGATGAAAATATTGTTGCTGCATCTACAGAATATACTACTCATATTCATGCTTCGGTTGAGAGCGGTAATGTGTTTGCGTGTCAGTTCCATCCGGAAAAGAGCAGCGAAGTAGGACTTAAGATATTAAAGAACTTTGCGTCATTATAATTGCTAAAAGGAGTTGCTGATGTTTACTAAAAGAATTATACCATGCCTTGACTGCAAGGATGGAAGAGTTGTCAAAGGAACTAATTTTGTTGATTTAAGAGATGCAGGAGATCCTGTTGAGGTTGCATCAATGTATGACAAATCAGGTGCAGATGAGCTTGTATTTCTTGATATTACAGCTTCAAGTGATGGAAGAAATACAACTGTTGACCTTGTAAGAAGAGTGGCTGAGAAAGTTTTCATTCCGTTTACAGTAGGCGGTGGAATAAGAAGTGTTGATGATTTTAAGGTGCTTTTAAGAGAGGGCGCTGACAAGATATCAATTAATACGGCAGCTATTATGAATCCACAGCTTATATCTGATGCGGCTGACAAGTTTGGCAGCCAGTGCGTTGTTGTTGCAATTGATGCCAAGAGGAATAGCGACGGTCATTGGAGCATATATAAGAATGGCGGAAGAGTTGATATGCACATGGATGCTGTTGAATGGGCAATGAAGGCAGAGAAACTTGGAGCAGGAGAGATTCTTCTTACAAGTATGGACTGCGATGGAACTAAAGCCGGATATGATATTGAACTTACTAATACAATTGCGTCAAATGTCTCAATACCTGTAATTGCTTCAGGCGGTGCGGGAAGTAAAGAACATTTTCTTGATGCATTTACTAAGGGAAAGGCTGATGCGGCACTTGCAGCTTCACTTTTTCATTATAAAGAACTTGATATTATGGAGCTTAAGAAATACCTTGCTGATGAGGGAATTCCTATGCGTTTGATGTAAGATTGAGTTTTCATACACGAAAGGACAATAAATACTATGTCAATGATAGATAATGACTGGCTTCCTGCTATTAAAGGTGAATATTCAAAGCCTTATTACAGGGAACTGTTTACATTTGTTAAGGACGAATACAGCAAATATGTTGTATATCCACCGGCAGATGATATATTCAATGCGTTTCATTTTACACCGCTTAGTAAGGTTAAGGTACTAATACTTGGTCAGGATCCTTATCATAATGTACATCAGGCACACGGGCTGTCTTTCTCGGTACTTCCGGGAGAGGAAGCACCGCCTTCACTTAAGAATATATATAAGGAACTGCATGATGACTGTGGCTGTTATATTCCTAATAATGGATATCTTAAGAAATGGGCTGACCAGGGTGTTCTTCTGCTTAACACAGTGCTTACTGTAAGGGCACATCAGGCTAATTCGCATCAGGGACACGGCTGGGAGCAGTTTACAGACGCTGTTATTAACGCCGTAAATATGCAGGACAGACCTATTGTATATATGCTGTGGGGTTCGCCTGCACAGAGGAAGGCGTCAATGCTTAATAACCCTAAGCATCTTATTCTTAAAGCACCGCATCCGAGTCCATTATCTGCGTACAGGGGCTTTTTTGGTTGTAAGCATTTCAGCCAGTGCAATGAATTTTTAAAGGCTAATGGGGTAGAACCGATTGACTGGCAGATTGAGAATATATAATATACTTGATTTTTTTACAAATGTTATGTATCATCAATAACTGTTTATTATTAAATTAAATAGGAGATAGTATGTTTAAAAAGTATTTGTATATTTTTCTTATTTCTATGGTTCCACTTATTGAGTTAAGAGGTGCTATTCCTGTATCACAGGGATTCCAGTTACCTTTATTACAGTCATACATTGTGTGTGTAATAGGCAATATGCTTCCTGTACCGGTTATTTACCTTTTTGCAAGAAAGGTGCTGGAGTGGGGCAAGGATAAGAAATATATTGGAAAGTTCTTTACCTTCTGTATCGAAAAAGGACACAAGGGTGGAGAGAAGCTTAAGCAGAAGGCTGGTAGAGGCCTTTTTGTAGCATTATTACTTTTTGTTGGAATTCCACTTCCTGGAACAGGAGCATGGACAGGAACACTTGCAGCAAGCTTTCTTGATATGGGATTTAAGAAGAGTGTAATAGCTGTTTTATTAGGAGTTTTGCTTGCAGGAGTGATTATGGGAATCGCAAGTGCAGGAGTATTTACAGCAATTTTTAGTTTTGCATAAGATTATTGATTGGCTGGGAATCCAGTATTTAAGCGCTTTTTTGAAGGTTTTGAAATATTTTTTGAAAATTTTTGGAAAAATTTCAAAAAAGTGCTTGACGGATTTTGATAATTGAGTTAAGATATCATTGTTGCTGTGGTACACAACTGCAAGACAACACAGGTTATGGCTTGTTGGTCAAGAGGCTAAGACGCCGCCCTCTCACGGCGGAATCAGGGGTTCGATTCCCCTACAAGCTACTATATGTGATACGGAAAGAGTGGGCAGAGATGTCCACTCTTTCGTTCATATATAAGAAAACTGAATATTTTTAGAAAGGGTGAGTACTGCATGGGAAAAAGAGAAAGCTATGAAGCTAAGACAGCACAGCTTATACAGCCGGTTGTTGAAGCTAACGGCGTGGAACTTTTTGATGTTGACTACGTGAAGGAAGGCAGTGACTGGTATCTGCGTGTCTACATTGACAAAGAAGGCGGAGTTACTATTGATGACTGTCAGAATGTGAGCAGGGCTTTCAATGAGATACTGGACAGGGAGAATTACATTGATGACCAGTATATTTTTGAGGTGAGTTCTCCGGGTCTTACAAGACCTCTTAAGAAAGAGAAGGATTATGAAAAGAGTATCGGCAGAATGATTGAGATTAAATTATTCAGTCCTGTTGATAAATCTAAGGAATATTCCGGGGTTCTTAAGGAATATGATAAAGATACGGTAACAATCAGTATTGATGATGTAACTAAAACATTTGACAGAAGCAATCTGGCTATGATCAGATGGGCATTTGTGGATGAAGTATAATATATTTTTGGAGGAAATTAAAAGCAATGAATAAGGAATTAAT
>ENA-USYR01000937-USYR01000937.1-human-gut-metagenome-genome-assembly--contig:-NODE-937-length-13303-cov-6.605777_pt1 | contig 13303 bp, 10 predicted proteins | sample MGYA00250064_ERZ773510 | MGnify/ENA primary metagenome ERZ773510 (study PRJEB29103, sample SAMN06112082) | human gut metagenome | biome: human gut; feature: ankylosing spondylitis patient; material... | reverse complement strand
AACAAACTAAACAAATAGTCGAACTTTTTCTTTGATGTACCTTGTGTGCATCGGACTATTCTATTATTTTTGTACACAGAAACGAGTTACTTGAAAGCAATTCAAGGTAGAACGCAGCAGATTGTACCGTTGCCAAGTCGTTACCTCAAAAACGGGTAATTATCCCAAAGTCCTTTGTATAAGGTACTAACAGAAGTTTTCCAGAATTACAATAATAGTCTGTTTACTGCCCACAAAATCTGCTCCCTCCTTTAAAGGAAGTAAAAGCTGAAAACTAAATAATAAATTCAGGAAACAATCATTCATACTAATATCAGATTAATTTAATTAATATTTTACACTTTCAGTAAAACACGTCTGATGATTCTTTGACGTATTAAAATCCGATGCAAGTATAAACTTTTCGATACCGGTTTACGAGGTGGTTTCTGACAAAAACAAAGGGCGTTTTCTATCTAAAATGGTAACATTTTCATTTGTTACTCTAATATAAGCAAATGTAAGTGTAAAGCTACATTTTTATCCGATTTACATACAATAATATATATTTTTACTATGAAATTAATCAATAGAAAGCATACAGATACAAAACAAAAACGGGCAAATATGCAATACATCACGCATATTTACCCGCATCCTATTATAATCGAGAATTCCTATTTTCTGGAAATAGAATCTTTCCTGCCTTGTTTATTTAGAATAGATGGATTTCCTTTATATTCAATATCTCCACTACCGCTAACTTTTGCATCCAACTGTTTAGAAGCATAACAAGAGATATCGCCGGAACCTGAAACAGTGGCAATCACTTCAGTAGCCGCCAACTTATCAGCACTGATGTCACCGGAGCCGTTTACAGTCAACGCAGCCCATTTCGCAGCGCCTTTGATATTCACATCTCCCGAACCACTGACTATCGTTTTTACAGTAGTGCCCTTCACATTTTTCACATCGATATCTCCACTCCCTTTTATATAAGCAGAAAGATTAGTATATTGCAGATTCTCCGCTTCAATATCTCCGGAACCGGTTATGTTCAGAGTTAAATCAACACCTTTAATAGTACCCTTCAGATATACATCTGCCGAACCTTTAATATCTACTTCATCTAATGAAGGAGAAGAAGCAATCACTTTCAAACGACGTTCTCCACTAAGAATCTTAACCCCCTTCTTGATATTCACCTGCAACACTCCATTCGCAGTAGACACTTCCAGCAAATCGACCAAATTGTCCGAACCATATATAGAAATCTCTGTTTTAGAGCCACTACTCTGTCGATATTCAACATCAGTACTGCCTAGCACCTTGATTGAGCTAAAATTGCTTACGTTATTCAACTCCTTTGTAATATACTTCTTACTGGGAGTTACGGTCTGTGCCTGCATTCCTGTTATAAACAAGAACATCAGTACTGCCAACATAGATGTAACCTTTAAACTTTTCATAATTTTTTTCGTTAAATGTTCTAACGACAAATATAAGAAGTATATTTCAATTTACAAGAAAAGAACGAATATAACTTTGCCAACCTTCCGGATCAATGCGGAACAATAATGGTCCAATAATTAAACTATACATTTTAGTTATTTGTTTATAATGAATAGATAAGTACACATTATTGTATTTACACTTCCAACGTATTTTCACCTATGCATAGTAAGTCCTTTTCAGCCGGATATTGAAATTCGTTTTTATGCCCGATAACTTTTAATTATTTCTACGCCTTATTGCCTGTAGTATTCATGCACAAGAAAAGTAACCACCTGTGCAGGAATATAAACTTTGGTACGATCGCCCGGCACAAGTATGGACCGAAGCATTACCATTGGGAAACGGCCGTTTAGGGGCCATGGTATATGGAATAGAATCACCCGCTCGTTTGGACAAAAAGGAGCGGGCGATTCTTTGCATTTATCCTTTTTATATTTTACATTTGCCAGTAAAAAAGAAATCATGGCAGATAATTATATAGAAAGACAGCAGGAACAATATGAAGCCAGAAAAGCTGCTTGGAAACAAGCACAGAAGTATGGTAAAAAGAAAACCGGAACAACGCATCAGGTGAGAACGGGACAAGCAGACAAGATACCTTCTGATGCAAACAGACGGAAAAGAAGAGTTTTCGTAACAGGCGGAGCGGAAGGAATAGGCAAAGCAATCGTAGAAGCATTTTCTCAAGCGGATTGCCTAGTCGCTTTCTGTGATACGAATGATGCATCCGGTCAACAAACTGCAAAAGAAACAGGAAGCATATTCCACAAGGTTGATGTAAGCAATAAAGAGTCGTTGGAGAATTGTGTCCTGCAAATTCTGAAGGAATGGGGCGATCTTGATATCATTATTAATAATGTAGGCATTAGCAACTTTTCTCCTATCACGGAAACAAGTATAGAGGATTTCGACAAGATTCTCTCTGTCAACCTGCGTCCTGTATTTATCACTTCACGATTACTTGCCATTCATCGTAAAGCCCTTTCCTTTCCAAATCCTTACGGAAGAATTATCAATATCTGTTCCACCCGTTATCTGATGAGCGAGCCCGGAAGTGAAGGTTATGCCGCCTCAAAAGGTGGTATCTATTCTTTAACCCATGCATTAGCCTCATCATTATCCGAATGGCACATTACGGTAAACTCTATTGCACCGGGGTGGATACAGACACATGACTACAACCAGCTCCGCCCGGAAGACCATTCACAACACCCTTCCCGGCGAGTGGGCAAACCGGAAGACATTGCCCGTATGTGCTTATTTCTTTGCGAGGAAAACAATGACTTCATCAACGGAGAGAACATAACCATTGACGGAGGAATGACGAAAAAGATGATTTATGTGAAATAAGTCTATCCTTCTTGGGATGTCACGCCAATGCGATCTAATGCATTTCGAGTAATCTCAATCCCCGTCGCTACAATGGACTCTGCATGATGAAACTCCAACATATCATAAGCATTGCCGGACATCCGTATTAATATGTCCGGCTGACAGCGTTCTATCTGATAACGAGTAATTTGTTGCATCATCATTCTTGAAGATTCTGTCAACAGATTATAAGGACTCATCTTCTTTCTCTTTCCGCAATCAACCGGTGCATTCACATCGACTGCTATCAAAATATCTCCTTCGGTGCGATGTACATGATTGAGCGGGAGGGGATTCAAGATCCCCCCGTCAATCAATACCATGCCGTCTTTTCGCAAAGGGCGGAAAAGCATTGGTATGGAAATGGATGCGCGGATAGCCTCATGTAAGCTGCCACTATCGAACCTCACCTCCTGATCACAAACAATATTGGTGGCCATGGCAACATAAGGAATCGGTAAGTCCTCGATGTTCATATCGGGGATTATCTCCTTTAACTCTTTGATGAAGCGATCTCCTTTCACCAGTCCGTCCCGACTTAATGTGAGGTCTGCCAGTTCCCACATCTTACGCTTATCCCAGCTATACAGCCATTCTTTGCATTCTTCCGGTTTTCCCGAAGCATACATCGCTCCCACCATTGCTCCCATTGAACTTCCGGCAATAGAAGTTATTTCATAATTGTGACGTAATAATTCTTCTATGACTCCAATATGTGCAATACCACGCGCACCACCCATAGAAAGGACTAATGCTACTTTCTGTTTTCCCATAATAAATCCATTTTCTACAAAGGAAACAAATTCCGGAGAAAAAAGTCGGTTGGAAACATATAATTATCGCAAATTACTATTCGCCTTGCAGCATTCCACTGTTTACCCCAGGGATTAGGAACTTTTATCCCGGGAATTATCGACAACGAACCGGATAGTGACGCTGTTCCAGCTATATAGAGACACTATACCCGACACATACCGTCACTCTTTTTTATCGGGAACAACAATCAATATAAATGTAATAAAAAATGGGCTGCCGAACCCTGAAAAGTCCGACAGCCCTGTCAACCCAAAAACGATACCTATGAAACACTGTGTGTTACTTTAAATCAAATAATATACGTTGACTATGAACCAGTTCATCATGCGTGATACGGTATTGATTGAATTTCTTTCCGTTCAATAACACCTTGTTAATATATAAAGTTCCCGGTTGAGTACGATTGCTTTCTATCACTAATTCTTTTTCCTTATACCATTTCGGATCTAAACGAATAGTCACTTTATTGAATACAGGAGTCGTTAATGTATATTCCGGCAATCCGGGACAATCGGGATAAAAACCAATCATATTAAAAATAGCCCATGCAGACATTGTCCCTGTATCATCATTACCGGGAATACCATTCGGCTTCGTTGTAAAGTACTTATCCAACAGCCGTTGTGTTTCTTTCTGCGTGCGCCATTCCTCTCCTCTAAAATAAGAGAATAAATGAGCATAGGCAATATCCGGTTCATTGGCCGGGTCATAAAGACCTTCGTCAAAAACCATTTGCAGTTTTTTGATGAAGGGGTTCTTTCCTCCCATTAACTTGGCAAGTCCATAAACATCATGTGGCACATAGAATGAATAATTCCATGCACTACCTTCATGGAAACCGGGATTCGGTTCAAAATTCTCTCCTTGTCTGGGATTAAACGGACTGTAAAAAGTGCCGTCAGGAAGAATCGGACGGAAAGTACCGAACTCTTTGCTATAATAATGCTTATAACCTAAAGAACGTTTATAAAACATTTCCGCATCCTTTTTCTTTCCCAAAGCTTCCGCAAAGTGGGACAACGCAAAATCTGCAATATAATATTCCAATGCATGAGATACCGAGTTATCATACTGCTCACGAAGCGGTACATAGCCTTTGGACATATAATCATCATTATCCGGACGCATCAGATTCTTTGCTCCCGGCAATGTAGCCGACTTATACATCGCTTCATAAGCCAAATCAACGTCAAAATCACGTAATCCTTTCATCCATGTATCTACGATAACCGGAATACTCGGATCACCTTCCATAGTCAATGTCTCTCTTCCATACAATTCCCATTTGGGCAGCCACCCATGTTCCCGATACATATCAAGCATAGTACGTACCATTTCCATTTGGCGTTCCGGATAGACCAATGTCAGCAACTGATGAACATTGCGATAGGTATCCCAGAGAGAAAACACTGTATAGCGGTCTCCCTTTGTCGTCATAATCTTATCACTCTCCATTGCCGGATATTCTCCGTTGACATCCTGTAATATATTCGGATGAATCAGCAAATGATATAGTGCCGTATAGAAAACAGTCTTCTGAGCATCAGTACCTCCTTCTACGGTAATTCTCGACAAATCGTCATTCCATTTTGCCCGAGCCTCTGTATGAATCTGTTCAAAGTTCCTACCCTCCTGTTCACGATCCAGATTCAGCCGGGCATTCTCTATACTGACAAACGAAACGCCCATTTGCACTTCTACCTGTTCGCCTTCCTCCGTATCGAACGAAAAATAAGTACCAACATCATCTCCTGCTATCTCTTTTCCATAGCGGGTATAAAGTTTATATTTTCCCTGGTCCGGATCCCATTCTGCCTCTACACCAGTCATAGGTCTCTGTTTCTTCCAATACCCTGTTGCTACAGGTGTTTTCTTTACCCGCATCACAAAATAAATAGGAAATACAGCTTGAGGATTATAACAGAATGTACCAAGCAGCTTCATTCCCTCAACTTCGCAATCGCTTACACGGCGAAGCATAGCACCACTTTCATTTGTCAGTCCCTCTCCCAGATTTAGTAGTATATGGCTCTTACCTTTAGGGAAAGTAAAACGGGCGATACTTGTACGTGGAGTAGCCGAAACCTCTGTTTTTACATTATACTTTGTCAGATAGTTGGAATAATAACCGGGTGAAGCCTGTTCATCCTTATACTTACTTCCATACTCCTTATAGTCTACATTCAACTCTCCGGTAGTAGGCATCAGCAACAAAGAACCTAATTCAGGACATCCGACTCCACTTAAATTAACATGAGCATATCCGGTAAAGAAGCAGTTGGTATGCTCATAAGGTGTGGACCACCAGCGGGCATCTTTATCGTATTTATTTTCTGAAGATCCCATTACATTGAAAGGAACCACAGACATCATCCCGTTCGGGCAAATTGCTCCCGGATTGGTAGTGCCAAAATTTGTTGTCCCGATAAAAGGATCAACATAATCTATCAAAAAACTTTTCTTCTCAGCAGGGGAGCTTCCTCCCTCTCCCCCATAAACGGGAAGAAGGATGAAAGCTAATGTGTAAGTTAATAGAATACGTTTCATATCTTATTAAATGATACTTGTCCGTTTAGTAAAATCAATAATCTCCTGAATATATCCGAAAGCCATACCCACAACGGTATCTGCCGCACCATAATAAACGGCTACACGTTCACCGTCCTGTAAAGCTGCACAAGGAAATACCACATTAGGGACATCCCCTTGAAGTTCATAAGGAGCAGCAGGGCCAAGCAGGTATTCGCGAGTACGATAAAGTACCTTTTCCGGATGATTTTTATCAAGTATGGCAGCCCCCATCGCATAGCGGAAACCATTACAAGTAGTAATAACCCCATGATAAAAGAGTAACCAGCCTTCATCTGTCAGGAAAGGAACAGAACCTGCACCGATCTTTGTGCATTGCCATGCACTTTCAGGGAATGGAGTTACTTTCATTACGCAACGATGCTCTCCCCAATATTTCATATCCGGACTGAAACTGATATATATATCACCAAACGGAGTATGACCGTTATCACTAGGACGACTCAACATTGCATATTTGCCGCCTATCTTTTGCGGAAAAAGAACGCCATTACGATTGAAAGGTAAGAAAGCATTCTCACATTGAAAAAATTCTTCAAAATCAAAAGTATAAGCGATACCGATTGTAGGACCATGGTAACCGTTGCACCAAGTTATCCAATAACGGTCTTCAATCCATGTGACACGAGGGTCATATTTATACTCCGATTCAATCATTTCTGTATTACCGGCCTTGAATTTTATAGGTTCATGGCTGATATCCCAATGAATACCGTCTTTGCTGAATCCTGTAAAGATATTCATCTGCACAGCTTTATTATCACAACGGAATACCCCTGCAAACCCCTCCTTAAAAGGTACGACCGCACTGTTGAAAATACTGTTAGATGAGGGAATATGATAACGTCCTATAACCGGATTTTGTGAATAGCGCCACATAACGTCTGTACATCCGGACGGACGGTCTTCCCAAGGCATTTGAATCTTACTCATAATCATTAAATTTTTATGTTATTTATTTTTTTGAATCATCATAAGTGAATGGTATAAAATAGGTAATCAGAAAAGCCGGAATTGTAGCAATCAAAACATAGATGAAGAAATTCCGATATCCTAATAAATCACTGAAATAGCCACTAACCATGCCCGGAAGCATTACTCCCAAGTTCATAATTCCGGATGCAAATGCATAATGCGACATTTGATGTTTCCCCGGAGCTATCTGTTGCATCATAAACAGTGTCAAACCGACAAAGCCAAAACCATAACCAAAATATTCCATAGTAATACAGGTTCCTATCAGATAAACATTGGTTGGTTGAGTTACAGCCAGAAAAGTATAGGCCAAAAACGGAAGATTAAAAATACAACAAAGTGTAAAAAGTGTCCGTTTTAACCCGAACTTAGAGACATAGATACCTGCCAGCAAAGAGCCGAGCACAAAAGCTGCCGAACCAAAAACTCCATTTAACGTACCTATCTCTTTTAAAGACAATCCCAATCCGCCAACTTCTCTTGAAGCACGTAAGAAAAGTGGAGCTATCTTCATAATAAATCCTTCCGCCAAACGATATAATATAATAAAGCAGATATAGTAAAAAATATGCTTTTTAGTAAAGAAATTAGCAATTACCGCTACTAACTCCCGCCCTACTTCTGAGGTCGTCTTTTTTGTTGTAGACGGTATCTGATTAGACGGCAACATCCTTATATGATAGAGACCTATTAATACCATTATTGCCGCAATCACAGCAAAAATAATCATCCATGCATAAGAATATGCTCCTTTATTTGCTTCTAAAGAAGCCCCTTCTATTGCCCCAAAGTATTCTGCCAGTGCTCCCGCCATAGCAACTAATCCTCCGTTAGCTACCAACTTAGCAACATTATAAAATGCACCTTGCACTCCAATATATTTTGCCTGTTCTTCTTTATTCAGTTCAGCCATATATACACCGTCACAAGCTATGTCATGGGTAGCCCCACTAAAAGCAATAACAGCCATTGTAGAAATGCTAATAGCAAAAAAGTAATCGAAAAATAAAGAAAAAGCCACTATCCCAAATAATATCCCACTCAACAACTCTGTCACTAATACGAAAAACTTTTTCGTCCGATACATCTCAAGAAAAGGACTCCACAGGAATTTCAGTGTCCAAGGCATCATAATAAGAGAAGTCCAGAATGCTATTTGCGTATCTGAAATTCCTAAATCCTTGAACATAAATACAGAAACCAGATTAATAGCAATAAAGGGAAGCCCCATTGCAAAGTAAGCGGTAGGCACCCAGTAAACCGGGTTGATAGTTTTCTGTTGAGAAACTGTTTTATTCTGCTGCATAAATCATAGTATATAGATGAAAAAAAATCTAATCCATTTATATATAATACAACTAAAAGAGGAAAACTACTAACGCCTCTCCTCTATTTTTTATTTTATTATCACTCTGTCTACTAATGATAATATAGTCAACAGCACAAATATACTAAGGAAAAATCTTTTTATCATGTTTTTATTTCGTTTCTTCTACTACTTTCATTATTTTTGTCTTATATAACACCCAATCATTAAATAATGAGTGAACTCTTAGTCTATAAAGCCTCCGCCGGTTCAGGTAAAACATTTACCCTGGCCGTGGAATATATCAAACTATTAATTCTAAACCCGCGAGCCTATCGTCAGATTCTTGCCGTAACCTTCACTAATAAGGCGACAGCAGAAATGAAAGAACGTATTCTTAGTCAGCTGTACGGTATTCAGACAGGAGACAAAGGATCCGAAGCCTATCTCAACCGTATCAAAGAAGAAACGGGAAAAACAGAGCAGGAAATACGGGAAGCAGCAAGCATTGCCCTTGGTTATATGTTACATGACTACAGTCGGTTTCGGGTAGAAACAATAGATTCTTTTTTCCAGTCTGTTATGCGCAATCTGGCTCGCGAACTGGAATTAAGCCCTAACCTGAATATCGAACTGAACAATACGGAAGTGCTTAGTGAAGCGGTAGACAGTATGATTGAGAAATTAGGCCCTACCTCTCCTGTCCTCGCATGGCTACTGGATTATATCAATGAGCGGATTGCAGACGACAAACGTTGGAACGTATCGGACGAAGTCAAGAATTTCGGCCGTAATATATTCGATGAAGGATATATAGAAAAAGGAGAAGGACTCCGTCATCGGCTACGCAATCCGGATACCATTAAAGAATACCGTAAACAGTTGAAAGCACTGGAGACTGAGATTTTGGAACAAATGAAGGGATTCTATGATCAGTTTGAAGGAGAATTAGACGGACATGCGTTAACTGCTGACGATCTGAAAAACGGTTCACGAGGAATCGGAAGTTATTTCCGTAAGCTCAACAACGGTATTTTAGGTAACGATGTTCGCAATGTTACAGTAGAAAAGTGTCTGGAAGATGCCAAAAACTGGGCTACAAAAACATCTCCACGCTATGCAGACATTATTGCTTTAGCCAATTCCAGCCTTATGCAGATTTTGGAAGATGCAGAAAAGTTACGATCAAAAAATAACCTGTTACTGAATAGTTGCCGACTGTCTTTGCAGCATCTCAACAAAGTACAACTTCTCGCCAATATCGACGAAGAAGTACGCGAGTTAAACCGGGAAAATAATCGGTTCCTACTCTCAGACACCAATGCCCTGCTCCACCAATTAGTAAAAGACGGTGATTCCTCTTTCGTATTCGAAAAGATAGGAACGAACATCCGCAATGTTATGATTGACGAGTTTCAGGATACCAGCCGGATGCAATGGGGTAATTTCAAACTGTTATTGCTCGAAGGATTATCCCAGGGAGCCGACAGCTTGATTGTAGGAGATGTCAAACAGTCAATCTACCGTTGGCGTAATGGCGACTGGGGAATCCTCAACGGGTTAAATGACCATATCGACCACTTCCCGATTCGCGTCAAAACACTGGCAACCAACCGGAGAAGTGAAACGAACATCATCCGGTTTAACAATCATATATTTACGGCCGCTACTGATTATTTGAATGGAGTTTATAAAAAACAGCTCAACAAAGATTGTCAAGATCTGCAAAAGGCATATGCAGACGTCGTACAAGAATCTCCCTTAAACACCCAAAAAGGTTATGTCAAAGCCTCTTTCCTCGAACCGGACGAAGAACATGACTATACCGAACAGACACTTATCAGCCTGGGAGAAGAAGTCGAACATCTGCTCGCTTCCGGTATCCACCTGAACGACATAACTATTTTAGTACGAAAGAATAAAAGTATTCCCCGCATCGCAGATTACTTTGATAAGGAGCTGCATTACAAAATAGTGTCAGACGAAGCCTTCCGTCTTGACGCTTCCCTTGCTATCTGCATGATGCTGGATGCTCTTCGTTACCTCTCGGATGAAAACAACAAGATAGCACGGGCCCAACTTGCCATAGCCTATCAGAATGAGGTCTTACAAAAAGGACTGGATTGGAATACCCTCTTGCTTCTTCCCACCGAAAGCTATCTTCCTACGGCATTTCTTGATAAAATAAAAGAGTTCCGGTTAATGCCTCTCTACGAGTTATTGGAAGAATTATTCAGCTTGTTCGAGATGAATCGCATCAAAGAACAAGATGCTTATTTATTTGCCTTTTTTGATGCAGTAACAGATTATTTGCAAAATAATTCTTCTGAACTCGACGGATTCATTCGCTATTGGGACGAAACTTTGTGTAGCAAAACAATTCCCAGCGGAGAAATCGAAGGGATCCGGATTTTTTCCATACATAAATCAAAGGGATTGGAATTTCATACCGTGCTTCTTCCTTTCTGTGACTGGAAATTAGAGAATGAAACGAATAATCAACTGGTATGGTGTGCTCCTCAAGAAGCGCCATTCAATGCTTTAGATATTCTTCCTATTAATTATTCCACGCAAATGGCAGAATCTATCTACGGAAACGATTATCTGCATGAACGCCTCCAACTTTGGGTGGATAACCTGAACCTGCTCTATGTAGCGTTTACCCGTGCCGGAAAAAATCTAATAATCTGGAGCAGAAAAGGGCAAAAAGGAACAATGTCCGAACTATTAGCAAATACTCTTCCTATGGTTGCCCTCAAAGAAGGAATCGAATGGGAAGAAGATTGTTATGAGCAAGGAGAACTCTGTCCGTCCGAAAAAGAAAAGGTCAAAGCCTCCACTAATAAATTAACCCAAAAAGCAGAAAAATTGCCCATTCAAATGGAGTCCATGCGGCACGACATCGAGTTCCGGCAATCCAATCGTTCTGCGGACTTTATCCAAGGAATCGAAGAAGAAGATTCGGACGACCGTTTCATCAATCGCGGACGTATGTTGCATACTCTGTTTTCTGCCATTGAAACAGCCGATGATATTGATCCGGCTATCGAACGATTAATCTTTGAAGGAGTTATTAGAGACCAGGAAAAAGAAGATACAGTACGTGAAGTTGTACAGAAAGCGTTTTCATCTCCCGAAATACAAGATTGGTATTCCGGAGAATGGACCCTGTTTAATGAATGTGCCATTATATACAAGGAAAAAGGAATATTACAAACTCGTCGCCCGGACCGTGTAATGATGAAAGACAGGCAGGTTGTTGTAGTTGATTTTAAGTTTGGTAAAGAAAATCCTAAATACAATAAACAAGTGAAAGGATATATGCAACTGTTGATGAAAATGGGTTATAAGAATATTACCGGATACCTGTGGTATGTAGATGAAGAAAAAATAGAAAAAGTATAAGACAGAACTCCAATTACAATAATATGAATTAGAAAAACGATTTAATCAATATGCAATCATTTCTCCAATTAGTAGCTCATGACCTATATGCCAAAATAGGAAATGACCTCTCTCGCACAGTACTCATCTTCCCTAACAAACGTGCCAACCTGTTCTTCAATGAATATCTGGCGGGAGAATCCGATCAACCGATATGGTCACCTGCCGCTATGAGTATCAGTGATCTGTTTCAGAAGCTATCTGTACAGAAAACCGGTGATCCGATTCGATTGGTTTGTGAACTCTACAAAGTATTCAAGGAAGAAACAGAAAGTCAGGAGACATTAGATGACTTCTATTTTTGGGGAGAACTGTTAATCAGTGACTTTGATGATGTAGACAAAAATTTGGTGGATGCAGATAAGCTCTTCAGCAATCTGCAAGACTTAAAAAGTCTAATGGATGACTACGAATTTCTAGATAAAGAACAGGAAGAAGCAATTCAACAATTCTTCCGGAATTTCTCCATTGAGCGCCGCACGGAGCTCAAAGAGAAATTCATATCTCTTTGGGATAAGTTAGGCACAATCTATCACCATTACCGGAAAAACTTAACTGAGTTAGGCATTGCTTATGAAGGAATGCTTTATCGCAATGTTATCGAACAACTTAATACAGATCAACTTAAATACGACAAATATATATTTGTCGGCTTCAATGTGTTGAATAAAGTAGAAAAAGAATTCTTCCGAAAACTGCAAAAAGCAGATAAAGCAATATTCTATTGGGATTATGACATCTTCTATACCCAACAAATCAAAAAACATGAGGCCGGAGAATTTATTAACCGCCACCTGAAAGATTTCCCGAACGAACTGCCTGCCAGCTACTTTGACTCCCTAAAGAAACCGAAGAAGATACGTTACATCTCCGCTTCTACTGAGAATGCGCAAGCACGTTTCCTTCCCGAATGGATACGTACTACTTTCTCATCCGATAATGAAAAAGAAAATGCCGTAGTTCTTTGCAATGAAACCTTGTTGCTTCCCGTACTCCATTCTATCCCGGAAGAAGTGAAGAATGTCAATATCACAATGGGATTCCCGTTGGCACAAACTCCGGTTTATAGTTTTATCAATGCGGCTATGGAACTACAAACCAATGGCTACCGTTTTGATACCGGTCGTTTCACCTACGAAACCGTATCAGCTATACTAAAACATCCATATACCCGCCAATTATCGACAAAAGCAGATATAATAGAACGGGAACTTACAAAAACCAATCGTTTCGGGTATATCGTTTCACTTTAGTGAGCAAATTTTATCACTGAAGTGAAGAAGTTTCATCACTCAAGTGGTACAGTTT
>ENA-USYR01000935-USYR01000935.1-human-gut-metagenome-genome-assembly--contig:-NODE-935-length-13331-cov-6.438434_pt1 | contig 13331 bp, 14 predicted proteins | sample MGYA00250064_ERZ773510 | MGnify/ENA primary metagenome ERZ773510 (study PRJEB29103, sample SAMN06112082) | human gut metagenome | biome: human gut; feature: ankylosing spondylitis patient; material... | reverse complement strand
GGGACTCGAACCCGTGACCCCATGCGTGACCGGCATGTATTCTAACCAACTGAACTAACGCACCAAAATATCATTTGACAATCACAATCTTCTTGATTGCGGATGCAAAGGTAGATATTTTTTTGAAACCTACAATAGCTTTCATATCTTTTTTCTGAAAAAGTGGGTTTATTAAGAATTATCGTGTACATTTGCAGCTATTACATAAAATAGAAAATAGAATGAAAAATACACCAATTGAACGACATCTGATTGATGAAACCATAAATGAGTTTCAAATTGTCGATTTTTCTAAAGCAACCATTCGTGAAGTGAAAGCTATTGCTTCAAAAGCAGAAGCAGCATCGGGAGTCGAATTTATCAAAATGGAAATGGGTGTTCCGGGACTTCCTCCTTCTGCAGTAGGCGTAAAAGCTGAAATTGCGGCATTACAGAATGGAATTGCCAGTCTATATCCTGATATTAACGGATTGCCGGAACTGAAAAAAGAGGCTTCCAACTTTATCAAGGCATTTATTAATGTAGATTTAAGTCCGGAAGGTTGCGTGCCTGTCACCGGCTCCATGCAAGGCACATTTGCTTCATTCCTTACTTGTAGCCAATGTGACGAGAAGAAAGATACCATTCTGTTTATCGACCCCGGATTCCCGGTACAAAAACAGCAGTTGGTGGTAATGGGACAGAAATATGAAACATTCGATGTATATGATTACCGCGGTGATAAACTGAAAGAGAAGCTGGAAAGTTTTTTGAAGAAGGGAAATATATCCGCTATCATATACTCGAACCCGAATAACCCCAGTTGGATTTGCTTAAAAGAGGAAGAACTGCGGATTATCGGTGAATTGGCAACACAATATGATGTGATTGTTTTGGAAGACCTGGCCTATTTCGCAATGGATTTCCGCCAGGATCTGAGCAAACCTTATCAGGCACCATTCCAGTCGTCGGTTGCACATTATACAGATAATTATGTATTGCTAATTTCCGGTTCAAAAGCATTCAGCTATGCCGGACAGCGTATCGGTGTAAGTTGTATATCTGATAAGTTATATCACCGGAGTTATCCCGGACTGACGAAACGTTATGGCGGAGGTACTTTCGGTACAGTTTTCATTCATCGCGTACTTTATGCCCTTTCTTCAGGAACAAGCCACTCGGCGCAATTTGCTATGGCTGCCATGCTGAAAGCGGCCAATGAAGGACAATATAACTTCCTGAATGAAGTGAAAATATATGGTGAAAGAGCGCAGAAATTGAAAGAAATCTTCCTTCGTCATGGCTTTCATCTGGTATATGATAACGATCTGGGCGATCCTATTGCAGACGGATTCTATTTCACAATCGGCTATCCGGGAATGACTAGCGGCGAGTTGGCTAAGGAACTGATGTATTATGGAGTCAGTGCTATTTCGTTAGTGACAACCGGAAGTCACCAGGAAGGCTTGCGCGCATGTACCTCTTTTATTAAAGACCACCAATATGCGCAACTCGATGAAAGAATGAAACTATTTGCCGAAAATCACCCGGTAGTATAAATATTTACCGGAAGATATTCACAAAAGCTACTCTTAAAATGAAAAAAAACGGAAAGAACGATTGTTATTCCGTTTTTTTTCTTACTTTAGTGGCATGAATATCGACTCTGACATATTTAAGATTCAATCGAATAATGTGTTGCCGTCAAGAGGAAAGATTCTAATATCCGAACCTTTTTTACGCGACGTAACGTTTGGAAGATCTGTAATTCTACTGATTGACCATACGGAAGAAGGAAGTATGGGATTGGTCATCAACAAGCAACTGCCGTTGCTTCTCAACGATATCATCATGGAATTTAAGTATATAGACGAAATTCCATTATATAAAGGTGGTCCGATTGCGACTGACACCTTATTCTATCTGCACACACTAGCTGACATTCCCGGTGCTATTTCTATCTGCAAAGGACTTTATCTGAACGGGGACTTTGAGGAGATAAAAAGATACATATTACAAGGAAATAAGATTAGCGAACATATCCGTTTCTTCCTGGGCTATTCCGGGTGGGAAAGTGAACAGTTGAGCAATGAAATCAGAGAAAACACATGGCTGGTCTCCGAGGAAAAGAAATCCTACCTGATGAAGAGCGACACCAAAGACATGTGGCGGAAAGCTTTAGAGAAATTAGGCAGCAAGTATGAAACGTGGTCACGTTTTCCACAGGTACCCACACTTAATTAATGATGAACTGTGAACGACAAACAAAATAATATGCCATTCGTTCACAATTCGTCTTTTATCACTTGCAGTTTAATTTAGGATTCAAACACTGGAAAAGTGCTGCATCTTTGCAGCATCCTCCTATCTGCAACCAATTCTTTAACAAGCCGCATTGCACAAAACCGCAAGATGTGAATAGCTTCATACAAACATCATTGTCGACAGCTACGTGTGCATAAAGCTGCGTTAAAGAAAGAAAGTCAAAAGCATACTCACAAAGTAAATTCAATGCATCGCCCGCATATCCTTGCTGACGATAATCCTTATGAATAGCAATTCCCACCTCCCCCCGCGAATGAAGGGGAACAAAGTCCGTAATATCAATCGTACCAAGTATGCAGTGATCGGATTTTCTCACGATCATCAGACGTAGCTGCTTGTCGGCAAAAACATCGCATTGAGAACCTTCGATGTACTGTCGTAATACGTAACGGGAATACGGAACGGTGAAATTGCTGATATCCCACATCGACGGGTCATTTTCCATTTCGTACATCACATCCATATCCTCTGGCTCCACAGCACGGAGATAAATACGGTCGTTTATTAAGAAGGACTGTTTCATAGTGCTTTAGTCTTTCGTGATATGAAGTTCGTTACGCAATCTTTTCTCACCAGGCAGACAGAAAAGAGAAGCAGTGAGACCAATCAACATACAAAGATTTCCTGTGGTACTAAGCGTCAGATAATAGCATAAAAGATTGGTAACGATAGCGACTTCCAATATGCCGAGACGGACAATGCTCCATTGCACATAACATTTCAAAGCAAGCGTGATCGTCATTTGATCTATTTTCTTTTTAAGCACCAGGCTGAATAATTTAAGAGAAAGGGGAATACACAAGGCCGTTAGCAGAATCCCTAATGTCTCAAAATAATAAACGGCTTGTGCATTGTCTGCCAAACTTCCTACGGGAAGGAGTTCAAACTCCCCTGCTCCAAGCAGAAACGCAGGGAGCACCCAAAAGAAAATATAACTAATATTTAAATTTCTGACAGCACGTTTTATCTGTTCTTCCATGTTCGTTCTAAGTTTCTAAAGATTAATTGATTATACAGTTCCGGTAAAAAGTGTCCGGTTCACAATACTACGGCCCAGAGTCACTTCATCCGCATATTCGAGTTCATCCCCCACAGATATGCCGCGAGCAATCACACTCAGCTTAACACCTAGTTTATCCAACTTACGGTAGATATAGAAATTAGTGGTATCCCCTTCCATAGTAGTGCTCAGAGCGAGAATCACTTCCTTTATTCCACCTTCGGATACCCGTTGCACCAGACTTTCAATTTGCAGGTCGCTCGGCCCTACCCCGTCCATTGGAGAAATCACACCGCCCAACACATGATAAAGTCCCCGGTACTGCTGCGTTGCTTCAACTGCCATTACATCACGAATGTTCTCCACCACACAAATAGTAGAAGCGTCCCGCTGCGGATTGGCACAAATCTGGCATATTTCGGTATCGGATATATTATGGCATACTTTACAATACTTCACCTCACGTTTCAAAGTAATAATAGAATTCCCGAAAGCTTCCACCGTAGCCGTATCCTGCCGAAGCAGATGCAGCACAAGCCTCATGGCCGTTTTACGCCCGATACCGGGAAGTTTGGAAAATTCGCCGACTGCCTTTTCAAGCAGCACGGAAGGATATTGTTGGTTCATAGATAATAATTGCTATTCTATCGATATTTTGGCGCAAAGATACGGATTATTGTTATAATACCTACAAAAAATACTACCTTTGCAGCCGATATGATGATACTTGTCACTATTATTTGCTACTTCGCGGCATTATTACTAATAGCCCGTATCACCGGACATAAAGGCGGATCGAATGCAGCGTTCTTTAAGGGAGAGAACAAATCGCCCTGGTATATAGTCTCCTTCGGAATGATTGGCGCCTCTATCTCCGGAGTCACTTTCGTTTCCGTTCCGGGAATGATACGCGGAATGGATATGACCTATATGCAAACGGTATTCGGATTCTTTTTCGGATATATGGTTGTTGCCCACGTACTGCTTCCTTTATATTACAGACTCAACCTGACAAGTATCTACGGCTATCTCGGTACACGCATCGGGACACATGCCTATCGCACCGGCTCTTTCTTCTTTCTCTTATCACGTATGCTGGGAACGGCTGCCAAACTATATCTGGTCTGCCTCATTCTCCACACCTATGTATTTCAGGAAATGCATATCCCCTTCTGGCTGATAGCCGTCGGTTCGGTAGCATTAGTATGGATATACACCCATAAAAGCGGTATAAAGACAATCGTCTGGACAGATACCTTGCAGACATTCTGCCTGATTGCAGCATTGATCTTCATCATCTATTTCACCGTTCAGAAACTGGGACTTGATTTCAGTGGTATCATCCGGACAATTCAAGGCAGCGAACACAGCCGTATCTTCGTTTTCGACGACTGGATATCCCGCCAGAACTTCTTCAAACAATTCTTTAGCGGTATTTTCATCGTCATAGTGATGACCGGGCTAGACCAGGATATGATGCAGAAGAACCTTTCCTGCCGGAACCTCCGGGAAGCAAAAAAGAATATGTACTGCTACGGATTCTCCTTTATCCCGCTGAATCTTCTGTTTTTATGCCTGGGAATTTTGCTAATAGCCCTAGCCGGACAGATGCAACTGGAACTTCCGGCAATGAACGACGACATTCTTCCCATGTTTGCCGCACAAGGGTACTTGGGGAAACCGGTATTGATACTTTTTACAATCGGAATTATCGCAGCCGCTTTCAGCAACTCTGATTCCGCGCTGACAGCCATGACGACCAGTGTATGCGTAGACCTGCTGAACACGGGAAAAGACTCTGAAGAGGTGGCATGCCGTAAAAGAAAGAAGGTACATTTCTCTCTTTCTGTTTTATTAGCCTTATTCATTTGCCTGGTAGAAATGCTGAATAACAAAAGTGTAATTGACGCCATATACATCATCGCCTCCTACACATACGGCCCGCTACTGGGAATGTTTGCCTTCGGTCTGTTCACACGAAGACAGACAAACGACCGCCGGGTTCCCCTCACAGCTGTCGCCTCCCCACTGCTCTGCTATGTTTTAGACTGGTGGATATTCAAAGAAACCGGATATAAATTCGGCTATGAATTGCTAATGTTGAATGGAACTCTTACCTTTGCAGGACTAATGCTTATGTCTAAAAAAGAGAAAACGCCGAAAGCGCCATAAAAACAGGTGCTCCGGAGTTTATTATAAATAATGGCAGAGTTTATTATAAACGACGCAATAGTTTATTATAAACGATGAGCGAGTTTATTATAAACGATGAGCGAGTTTATTATAAACGAAATTATAAAGAAATAAATGACAAGAAAATGGAAATAACAAGTGCAGAATTTGTGATTAGCAATACAGACGTGAAAAAATGTCCGGCAGGTATCTTCCCCGAATATGCCTTCATCGGCCGTTCCAACGTAGGAAAGTCAAGCCTTATCAATATGCTGACCGCCCGCAAAGGACTGGCAATGACTTCCGCTACCCCGGGAAAGACAATGCTAATCAACCACTTTCTTATTAACAAGAACTGGTATCTGGTCGACCTTCCGGGATATGGATACGCCCGTCGCGGACAGAAAGGAAAAGACCAGATACGTACCATAATCGAAGATTATATCTTGGAACGGGAACAGATGACAAACCTCTTTGTCTTGATAGACAGCCGTCTGGAGCCTCAGAATATAGACCTCGAATTTATGGAATGGCTGGGCGAGAACGGAATACCTTTTTCTATCATCTTCACCAAAGCCGACAAACTCAAAGGCGGCCGCCTGAAGATGAACGTCAACGCTTATTTGCGTGAGTTAAGTAAACAGTGGGAAGAACTTCCCCCCTACTTTATCTCCTCCTCGGAAAACCGCACAGGACGGACAGAAATTCTCAATTATATTGAAAACATAAACAAGGAAATCAATTACAAATGAAAAAGAACATTGTATCACTTGCCTTTATGGCAGTATTCTTGCTAATAGCCACTAACAGCCAGGCGCAGTCATGGAAAGACTTGTTAAATAAGGACAACATCTCGAAAGTAGTAAATGCTATCACCGGAACTCCTGAAACGATCGACATGACCGGAACATGGAACTACAAAGGTTCGGCAGTAGAATTTGAATCGGAGAATCTGTTGATGAAAGCAGGAGGCGCCGCAGCCGCTACCATGGCAGAAAACAAGCTCGATGAACAACTAAGCAAAGTAGGGATCAAGGCCGGACAGATGAATTTCACATTCAATGCCGACAGTACTTTCACAAGTACCGTAGGTAAAAAAACACTGAAAGGAACTTATTCTTATGACGCTTCCGCAAAACAGGTAGACCTGAAATTCTTGAAACTGCTGAATCTCCACGCGAAAGTAAATTGCAGCTCCAGCTCATTGGAATTATTGTTCAACTCGGACAAACTGCTCAAATTATTAGCGTTTATCGGAAGTAAAAGCAATAGTACCGCTTTGAAAACAGTCAGCTCACTGGCCGATAATTACGACGGAATGATGTTGGGGTTCGAGCTCTCTAAATAACAAAAGAGAGTCGTTTAATACTATTTCGCACTCCATAAAGTACATTTTAAGGAAAAAGCACTACCTTTGTCACTTGTAATCACTAAAAAGAAGGAAAAATGAAAAAGGTACTTTTTTTAATGACCTTATTAGTAATGGGAGTAAGTTTTGCATTTGCACAAACAAATGCCGACATTAAATTTGACAAAACAACCCATGATTTCGGTAAGTTTTCCGAAAACAGTCCGGTTGTCAGTTGCACATTTACCTTTACTAATATCGGTGACGCTCCTTTGGTAATTCATCAGGCAGTAGCCTCTTGCGGATGTACCGTACCTGAATATACGAAAGAACCTATCATGCCCGGAAAAAAAGGCACGATCAAGGTAACTTATAACGGAACAGGTAAATATCCAGGACATTTCAAGAAATCAATCACTCTGCGTACCAATGCCAAAACAGAAATGGTAAGGCTATATATCGAGGGCGACATGACGGCCAAAGATGCCAAATAAGAAAAAATAGGCGATAACATAAAGGAGAATCTTTCGGTTCTCCTTTTTTTTTGTTTACTTTGAGGACGAATATATAAAATTGACACATTAGCAAATTATAAAACTATGAAACAAGAAGAAGACAAGTTCACCGGGCTACCCGAGAACGCGTTCAGAGAGTTGAAACCGGGAGAAGTGTACAACCCGTTAATGGCTCCCTCAAAAAGTTATCCGGAAGTTAACATCTGGTCAGTAGCATGGGGTATCGCCATGGCAATCCTTTTCTCGGCTGCCGCCGCTTATCTGGGATTAAAAGTAGGTCAGGTGTTCGAAGCAGCTATCCCGATTGCAATTATTGCCGTAGGAGTTTCCGGAGCTGCCAAAAGAAAAAATGCTTTAGGAGAAAATGTTATTATCCAGTCAATAGGGGCTTGTTCCGGTGTAATCGTTGCCGGAGCTATCTTTACCCTCCCCGCCCTCTATATTCTTCAGGCTAAGTATCCCGAAATGACCGTCACCTTTATGCAGGTATTTATCAGTTCCCTGCTGGGTGGTGTATTGGGTATCCTGTTCCTGATTCCTTTCCGCAAATATTTCGTTAGCGACATGCATGGCAAATATCCTTTTCCGGAAGCCACTGCCACTACTCAGGTATTGATTTCGGGAGAAAAAGGCGGTAGTCAGGCTAAACCGTTGTTAATGGCAGGAATGATCGGCGGATTATATGACTTTATCGTAGCCACATTCGGTTGGTGGAACGAGAATTTCACGACTCGCGTATGCAGTGCCGGCGAGATGTTGGCGGAAAAAGCAAAACTCGTATTCAAGGTCAATACAGGTGCGGCAGTACTCGGTTTGGGATATATCGTCGGATTGAAATATGCTTCGATCATTTGTGCCGGTTCATTGGCTGTCTGGTGGATTATCATTCCGGGAATGTCTGCTATCTGGGGAGACAGCGTGCTGAATGCATGGAATCCGGAGATTACTTCTACGGTAGGCATGATGAGTCCGGAAGAAATATTCAAGTATTACGCCAAGAGTATCGGTATCGGTGGTATCGCTATGGCAGGTGTGATCGGCATTATCCGTTCCTGGGGAATCATCAAGAGTGCTGTCGGACTGGCTGCCAAAGAAATGGGTGGTAAAGGAAATGTAGAGAAAAACATTATCCGTACGCAACGGGATCTTTCGATGAAAATTATTGCGATTGGTTCTATCATCACACTGATACTGATTGTGTTATTTTTCTACTTCGATGTGATGCAGGGAAATCTGGTGCATACATTGGTAGCAATCGTTTTAGTGGCCGGCATTTCTTTCCTGTTTACTACGGTAGCCGCCAATGCAATCGCCATTGTAGGCACAAACCCGGTATCGGGAATGACACTGATGACATTGATTCTGGCTTCCGTAGTCATGGTAGCCGTTGGATTGCGAGGTCCTTCGGGAATGGTCGCTGCGTTAGTTATGGGTGGTGTGGTATGTACGGCACTATCCATGGCGGGAGGTTTTATCACTGACTTGAAGATCGGTTACTAGTTGGGAAGTACTCCTGCCAAACAGGAGACATGGAAATTCCTAGGGACAATCGTTTCTGCTGCAACCGTAGGCGGTGTAATGATTATCTTGAACAAGACATACGGATTCACAAGCGGCGCACTCGCTGCTCCACAGGCAAATGCAATGGCAGCAGTTATCGAACCGTTGATGAGCGGTGTTGGTGCTCCTTGGTTGTTATACGGTATCGGAGCTGTTTTAGCTATCATTTTGACTCTTTGTAAAATTCCTGCTTTAGCTTTCGCATTGGGTATGTTTATTCCTTTGGAATTGAACGTACCATTGGTTGTGGGTGGTGCTGTAAACTGGTATGTCACTTCCCGCAGCAAAGACGCAGCATTGAATACGGAAAGAGGAGAAAAAGGAACTCTGTTGGCGTCCGGTTTCATTGCCGGAGGTGCATTAATGGGGGTAATCAGTGCCGCTATGCGTTTCGGTGGCGTTAATCTGGTGAATGAAGCATGGTTGAACAATACTTGGTCCGAAGTGTTGGCATTAGGAGCATACGCTTTATTAATCCTCTATTTCATCAAAGCTTCAATGAAAGTTAAATAAGTAATATGCGGAGACTGCTATCTATCATAATATCGCTTATCACTGTTATGGCATTTGCACAACAGCCCGTTGAATCAACTTCAAACGAGTCCGACCCTATGCTAAGAATCGGAAAGTCTTACTTGGGGACCAGATACGTAGCCAACACGTTGGACCGGAACGAAGTAGAGCAACTGGTTATCAACACCAAAGAAGTAGATTGCCTGACCTTTGTAGAATATACACTGGCACAAGCACTCGGTTCTTCTTTTGCCGATAACTTGCAAAGGATACGTTACCGGGACGGTATCATCAATGGATACCCCTCCCGCCTGCATTATACTTCCGACTGGATTGATAATGGTCTCCGCAACGGTTTTCTGACTGACGTTACAGCCCGAAACAGTTCCCGTACTACGAAACTTTCTCTTTCATATATGTCCACGCATCCCAAACAATATAAAAAATTGGCTGATTCTCCGGAAAATGTAACACAAATGGCAGAATACGAGAAAGCATTATCCGGAAAAACTGTATCTTGGTTGCCGAAAAGCGAATTACCGGAAAACGGATTACCCTGGATTATGAACGGAGATATTATCGCTATCACTACGAAGCTTCCCGGACTGGACATAGCCCATGTGGGAATAGCCTATTACGTAAACGGAAAACTGCATCTGCTGCACGCTTCTTCCACGCTGGGAAAAGTGGTTGTCAGCGAGAAGCCTTTCAATCACATGTTGAACAATAATAAATCGTGGACAGGTATACGTGTTGTCCGAATGTCTCACTCTAAAAATAACTGATTATGAAACGACTTAAACATTTCCTTCTCGCCTCATGCTTGTTGCCCGGCTTTCTGGCTGCGCAAGGAGGCGCAAACGCCTACTTTCTGGAACTTGCTCCGGATGCCCAATCAGCAGGTATGGCCGGCACGGGATTAGCTATCACCGACAATGGAAGTACAGCTATCTTTCATAATGCTTCTACCATTGTTTTCTCACAAGAAGTAATGGGCACAAGTTATTCGTACGCTGACATAAACAAAGATTACTCGATGCACAGCGCATCTGTTTTCTATAAAATCGGAAGAGAAGGGAATCATGGTTTCACAGTAGGTTTCCGTCATTTTAAGAATCCGAAGCAAAGACTGGACGGTGATCAGAACGATAACTTCCGCCCGCATATATGGGATCTGGAAGCCGGATATTTCAGTACTGTAGCCAAGAACCTGTCCTTGTCTCTAACATTCAGATATTTACAGGCTAAAGCTTGGAAGGATGCGGACACCAAAAACTCGGTTTGCCTTGACTTCGGAGCAACTTATCACCGCAATATGGCTCTTTTGGATGAAATGGCTTCCTGGAGCATCGGTTTCCAGGCTGCTAACTTAGGAAAAAAGATAGACGGTTACAAACTTCCCGCCAAACTAGGCCTGGGAGGTGCAATCGACCTGCCATTCAGCATGGAGAACCGTCTGCAAGTGGCACTCGACTTCAACTATCTGCTTCCTTCCGAAATCCGCCAACTTCAGGCAGGAATCGGCGCCGAATATAACTTCCTGAAATACGGGGTAGTCCGTGCAGGATACCACTTCGGAGATAAAGACAAGGGAGTAGGCAACTACGGAACACTTGGCTGCGGAATAAACTTCTGGCCGATCCGTGCCGACTTCTCCTACGCACTGGCAGACAAAGACTGTTTCATGCACCGTACTTGGCAGCTTGGCATTGGAATAGTATTCTAAGTTCACCCTCGAGGCGTTGCTTCACTTCGTCCATAGGCACATCGTGCTTCAACTCCTGACGCAGAGAAGTGACGCCTTTATCAATAAACCCGCAAGGATGAATGTAGCTGAAATAGCGCAAATCCGTATTCACATTCAGGGCCAGCCCGTGCATAGTGACATAATGACTACTCCTCACTCCTATCGCGCAAATCTTACGGGCACGAGACGTATTACCTTCCAGCCAGACACCCGTCGCTTTCTCCAGACGTCCCGCTTCAATGCCATAAGATGCGCAGACACGTATCACCGCTTCTTCCAACAGATGAACATATTCCTTCAATCCCAACCGGAACTCCTCCAGATTCAGAATCGGGTAGCAAACTAACTGTCCGGGACCATGATAAGTAATGTCTCCGCCCCGGTCAATATGGTAAAGCGTAGCATCAATAGCTTTTAGTTGTTCCTCACTCAACAACATATTATTTTCCTTTCCGCTACGTCCCAAAGTGTAGACGTGAGGATGTTCGCACATAATGATATGGTTCTCGTACGGTTCTCCTTCCGCTTTCGCACGGACTATCCCATCGAACCATTCCGTCTGCCGTTGCCATGCCTCGGCATACGGTATCAAATTCCAATCGATAAAAACTGTTTTCATAAAAACAAAGGTAAGAAATAAAAAGAAAATGTGTACATTTGTTGGCCGAATATAACAAACACAACTATGAAAATGGATTTTCCACAGGTAGACTTACCTACTGAAGTATTAGCATGGACGAACGTCACGGAAGACATTCTGAATATTTATAAGCAATCTTGCCGATTGCAAGCCTGTATTGTAGCCATATGTACGGAGGGGTCGATGAAGGCATCGATTAACCTACTTGATTATGAAATCCGTCCGAATGACCTGATTACATTACTGCCGGGAACAATCATCCAGTTTCGGGAAAGAACAGAAAAGGTATGTCTTTGTTTCGTCGGTTTCTCCGCTCATTGTACCGGACGGGTCAACTTGATGAAAAATATTGGAAACGCTTATCCTAAACTTTTAGAACAACCGGTGGTACCGCTTTCCGAAGATGTTGCCGGTTATCTGAAAGACTATTTCGCCTTATTATCCCGGGCCAGTTGCAATGAAAACTTCGATATGGACCCGGAACTGGTAGAATTGTCACTCCAGACTATTCTGACAAGTATTCGGCTGATATACCACAACTATCCCGGAGAAAACAGCAGCTCAAACCGCAAAAAAGAAATTTGCCGGGAACTGATCCAATCTATCACCGAGCATTACAAAGATGAACGCCGTGCGCAATTCTACGCCGATCAATTAGGAATCTCCCTCCAACACCTGAGTACCACGGTGAGGCAAGTAACGGGCAAAAGTGTATTGGATACCATTGCTTACATTGTTATCATGGACGCCAAAGCAAAACTGAAAGGGACCAATATTACTATACAGATTGTTTATGGGCATGTGGCTACCCAAGTCGTAGTAGAATTAACCGGCGGTGAAGGCATCACGATCAACCAACTAGTCTCCGCCATGATCACTCCTCCCGTGGTTGGGGCTACCATGGATCTGGGCACAGGTGTCATCACTCCTGCTACCGCCTTCGGAAAAGCGGATAAGATGGGCATAAACGGATTAACCGCCCAATATATCATGTTGCCGATAAGACATTCGGCTCCAATGACTCTCACGTTGGAAATATCCGCCGACAATGAAAACAGCACCCGCACCTATACCACCCAGATCCCTCTTCCGGATGGCGAGTTGAAAGCGGGAAACTCTTATTTATTTAAAGCGGTAATCAACGGTAATTCGGTCACTTTGGCCAGTGTCAACGTAAAAGACTGGACAGATGTGGACGAGACAGGAAAGCCCCTTTATCCGACCCAGAATTAAAGCCCGGTTCCTATTTTCCGTATCAATGAATATTGGTACGGAAAATATGCCTATATTTACCCCGTCACCTCTAAAAACAATACGAATATGATTGAGATTCCCGAATCCGCCACCATTGGCAAACAGGCTAGCGAAACGCTAAAGGGTAAACGGATAGCGCATGTTATCGAGTCGAACAGTCCTCACCGTTTCACGTTCTATAATGGCGATCCGGCGGAATACTCAGATCGGAAGAGCACACGTCTGAACTCCAGTCACGCCAATAGCTCGTATGCCGTCTTCTGCTTGAAAAAAAAAAA
>ENA-USYR01000931-USYR01000931.1-human-gut-metagenome-genome-assembly--contig:-NODE-931-length-13446-cov-40.599297_pt1 | contig 13446 bp, 10 predicted proteins | sample MGYA00250064_ERZ773510 | MGnify/ENA primary metagenome ERZ773510 (study PRJEB29103, sample SAMN06112082) | human gut metagenome | biome: human gut; feature: ankylosing spondylitis patient; material... | reverse complement strand
AGCTACGGTATGAATCCTCTTTTTGCACTTCCGCTCTATGCAGCCGGAATGAGTGTCGATACCGTTTTATTCTACCGTTATTTCTTTGCCGCAATCGTGCTGGGTATTCTGATGAAAATGCAGCATCAATCCTTTGCGCTTCACAAAGCAGACGTCTTGCCCTTAGTCATTATGGGATTACTATTCTCTTTTTCATCACTACTTTTGTTTATGAGCTATAATTACATGGATGCCGGAATTGCTTCTACCATTCTCTTTGTCTATCCGGTGATGGTAGCTGTCATTATGGGGATATTCTTCAAAGAAAAGATTTCCGCAATTACCGTCTTTTCCATCCTGCTGGCACTTTCTGGTATCGCCTTGCTCTATCAGGGAGACGGAAACAAACCGCTGTCGACTTTGGGAATTATCTTTGTTCTGCTGTCCTCACTCTCTTATGCTATATATATAGTAGGTGTGAACCGTTCGACACTGAAAAACCTGCCGACCACCAAACTCACATTCTACGCCATTTTGTTCGGACTATCGGTTTATATCGTCCGTTTAAATTTTTGTACGGAACTGCAAATAATACCGTCAGCCTGGCTCTGGGCCGACGTACTGACACTGGCCATTCTGCCAACTGCCGTATCTCTGATCTGTACCGCACTCGCCATCCATTATATAGGCTCTACCTCAACAGCCATATTGGGTGCTCTGGAACCGGTGACAGCTCTATTTTTCGGTGTTCTCCTGTTTCACGAAAAACTGACTCCCCGGTTAATGGTAGGTATTTTAATGATTATCACCGCTGTTACCTTGATTATCATCGGTAAGTCACTCATAAAAAAGATGGGAATGCTGTTGCAGATGAACAAAAAATAATATACTTTTGCTACTTAATCAATCAAAATGCAATTTTAAATCTCAAAAAATATGGTAGACGTAAAGACTTGCCTTGACAATGCACAAGAAAAAATGGATATGGCCATCATGTATCTGGAAGAAGCACTGGCACATATCCGCGCTGGAAAAGCGAGTGCCCGCTTATTAGATGGTATCCGCGTAGATTCTTACGGAAGTATGGTGCCTATCAGCAATGTAGCAGCAATTACTACTCCGGACGCCCGCAGTATCGTAATCAAGCCGTGGGATAAAAGCATGTTCCGTGTCATCGAAAAAGCAATCATCGACTCTGACCTCGGTATCATGCCCGAAAACAATGGTGAAATGATCCGTATCGGTATTCCTCCTTTGACGGAAGAACGTCGTAAACAACTGGCAAAACAGTGTAAAGGAGAAGGTGAAACGGCTAAAGTTAGTGTACGTAACGCTCGTCGTGACGGTATCGACGCACTGAAGAAAGCTGTAAAAGACGGATTGGCAGAAGACGAACAGAAAAATGCGGAAGCCAAACTACAAAAAATCCATGATAAGTATATCAAGCAAATCGATGATATGCTGGCTGAAAAGGATAAAGAAATAATGACTGTTTAATTAGTTGAGAATTGATAGTTGAGAGTTGATAGTTACTATACAGTTATTGGATAATGTAACCAATTCTCAACTCTTAACTATCAACTATCAATTCTCAACTATCAACTAAATAAATGAAGGGATTAGTAATCAAAAACACGGGTAGTTGGTATCAGGTGAAAACCGATGACGGACAATCTATCGAATGTAAAATCAAAGGTAATTTCCGACTGAAAGGGATTCGCAGCACTAATCCTGTAGCAGTGGGCGATCGTGTTCAGATTATACTTAATCAGGAAGGCACTGCTTTTATCAGCGAAATAGAAGATAGAAAGAACTACATCGTTCGCCGTTCTTCCAATCTTTCCAAACAATCCCACATCCTTGCCGCCAATCTCGATCAGTGTATGCTGGTGGTAACGATCAATTATCCCGAAACTTCCACTATTTTCATTGATCGATTCCTCGCATCCGCAGAAGCCTATCGCGTTCCCGTCAAACTGGTATTTAATAAGGTAGATGCTTACGACGAGGACGAACTCCGCTATCTGGACGCACTAATCAACTTATATACACAGATCGGTTATCCCTGCTTCAAAGTTTCCGCAAAAAACGGCAATGGAGTGGAGGAAATCAAGAAAGCTCTGGAAAGCAAAATTACCTTATTCTCCGGACATTCGGGAGTCGGCAAATCAACTCTTATCAATTCCATACTGCCGGGTATAGAAACCAGAACCGGCGAGATATCTTCTTACCATAACAAAGGAATGCATACCACCACTTTCTCTGAGATGTTTCCCGTAGAAGGAAACGGCTATATTATCGACACTCCGGGCATCAAAGGCTTCGGCACATTCGATATGGAGGAAGAAGAGATCGGACACTATTTTCCTGAAATATTCAAAATTTCTGCCGACTGCAAATATGGCAACTGCACCCACCGTCATGAACCGGGATGTGCCGTACGCAAAGCAGTAGAAGAACACCTCATCAGCGAATCCCGCTATACCTCTTATCTAAATATGTTGGAAGATAAAGAGGAAGGGAAATACCGGGCTGCCTACTGATTAACTCTTTTTTACTTTTCTCTTCTTTAAACCTTTCCCTTTGGGAGAAGTCTAATCTTTGATGACATATAATATAATTGCTATATACAATACTAAACCATGAATAAGAAGACTAAGTGGGGCATCATTATTCTTGTTGGTGCCGGAATCATCGGTGGAGGAATCTACTCACAATTACCGAAAAAAAACGACGAACTAGCAGCCGCCGACAAAGTAATGAGTGGCAATCAGAAAAGAGGAAAACAAGTACTAAATGTAAATGCCAAGGTCATAAAACCGCAATCTCTGACAGACGAGTTTACCACTACCGGTGTACTTCTACCCGATGAAGAAGTGGATTTATCTTTCGAAACGTCGGGAAAGATTGTAGAAATCAACTTCGAAGAAGGAACGGCCGTAAAGAAAGGTCAATTACTAGCCAAGGTAAACGACCGACAGTTGCAGGCACAATTGCAAAGATTGGTTTCACAATTGAAACTGGCAGAAGACCGTGTATTCCGTCAGGACGCTTTGTTGAAACGGGATGCTGTCAGTAAAGAAGCCTACGAACAGGTTAAGACGGATTTAGCTACCCTGAATGCCGACATAGAAATTATAAAAACCAATATCGAACTGACTGAACTTCGTGCTCCGTTTGACGGAATTATCGGACTTCGACAAGTCAGTGTCGGTACGTATGCTTCTCCAACTACCGTGGTTGCCAAACTGACCAAAATCGCTCCATTGAAAGTGGAATTCTCCGTACCGGAACGTTATGCCAAGCAAATCAAGAAGGGAACTAACCTCAACTTCAGTGTGGAAGGAACATTGGATGCTTTCGGCGCACAAGTATACGCTGTAGAATCGGCTATCGACCCGAATCTACATCACTTTACCGCTCGTGCATTATACCCGAATGTTCATCATACCTTACTTCCCGGCCGTTACGCAAGCGTATTATTGAAAAAGGAAGAAATTCCTAATGCGATAGCCATCCCTACAGAAGCAATCGTACCGGAAATGGGTAAGGATAAAGTCTATCTGTACAAATCAGGAAAAGCCGAACCGGTGGATATTATTACCGGCATCCGCACGGCATCTGAAGTACAGGCGATAAGAGGGCTTCACATAGGAGATACAATCATTACTTCAGGAACACTACAGCTCCGCACCGGACTTGCAGTTACACTTGACAATATTGATTAATAATACCAGCGCCCTATGAATATATCCGAATTAAGTATACGTCGCCCGGTATTAGCCACAGTATTAACGATCATTATCCTCCTTTTCGGATTCATCGGATACAACTATCTGGGTGTCCGCGAATATCCATCTGTGGATAATCCGATCATTTCTGTCAGTTGCTCTTATCCGGGAGCTAATGCCGACGTTATCGAGAACCAGATAACCGAACCGTTGGAACAGAATATCAACGGTATTCCCGGTATCCGTTCTTTGTCCAGTGTGAGTCAACAGGGACAAAGCCGTATTACAGTAGAATTTGAGTTGTCCGTCGATTTGGAAACAGCAGCCAACGACGTGCGCGACAAGGTTTCACGTGCCCAACGTTATCTGCCTCGCGACTGTGACCCTCCGACTGTTTCAAAAGCGGATGCCGATGCCCAACCGATCCTGATGGTTGCTCTTCAAAGTGATAAACGTTCCCTGTTGGAATTAAGTGAAATAGCGGACTTGACTGTAAAAGAACAGTTACAGACCATTTCCGATGTAAGTAGTGTATCTATCTGGGGAGAAAAGCGTTACTCCATGCGTCTCTGGCTCGACCCGGTTAAAATGGCCGGCTACGGAATCACTCCTATCGACGTTAAAAACGCCGTAGACAATGAGAATGTGGAACTTCCTTCCGGTAGTATCGAAGGAAATACCACCGAGCTGACTATCCGTACACTGGGATTGATGCATACCGCAGATGAATTCAATGATTTGATTATCAAAGAAGAGAATAACCGTATTGTCCGTTTCAGTGATATCGGACGTGCCGAACTGGGACCTGCCGACATCAAGAGTTATATGAAAATGAACGGTGTTCCGATGGTAGGTGTCGTTGTTATTCCACAGCCGGGAGCTAACCATATTGAGATTGCGGATGCGGTATACCAGCGTATGGAGCAGATGAAAAAGGACTTGCCGGAAGACGTGCACTATAACTACGGTTTTGATAATACCAAGTTTATCCGTGCGTCTATCAATGAGGTAAAGTCAACAGTGTATGAGGCTTTTGTACTCGTAATCATCATTATCTTCCTCTTCCTGCGTGACTGGCGCGTTACATTGGTGCCTTGTATCGTAATTCCTGTCTCCCTCATCGGTGCATTCTTTGTCATGTATCTGGCCGGATTCTCCATCAATGTACTTTCCATGCTCGCCATCGTACTATCGGTGGGACTGGTGGTAGATGATGCCATCGTTATGACGGAAAATATATACATCCGTATTGAGAAAGGAATGGCCCCGAAAGAAGCGGGCATAGAAGGAGCCAAAGAAATTTTCTTTGCCGTTATTTCAACGACTATCACACTGGTAGCGGTATTCTTCCCGATCGTCTTTATGGACGGAATGACGGGACGACTGTTCCGTGAGTTCAGTATCGTAATTTCCGGTTCGGTTATTATTTCCTCATTTGCCGCATTGACTTTCACACCGATGCTGGCAACGAAATTGCTCATAAAACGGGAAAAGCAGAGTTGGTTCTATGCCAAAACAGAACCATTCTTTGAAGGAATGAACCGGCTATACAGTCGGTCACTTGCCGCTTTCCTCGGCAAACGCTGGATCGCTCTCCCATTTACTTTCATCACGATTTGCCTGATTGGTATTCTGTGGAATGCAGTTCCTGCGGAAATGGCTCCACTTGAAGACCGTTCGCAAATCAGTATCAATACACGAGGAGCAGAAGGTGTCACTTATGAATATATCCGGGATTATACGGAAGATATCAATCAGCTGGTAGACTCCATTCTTCCTGATGCGGAATCAGTGACTGTCCGTGTATCTAGTGGTAGCGGAAACGTGCGTATCACATTGCATGACATGAAAGACCGTAACTACACACAGATGGAAGTTGCCGAGAAGATTTCGAAAGCGGTGCAGAAGAAAACGATGGCACGTTCATTCGTGCAACAACAGTCTTCTTTTGGTGGACGTCGTGGAAGTATGCCTGTTCAATATGTACTTCAGGCTACCAATTTGGAAAAGTTGGAAGAAGTGCTGCCTAAGTTTATGGCTAAAGTATATGAGAATCCTGTCTTCCAGATGGCGGACGTCGATTTGAAGTTCAGTAAGCCGGAAGCCCGTATCCAGATCAACCGCGACAAGTCCAGTATTATGGGAGTAAGTACCAAAAATATTGCTCAAACGCTGCAATATGGATTGAGCGGTCAGCGTATGGGATATTTCTATATGAACGGTAAGCAATATGAGATTCTTGGTGAAATCAACCGCCAGCAACGAAACAAGCCGGCTGACTTGAAAGCGATTTACGTTCGTAGCAACAGTGGGGATATGATTCAGTTGGATAACTTGATTGAGTTGGAAAGCGGTATTGCTCCTCCAAAGTTATATCGCTATAACCGTTTTGTGTCAGCCACGATTTCTGCAGGATTGGCAGATGGAAAAACAATCGGGCAAGGTTTGGACGAGATGGATAAGATTGCCAAGGAAACACTGGACGACACTTTCCGCACCGCCCTGTCGGGGGACTCGAAAGAATATCGTGAAAGTTCTTCCAGTCTGATGTTCGCCTTTATCCTGGCCATTCTTCTGATTTACCTGATTCTGGCAGCCCAGTTTGAAAGTTTCAAAGATCCGCTGATTATCATGTTGACAGTGCCGCTGGCTATTGCCGGAGCTTTGGTCTTCATGTATTTCGGGGATATTACGATGAATATTTTCAGTCAGATCGGTATTATCATGCTGATCGGTCTGGTGGCGAAGAACGGTATCCTGATTGTAGAGTTTGCCAACCAGAAGCAGGAAGCCGGAGAAGATAAGATGAGTGCGATTAAAGATGCTGCCCTGCAACGTCTCCGCCCGATTCTGATGACAAGTGCCTCTACGGTTTTGGGACTTATCCCGCTGGCATTTGCCACCGGAGAAGGTTGTAACCAGCGTATCGCCATGGGTACGGCAGTAGTGGGCGGTATGGTAGTATCCACTCTGCTTACAATGTATATTGTACCGGCTATTTACAGTTACATTTCGACTAACCGAATCAAAAAATTACAAGAATGAAACAGAAAGGAATTTGCATGAAACGCATCGCCTATATAACCATTGCATGTGCCTTCTTATCAGTCTCTTTTGCTAAGGCACAACAGATACGTACCCTGAAAGATTGCCTGGAGGAGGGATTACAAAACAATTATTCTCTACGCATCGTACATAATGAAGAGCAGATCAGCAAGAATAATGCAACGCTGGGGAATGCCGGATATCTGCCTACACTGGACTTTTCTGCGGGATACACCGGAAATCTGGATAATATTGAAACGAAAGCCCGTGCTACCGGAGAAATTACAAAGAACACCGGAGTATACGATCAGACAGTCAATGTAGGGCTCAATCTGAACTGGACCATCTTTGACGGATTCAATATCAGTACGACCTATAAACAACTGAAAGAATTGGAACGCCAAGGCGAAACCAATACTCGTATTGCCATTGAGGACTTTATAGCCGAGCTGACTTCCGAATATTACAACTATATTCAGCAGAAGATACGTCTGGCCAACTTCCGCTATGCAATGTCTCTCTCCAAAGAACGCTTACGTATTGCAGAAGCAAGCCACCTGGTTGGTAAATTCTCGGGACTGGACTATCAGCAAGCAAAGGTGGACTTCAATGCAGACAGTGCCCAATACATCAAGCAACAGGAACTTCTGCACTCTTCACGTATCCAACTGAATGAGTTAATGGCCAATAACAACGTCAATCAGAATATCATTATCAAAGATTCTACAATTGATGTACACAGCGACCTGAAGTTTGAAGATTTATGGAATTCGACATTGAGCATTAATGCTTCTCTGTTAAAAGCCGACCAGAATACTACACTCGCACAACTGGACTATAAAAAAATAAATTCGCGCAACTATCCATACCTCAAACTAAATACCGGATATGGATATACCTTTAATAAGTATGACATCAATGCGAACAGCAGAAGAGGCGATTTAGGATTCAATGCCGGAATAACGGTAGGATTTAACATATTCGATGGTAATCGCCGCCGCGAGAAGAGAAATGCAAGTCTGGCTTTCAAGAATCGCCGCCTGGAACGACAAGACCTGGAATTGGCACTCCGGTCCGATCTTAGCAATTTATGGCAAGCCTATCGCAACAATCTTCAGTTGCTGAATCTGGAACGCCAGAATCTGATAACTGCCAAAGACAATCATGATATTGCCATGGATCGCTATATACAGGGAGACCTTTCCGGTTTTGAAGTACGTGAAGCACAAAAGAGCTTGTTAGATGCAGAAGAACGAATTCTTTCTGCAGAATACAATACGAAGCTCTGCGAAATATCACTGTTACAGATTAGTGGCAACATAATGAAGTATCTGGAATAAGGAAGTAGTTTCCATTTATTTTTTATTGGGTTAATCTTCTTATCAGGAAGGTTAACCCAATTTTTACTCTATAAAAAACAGTTATTACATATCAGTATTTTTCTTTCTTCATACATTTGCATACTATAAAAACATTAAATAATAAAGCCATGAGAAAACCAGGTCTTTTCTTACTGCTACTTTTTATCCTGACAAACACCTCAGCCCAAAAAGCAACAGACTACAGAAAACAACAAAATTACAAAGAATGGGTACACATCGCTCCTAAATTTGACGACGATTTCTTCAAGACGGAAGAAGCCCAACGCATCGGTGACAACGTGTTACTGTATCAGCAAATCACCGGAGGCTGGCCCAAAAATATCTATATGCCGGCAGAACTGACAGAACAGGAATATAAAGCGGCACTAAAAGCCAAAGAGGATATCAACCAAAGCACAATCGACAACAACGCCACTACTACGGAAATTGAATATCTGGCACGACTTTACCTGGCCACTCAAAAAGCAAAATATAAAGAAGGAGTTCTGAACGGCATCCAATATCTGCTCAAAGCGCAATATGAAAATGGTGGATGGCCTCAATTCTATCCACGCCCCAAAGGTTATTACGTACAAATCACCTACAATGACAACGCCATGGTAAGAGTGATGAATCAACTCCGGGGAATATATGAAAAGAAAGCTCCTTACACTTTCCTTCCTGACAACATCTGTGAACAAGCGCGTAATGCATTCAATAAAGGTATAGAGTGTATACTCAAAACACAAGTGCGCCAAAACGGGGAGCTAACGGTATGGTGTGCGCAACACGACCGCGTCACCCTGGAACCATGCAAAGCACGCGCTTACGAACTTCCGTCATTAAGCGGACAAGAGTCAGACAACATTGTATTATTACTTATGTCACTCCCCGATCCATCTGCAGAAATTGTAAAATCGATAGAAGGAGCTATCAAATGGTTCCAAAAGTCTGAAATCAAAGGACTACAGAAAGAATATTTCACTAACAGCGAAGGGAAAAAAGACTATCGCATGATTCCTTGTGAAGACTGCCCTACTCTCTGGGCCCGCTTTTATGAACTGGAAACCAACCGGCCTTTCTTTTGTGACCGTGACGGTATTAAAAAATATGATATCTCGGAAATAGGACACGAACGCCGGAATGGTTATAGTTGGTATAACAAAGATGGAAGAAAGGTGCTGAAAAGATACGAGAAATGGAAGAAAGAACAGAATAAATAACATAAATAATCAAAGACTGATATTTACCCTGCAAAAGCAAATATCCTGAAAGTCCTTAAAATAAGAAATCCCCTCGCTACATGATTGTAATGAGGGGATTTTTTAATTGGCTTTTACAGCCTCTTTTCAAGGTCTTATATAAACGGAGTAAACCGATTATTTAGTGCAATTCCACGGTTTCAACTGCTTGAAGAAGTCGTTACCCTTGTCATCTACCAGAATAAATGCAGGGAAGTTTTCCACTTCAATCTTCCAGATAGCTTCCATACCCAATTCCGGATATTCCACACACTCGATGCTCTTGATGTTATTCTGTGCTAGGATAGCTGCCGGACCTCCGATAGAACCAAGGTAGAAACCACCATATTTCTTACAAGCATCTGTCACTTGCTGGCTACGGTTACCTTTTGCCAACATGACCATGCTGCCGCCATGACTTTGGAACAGTTCTACATAAGAGTCCATACGTCCTGCTGTAGTAGGACCCATAGAGCCACAAGCCATGCCTTCCGGAGTTTTTGCCGGACCTGCATAATAAATAGGATGATCCTTAATATATTGTGGCAAGTCTTCGCCGCGATCCAAACGTTCTTTCAGTTTAGCACTAATTCTTTTCCAGTTTCTAGTAAAGAAAAACCTAAATGACGACTTTTCTTATACATTGGGCCTGTATATCTTGACATATTATCTATCCTCCTTTGTTTTTTGTAAACTAAAGGACCATTGCCATTTAGTAGGGAGTTTGTTTTAATACTTTCACCCTTGCAGCTATAAGATTACTAGTATGACTTATTCGCAAACAAACACGTTACTAAATTCAAATAGTGCTGCTTTAAAGTTTACACGCTTTAAATTATATCTAATTATATGCTTTAAGTCAAGTATTTATTGATAAAATAAGGAAACTATGGTAGTATATGAACCTGTATGGAGGAGATCTAATGCTTGATTTTGACACGTATAAAGATATAGATGGTATTAATTTTTTGAATAAAAAAGATAGAAGCCCTTATTTTACAAATTATGAACATATATATACTTGGACTAATGAAAATTTAAGAGATTTTTTTGATATGTTTGATGTTAAAGAAAAAAAAGTGCTTTGTCCAACGTCCAGCGGAGATCATTTTTTAAATCTTGCTTTAGAAGGCGCAACCGATATAACTTGTTTTGATATAAATAGATTATCTAAATATTATCAAGAATTAAAGATTGCACTTATTAAAAAGCTTGATTATTCGTATTTCAAAAATATTTTATTTTCTAATTCTGTTTATACTTGTCTTATCACTTATTTTTTAAAAAATGGCGTTCAGTTAAAAAAAGATTTAAAAGAAAGTGTTTATGAGTTTTGGAGTAACGTAGTAAAACAATATGAAATAAATAGCATAATGAGTCATGATGTTCAAGTAGATGCTTATTGGAATAACAAGTATTTATTAAATGAAAAAAATTACTACCAATTAAAGAATAGACTTAAAACTGTTAAATTAAGATATTTAGATTGCGATATAAAAAATCTAAATAAAATTACGCAAGAAAAATATGACTACATATTTACCTCAAATATATTTTACTATCTAATGAAGAGTGGTTCTCATAAAAGTACCTTTAATAATTTACTTAATTTGATAGGTAAAAATGGTCAAATAGTACAATATTCATTTATGCCAAATCACACCAATGATTTGTACTTTGAAGAAAGAAGAAAACATGACGCTAAAATATTATATAGGTGTGAGCAAGATAATTATATAGAAAATATTTATACATATAGGAGAAGAAATGATTAATAAATATGAAAAATTACTATTAAATATAGAATCAAATGAAAGTAAAATTACGTCTTTTACGTCTTTTGGTAATTTTGATCCGTCTTATTTATGGACGAATGAAGATATGAAGTTATATCCTAAAGAAAATCTTAAAGGAAAGAATATTTTAACTATTACATCAAGTGGGGATCACGCCTTAAATGCCATTTTAAATGGAGGAAGCATGATAGACTCATTTGACGTTAATATATTTAGCATACAACACGCCAAGAATAATCATTATCGCCATCAAGAGATATGTCAGTAAAATGGCTATCAGGAAACGGGGTACTGTAAATGCCATTTGTGATATATCCACCAGTTCAGTATATCCAATATTGAATGCAATCAATACGGCAGGAAGAGCCGACATGCTTAACAGTAACAAACCTTCCGTAATCAAACGATAGAATATGTTTTTCCGGTTAGCTCCCATTGCCATGCGTAAAGCAACTTCTCCCCGGCGTTGCTGGGTACGGAACCAGAAAGTGCCGATCACTCCCAGAAAGATATTCAACAACAGGAAAAAGAGAATACAGAACTGGGTACGTAATTCATTATCATTGTCTATCTCACTGGCTGTCCGGACTTTGCTTAATGGAGTGACATCAAGTATATAAATATTCCCTACCTGATAGATACGGTCGGCATCATTCATAAGACGTTCCACAAAGCCATCGTCTACACCTTCGCGGACACGCAGACTTAATTCGAGATAGGCTACGTTTTCGACTGTTTCCATTTGTTCGTCAGAAAGGTAAGTGCCGATATAGGTTCCGGTAAAAGGTTTTCCGGCAATGTTATAACGATCGTAGCGAACAGGCTCTGTTAAAGCTGCAATACGAAAGTTGGTATCACTCATGCGAACTTCTTTACCCAAAAGGTCTTTTCCGTGGAAAGTAGCATCCGGATAATAGTCTGCAACATCGACAGGAACGATTATTGTATTTTTCTCCAAAGCTTTCACCAGACTTTCATGACCGGAACCATCGATATTCCGGAAACGAAACACCTTATAATATTCAGGAGTCGTCCAACGATCCATCGTACTTATCCAAACCGTGTCGTTATCCGGAAAACGGAAACTCGCTCCACTGCACCCTTCATTGTATGGAATACTGTTTTGAGAGATACAGACAGATTCAACTTCCGGATGACGGGACAAACGTCCGGCTATTTCCCTTAAAGCAGTCATATCATCTTTAACAGTCAGCTCCGGATTGAAATCGGTAGATTTATCGGTAAGACGGTTCATACGTAATACATACGTATTTTCTATATTAAAGCCCATTGGCTGATAATAGATATGCAAAGTGACATAAACCAAATCAATGATATACCACAATACGACAAACACCAACAATAGCTCAATCCATAGAAAAGCATTGCTCCGGCGCTCATTATATATTTGTTTCAATAACTGTTTCATCATTTCATCTTTGGTTTATTGCATCTACAATGTTCATTCTCGACACTCTCCAAGCCGGAATTCCGGCACTCAATAGATTTAATAACAGGCAGAAACAGAATGCAACGAGAAACGTCAACGGACTGAACAGCATATCAGTGGAAAGAGAAGTTTCCCCGGCAAGACCTGCATTCTCACTGTTATCAAAAAGGAATGAGTTTAACAGGAAAGTAGCTGAATAGCTCAATATCAGTCCCAGTACTCCCGCAAGCAGTGTCAATATCAGATTCTCCCAGAATACCTGTCGCAACAATTCGTTGGCAGTAGCACCGAATGCTTTCCGGACACCGATTTCCGTCATACGCTTCCGCATGCGGGATAAAGTCATACTACTTAGGTTGATAGCTGGAACCAAGAGGAGAATCACAATGATAAGAATGAATCGCCTGACAATGTGTTTCATATCCAAGTCTGTCCCCCAATGGCGGTAAAGGTAGGCAAATTGAGTATCCGGCTGACCACGATAAATCAATTCCATATCCTTCAGCTTACTATTGTAGACCTGACGATATTTTTCAACTTCAGCACGAATAGCCGGAAAATCGTCGGACGAACGTGCAAGGATGACCGCCCGCATAGGTCCCATCAGATTTTCTCTCCACGAGAAAGAAGCCAAATCTGTTGATGTATAGGGAATCCAGACCTGTGCATAAGAAGCTGTCGCCAACTTTGATACGTCTTTCACTACTCCTGTAATGGTATAATCCGCTTTATTTAATTGGATGGTACGCCCTACCACGTCAGTTGTATCGAACAGGTGGCGTGCCACACTGGCAGAAACCACTGCCTTGGACAGCCCACTCTCAAAATCGGCTTTCGTATATG
>ENA-USYR01000903-USYR01000903.1-human-gut-metagenome-genome-assembly--contig:-NODE-903-length-13757-cov-6.489254_pt1 | contig 13757 bp, 7 predicted proteins | sample MGYA00250064_ERZ773510 | MGnify/ENA primary metagenome ERZ773510 (study PRJEB29103, sample SAMN06112082) | human gut metagenome | biome: human gut; feature: ankylosing spondylitis patient; material... | reverse complement strand
TTTTTTTTTTTAATGATACGGCGACCACCGAGATCTACACTCTTTCCCTACACGACGCTCTTCCGATCTAGTACGAAAATGATATAATTAGCTTTTACATGCCGTCCATGGCATATAACGCCTTGCCCCGCCATCCTTGGCGGGGCATTGTTGTGTGCGGATATAATTCACATATACAAACATATGTTCTTGACATTTGAGCGTAATCAATGTAAAATTGCAATATGGATAAGCATAATGAAGAGCACATTTATGTGGCAATAGATTTAAAATCATTTTATGCATCAGTAGAGTGCAGAGAGAGGGGAAAGGATGCTCTGACCACTAATCTGGTCGTGGCAGATCCAACCCGCACGGAGAAGACTATCTGTCTTGCAGTATCGCCGGCTCTTAAGGCATATGGCATACCGGGCAGGGCGCGCCTTTTTGAGGTGGTACAGCGTGTGAAGGAGGTAAATAAGCTGCGTCTGTCGAAGCTTATGGCGAGTGGGCATTCTGCCGGTAAGTCAACGTTAATGAAGATTATCGCAGGTTTAGAGAAATCCTATCAGGGAGAAGTGGTCTTCTCTCCGGGGTATTCCGTAGGTTATTTGGCGCAGGAACCCTATCTTGACAACACGAAGACAGTAAAAGAAGTAGTAATGGAAGGTGTGCAACCCATTGTTGACGCACTGACAGAATACGAAGAAATCAATCAAAAATTCGGTTTGCCGGAGTATTACGAAGACCAGGATAAAATGGATGCTCTTTTTACTCGTCAAGGCGAATTGCAAGATATTATTGATGCAACAGATGCATGGAATCTGGATAGTAAACTGGAACGTGCAATGGACGCACTTCGTTGTCCGCCTGAAAATCAGTCTGTGGCAAATCTTTCCGGAGGTGAACGTCGACGGGTAGCTCTTTGTCGTTTGCTGTTGCAGAAACCGGATGTGTTGTTGCTGGACGAGCCTACCAACCATTTGGATGCAGAATCTATCGATTGGTTGGAACAACATCTTCAACAATATGAAGGGACTGTTATTGCCGTAACCCACGACCGTTACTTCCTTGACCACGTTGCCGGCTGGATTCTCGAACTAGATCGTGGTGAAGGTATTCCATGGAAAGGAAACTACTCTTCCTGGCTGGAACAGAAGACGAAACGCATGGAAATGGAGGAAAAAACTGCGAGCAAACGTCGTAAGACGCTGGAGCGCGAGTTGGAATGGGTTCGTATGGCTCCGAAAGCTCGTCAGGCAAAAGGGAAAGCCCGCCTTAATTCATACGACAAGTTGTTGAATGAAGACGTGAAAGAGAAGGAGGAAAAACTGGAAATCTTTATTCCGAATGGTCCTCGTTTAGGTAATAGAGTTATCGAAGCTAAACATGTGGCTAAAGCATACGGTGATAAACTGCTGTTTGACGATTTGAATTTTGTGCTTCCCCCGAATGGCATTGTCGGCGTAATCGGTCCGAATGGTGCAGGAAAAACTACACTTTTCCGTTTGATTATGGGATTGGAAACCGTAGATAAGGGTGAATTTGAAGTAGGAGAGACTGTAAAAGTAGCCTATGTCGACCAGCAGCATAAAGACATTGACCCGAACAAGAGTGTTTATCAGGTAATTTCCGGTGGTAATGATTTGCTTCGTATGGGCGGACGTGATATTAATGCACGTGCTTATCTTTCTCGTTTCAATTTCTCCGGAGCCGATCAGGAAAAACTTTGTGGTGTGCTCTCCGGTGGTGAGAGAAATCGTTTGCACCTAGCAATGGCTTTGAAAGAAGAAGGTAACGTGTTGTTGCTCGATGAGCCTACCAATGATATCGACGTAAATACACTGCGTGCTTTGGAAGAAGGTCTGGAAGACTTTGCTGGTTGTGCAGTTGTCATTTCACACGACCGTTGGTTCCTCGATCGTATTTGTACACACATTCTGGCTTTTGAAGGAGACTCCAATGTGTTCTACTTTGAAGGTTCCTATTCGGAGTACGAAGAAAATAAATTGAAGCGTTTAGGGAATGAAGAACCGAAGCGTGTTCGTTATAGAAAGTTAATGACCGACTAGTGTAAAATAATAGATTGAAGCATTTCTAATGCTTTCTGTTTCAAAATAAAAGGCTCTGCAAGTTATGTAGAGCCTTTCTGGTTTTATAATGCAATAAAACGTTTATCTCTCTTAAAATTTTGTAGTATAATTGTAACGTAAGTCTAAATAATATTAATTATATTTGTGCACAGTTTTTAAAAGCAAACAATTAGTATAAACTAATCAATTACATTATGTTAAAAAGAACGCGGTCTTTTTTGGTGCTAGTAATGTTGCTAATGACAGTCACAATGAGTGCACAGGTTACCACAGCCACTATGAGTGGTAAAGTGACAGCACAAGATGAACCGATTATCGGAGCAACTATTGTTGCCATTCACGAGCCTTCAGGAACTCGGTATGGAACTGTGACTAATGTTAGTGGTCAATTTAATTTGCAAGGTATGCGTACTGGTGGACCATACAAGGTAGAAATTTCTTATGTCGGTTATCAGACAGCTATTTACAAAGGAATCAATCTTTTATTAGGAGAGAATTATGTTTTAAATGTTTCTTTAAAAGAGAGTTCTGAACTGTTGGACGAAGTGGTGGTGACTGCTTCTAAAGAAAGTAACATGAAGTCTGATAGGGCAGGTGCTATTATGAATGCTAATCGTGATATGATTAGTAACACCCCAACTATTTCCCGTAGTATTAGCGATATTATGCGTCTTTCTCCACAAGGTGCTGATGTTGGTAATGGTTTTGCAGTCGGTGGTGGTAATTATCGCCAATCATTTGTGACAGTTGACGGTGCTGCTTTCAACAATACATTCGGATTGGGAGGTAATCTTCCGGCTAACGGCTCTCCAATTTCTTTGGATGCTTTGGAACAGGTTACAGTAGCTGTAACCCCGTTTGATGTTCGTCAGAGCGGTTTTACAGGAGGTGCAATTAATGCAGTAACTCGTTCGGGAGATAACCAATTTCGTGGAACTGCTTATATGTATTTTAATAATGAGAATCTAAAAGGAAGTAAAGTTGATGATTATGAACTTTTACGTTCCAAAGCTCAATATTATACTTATGGTGCAAGCTTCGGTGGTCCGATTATAAAAGATAAATTATTCTTCTTTGTAAATGGAGAATATGAAGATAATGTAACAGCGGGATCAAACTATCGTCCTCGTACTGCACTTGGAGAAAGCTATAGTGGTGGTAATATACATCGCCCTCTCCAAAGTGACATGGATGATATGCGTGGTTTCTTACTAAACAAATATAATTTTGATCCGGGAAAGTATAATGACTATTCAACGGATACCCCTGCTTATCGTGTTATGGCACGTGTTGACTGGAATGCTAATCAAAACAATAAAGTTAGTTTCCGTTTTACCAAGACACATACCAAAGATTCTAACTTCCCTACCAGTTCAGTCAGTCCATTATCTACATCAGCTCTTTATCCGGGAGGAACATCCACTGAAGTCATAGATGGTAAACCTGTTGGTACCATTGCTCCTGGACAGGGACGTACTTCTAAATATGCGCTTAGCTTTTCGAATTCCAACTATTATCAAGTGCGTGATTTTACTTCTGTTGCAGGTGAATGGAACTCTCGTATGGCTCAAGGAGCAATGAATAATATGCTACGTTTTGCATATTCTTATCAAGATGAGCCTCGTTCGTTTGATGGTCCTCTTTTCCCAACAGTTGATATTTTGCAGGATGGTGCTGTATATGCCAATTTTGGTGCAGACCTTTTTACTGCGGGTAATCTGCGTCAGACAAAAGTATTCACCATTACAGATGAGTTTAACTGGAACGTAGGTATTAATAAGTTCATGGCCGGTTTCCAATATGAGCATACAAAGGCTATTAATGGTTATATGCTGGGAGGTGCTGGTTACTATGTTTATTCAAGTTGGAGTGATTTTGTAAATGATGAGACTCCGAAGGCCTTTGCTATAACCCACTCAAATTCACCTGATATGTCTCAATTCCTTGCAGAATTGAAATTCCAACAATATTCTTTATATTTGCAAGATGAGGTTTCTGTTTCAGAAAACTTTAAAGTAACAGGTGGACTTCGTATTGAACTACCGACTTATCCTTCTTTAAAGAATAATTATAATGAAGAATTTGCCAAATTAGATTTTGGAGGTCAGCATTATTCAACAGACCAACTTCCGGGTGCAAAAGTATCAGTATCTCCACGTGTTGGTTTTAATTGGGATATAACAGGAGATCGTAAGTATGTACTTCGTGGTGGTACAGGTTTGTTTGTTGGACGTATGCCTTTCGTTTGGTTGATTTCTGCTGTCGGAAATTCAGGCGTGGGACAAACTACCTATTATTATACGGATGCTGCTACTGCCCAATATAAACCTCATTTCCATGCAAATCGTGATGAGATTTTGAAGGACTTGTATGGTGGTCAGACGCATTCAAAAGTAGAGCTTCCTAAAGATCCGACAATTATTGATAAAGATTTGAAGATGCCTTCTACTTGGAAGACCTCATTAGCTCTTGATATGAGATTGCCGGGAGATGTTAACTTTACTTTGGAAGGAATTTATAGCCGTGATTATAATCCGGTTGTGATAACTAACCGCGGTTATGAATTGCAAGAGGCAAAATTGACTCTTTCTCCCAATGATGTTCGTGATACTTATAAGATATATAACAGCGGTCGGAATGTTTATCTTTTAGAGAACTGGAAAAAGGGTGCTTATTACTATTCTATTTCAGCGCAATTGCGTAAGAACTTTGATTTTGGTTTAGATTTATCATTTGCTTATACACATTCAAAATCTCGTTCATATAGTGATGGTATTGGTGACCAGGTAACTTCTGCCTATAAGACTAATACTTATTCGGTAAATGGTATCAATGAACATGAATTGGGTTATGGTACCTATGTAGCTCCTGATCGTATCTTGGCTACAATCGGTTATAAAAAGGAATATGGAAAGCATTTTGCTACTAGCGTTTCTTTGTTGTATGAAGGAATGCAGATGGGATATTCCGGGTCATGGGGATATAGCCGCTACTCGTATACTTTCTCTAGTAATGTTGTTGGTGATGCAGGCGCTAATAGTTTATTGTATATTCCTGCAACACGTGAAGAATTGGATAGCTGGAAGTTTAGTGATACTGCTTCTTATCCGGCTAAGGAGCAAAGAGATGATTTCTGGAATTATATTAACCAAGATAAATACCTGAAGAATCGCAAAGGTAAGTATGCCGAGAGAGGTGGAGCTGTTATGCCATGGCATCATCAAGTTGATTTTAAATTGAATCAAGATTTCTATTTGAATGTTGGTGGAAAGCGTAACTTGCTGCAAGTAGGAGTTGATATTAAAAACCTTCCTAACTTATTAAACAACAGTTGGGGACTTTATAAGCAGGTAATCAATTCGAGCTTGTTGCAATATAAAAACGGAGAATTTACTATGAATAAGAATGCAGGTGAGACATTGACAAGCACTTATCGTGATTTCCAAAGTTTTAAATCTACTTATTCAGTACAGTTTAGTGTACGTTATATTTTCAATTAAGACAATATAGTATAATTGAAAATTAAAAGCAACTAATTCATAACGATTTAGTTGCTTTTTTGTTTTTATTGCTGAATATCCAGTTGAGTCCCATTACAAAGAACACCTTTTATAGCTTCATCCTCATCACCACCGGATTATGATCACTATATTCCCAGTCCGGTGAGAAATAATCCAAACCTTTCAGTTCGGGCGAGTGAAGAATATAGTCAATTCTCAACAGGTGCTTAAAATATTTGAAAGTATACATATATCCGTGTCCGCCGGTCTGAAAGCCGTCTAGCAATTTATCACCTTTCACGGTGTGGTAAACGTAAGAAGAAGGGAGTGAGTTGAAGTCACCGCAGACAAGAGTAGGATAGGGGGAGGCAGACACCAGTTGATTGATAAGATTAGCTTGTACTGCACGTTTCCGGAAGTTCTCATGCAGGCCGTCGGCGAGCGTAAGGGCGGCACGTTTGGCTCTTTGAGAGTTGTCTTGGCGAAGTTCTTTTTCCAGTTTGCGCTTATTGCGGCTCACTTCCGTAGTTTGCAGGTGATTATTAAACAGACGGATCATACGACCGTTGACTTCAATATCACACCAAAGACTACAATTACCGGAGTTGGGATAAATAATCAGATGCTCCTTTTTGATAGAATAACGGCTGAAAACAGCAAGTTGTAAAAGATGTTGTCCTTCGGGAGAAGAAGGAATATAATGATAAGGCCAGTCAGACAACGCAGTACATAGACTGTCGATGCCAAACTCATCATCGATACCGAACTCTTGAAAACAGAGAATGTCCGCTTTCAGATTTCTCATCTGTGCAGCGATCTCCTTACATGAATACCCGGTGTGTTCGCGGTTGAATCCGTCAACGTTGTAAGTGGCTACGGTCAACACTCCGGGAGTATATGCGTTAACTTTGACTGTCGGTTTGGAAGCCGGATCGAGAAGCGGGAATTGGAGAACACAGTTGATGTAACCCCAATTACTGAATATGGCAATTAGCGGAATGAAAACCCAGCATCGCCAACGAATCGTCCAATAAACAGCAGACGCCAGATTGACCAACAAAAGTATCGGTAGTCCCAAACCGATAAAAGGCATAAACTTGAAACTGTCCGGTGAAGCAGTACCGCTAAATGCTCCTGCTATTGTGACACCCGCCAGGATACACGATAAAAGAATAGAGATGTAGTAAAATAGTCTATAAAAGGCTTTCATCTTTTCTTGGTTATGTTTATATCACTCTTGTATTTTATTATTTAATTCTGGAGACAGCCATTTATTGAGCATTTTTTTCAATTCCGACTGCACGATCGGCTTGGATATGAAATCACTACATCCCGCTTCTTTGGCAGCTTTCTGGTCTTGCGGATAAGCGTATGCACTTTGAACAACAATAGGAACGGTGGCAGACAGTTCGCGAATGATTTTCGTAGCTTCCAGTCCGTCCAGATTCGGCATTTTGATATCCATTAAGATGAGGTCAGGTTTCACTTCATCATACATTATGACGGCTTCCATACCGTCGTGTGCATGAACCAACCGATAATTCTTGCCAAGGATAGCATTCAGCAAATCATAGTTACTGTCCGTGTCTTCGGCAATCAAGATGCAGGCTTGTTTCTCAGGAATTTGTTCCTGTGGTGTTTCATTGGAGGGTTGTTCAGTCAGGTCAGAAGGTTGAGAAGACTGCGAAAGTTGTGAGGACTGCGAAGACAGTGAAAATTGCATACCTTCTGTTGTGTCCGCAGCCTTCTTTATAATATTATAAGGCAACGTAAAATTAAACGTCGTTCCTACTCCAAATTCAGAGTTGACAGTAATCTTTCCACCCAGTCGTTCAACGATCGACTTACAGATAGACAATCCCAATCCCGTGCCCTGCGCATGATTATTCAGCTTGGCAAAACGTTCGAACACACGTCCCACCTTTTCCGGTTCGATGCCTGTGCCCGTGTCGGTCACATGAAAAACGATTTGGTCGCCGACCCGTTTGTATCCATAACTAATGCTCCCTTCTTTCGTGAATTTGGCGGCATTGCCAATCAAATTAGAAATCACCTGGAACACCCGATTCTTGTCCGTTTCAATCATCAGACTTTCGTCCGAAGGCTCGTGAACGAGGCTCACGCCTACCGGCATACGGAAAATATGAGCGTCGTGCACTTCCCTGCATAAGTTGTGCAGGCTTGTAGGTCCTATGGTAAATTCGATAATTCCCGATTCAATTTTCGAAAGATCAAGAATCTCGTTGATAAGCTCCAGCAGGCGACCATTATTGGACTCAACGATACCATAATACGTCTTTCTTTCCTCCTCATCATTACTTTCGGCGATAAGTTGCGAGAAGCCGACAATGGCGTTCAAAGGAGTACGAATCTCGTGACTCATGTTGGCGAGGAAAGCCGATTTTAGCTTGTCGGACATTTCCGCTTTCTCTTTTGACGATTGAAGTTCACGTTTGATCATCTCCAGTTCCGTGACATCCCATTCGATGCTGACGATGATAGGAGAGGACAATTCATCCCCGTCCACCCGGATTTTCCGTTTGTCGAGGATAATCCGGTTACCGTTTTTATCCCTCCCTTCGGTCGTCCAATGCAATCCCTTTCCGGTGGTTGCCACTTGTATATCCTCCTGTCTCTTTTTATCGGCCACTATGGGCGGATAATAGTCAAAGTCATTCTTTCCGAACGACTCACCGACGCAGAGATCACGGTTGTACGACTCACGGTTACGGTAGAGATACCGGAAATCATTATTGATCTCCTTCACCACAATTCCCGCAGGCAGATTATTGATAGTAGTATCCATAATCAAGTTGAGCCGCTTGATTTGCGCCTCATACCGGATTCGTTCGGAAATATCATGTGCAAACGACCAGTAACTTTCTTCTCCGGAATCATTGGTCACATTATACATTGTGCCTTCGTATGCCAGAATATCCCTGTTGATTTTCGAAGGATGATGAGCGATAAAATTGCTGCTTCCGCCGTGCATGATGTCCTTACAACGTTCGTTCCACGCTTTCTGCGTAGGCATATCTGCGGCAATATCATAAATTTTCAGTTTACAGATATCCACATTCTCGCAAATCCCGTGATTGTGGAGAAAACGCCGGTTGGCAAAGATGATCGTACCGTCCTCTCTGGCGGCAAAGATACTCTCCTTGGCGTTGTTGATAGCGTGCGTCAGCGTATTGATATCGTTTCTGCGGCGCTGGATATCGGTGATATTCTGGATATATCCCTCGATCGTAAGGCTGTCGTCCGGGAGTTCCTCACGCAGATAAGCCTGGATACGCATATAATATATCTCTCCGTTCACCTGTACGCGGTAGCTGATACTGTCCGTATTGAACCTCTCCAGATTTCTAAGTTTCCAGTTGATAAACGTCTGCCAGTCTTCTTCAACGATATACTCCCTGTATTTCTCGAAAGAAATGCTTCGTACCGTTTCTTCACACAACACGCCGGTATGTCCCAGATAATGAAAAACGTTTTCATTCGTATTGTACACCCACTGACCGATTTGCGCCACTTTCTGGATCTCCCGCAGCGTTCGGTTCGTTTGTTCCAGTTGGCGTTTCACGTTGCTTCTTTGGGTGATGTCGCGATACTGGCAGAGCACCATGTCATCATAAGGATGCATGATGCATTTAAAATAATAAACATCTTCCTTTAGTACCAGTTTGAAGTTTTTACTGACACTCTTTTTCCCTTCAAGTACCGATTGGAAGACAGGAACAACCCTTTCCCGCGTATATTCGGGCAGGAGTTCAAATATGTTTTTTCCTAGAAGTATCTCATCCTGTAAGAACCATAGGTCACAATGAGGATCAATGTCTATGCAAACACCATTCTTGTCGACCAACAACATTGTATCGGCTGTCAGTTTCAATATCCTTTGCGCGTTATTTGTATCATGTAATGTTCTGTTCATGTCCATTCGATTAGATGATTAAGACTATTGCATCTTACAAAGATAACAAAAGATTTGATTATTTGTTTTTATTTTTCTGCCCGCTTCGCTTTTTCCCAAGTCCCGCTCCCTCTTTTCTTCTTCAGATAGCGGATTCCTCTCAAGACATTTATATTCATAAAGAGGAAGTAATAGGGGATAAACAGCAATTTATTCTTTATCTGTCTGGTAGACAGATAATATCCCCAGTATCCCAGTCCGTAGAAAAACACCTGTAACACGAGCAGGACGCCGTAGAACACAGGCGAGCCGCCCGTCAGTAAAATCGCAACATTCAGCGGGAGAAGTGCGAACAATAGAAAAGGCGTGACAGACCACCTCAACACCCGGTGCGACGTGTACTGAAAACTAAGTACCCCGTAGCGGAAAGGGTTCAGCAATGGGCGAAGCCTACGGATTGACTGCAATCCTCCGGCAGCGATACGCACCTTCCGTTTTTCCTCCTCGCGCATATCGGCCGAACCGCTTTCAATGGCGTAAGCATTCGTACAATAAGCAATGATATACCCCTTCATCGTGATACGCAGTGAAAGGATGAAATCATCAAGCAACGTGTCCGGCTCCATTGTCTCAAACAATTCCCGCCGCACGGCAAACAGCTCTCCCGCAGCTCCCACCGCCGAATACAACCGTGCATCAAGCGCCTTCAACGTTGATTCATATTTCCAGTAAATACCTTCGCCACCGGCTGCCGCCCCGTCCTTCGCTTGCACGGCAATCCGTTTTTCACCTGCCACGCAGCCCACTTTCGGATTCCGGAAAGCAAGCACAATCTCCCGGATTGCCTCTCGGTTCACCATTGTGTTCGCATCCGTAAAGACCACCAACGGGGTGTCAACCAGTGTCATGCCGCGTGTCATGGCAGCCGTCTTGCCTTGCCGTAGCGGTTGGAAGTGCACCGTTGCCTTTCCTGCCCAGCGAGTTTGCAAACGCTCGTTCGTTCCGTCATCACTGCCGTCCGTCACCCAAACAATGCGCAACTTATCCGCCGGATAATCCAGTTCCAGGCTATTCTCCATTTTCTCGTCCACCACATCTTCCTCGTTGAAAGCAGTGATGAACAGTGTCACTTCCGGCAATTCATCGTTCGATGCAGGTAATGGATATTTCACCGGTTTCACGAAAAGCTCTTTCAGTTTGACGAGAATATAGAGCACGATTCCGTAGCCCAGATACGTGTAGAACACGACGAACAGGGCAAACCAGAAAATAACTTCGAGACAAAGAGTAAGACTTCCGTTCATAACTATATTATTATTTGTTTTTCGTATCGTTTATATTCGCCTTTTGCCAACCGTTTATTTGATTCGTTTTTTCAGTTCCTCCTTCTTTTCCGGGGTTTTACTAATTCACTTTACCACTTAAAATTAGAAGAAGAGCCATAGAGACAGTATATTACTTATTTTCTTCTTTAAGCCTCATATATTCTTCCAAACTGATTGGAGTATGTCCATGAATCTTATATTTAACCTTGTTTTTTATGATATAAAAGAAAGCATTCCATATCTTTTGTATCTCTTTTATTGCACTTCTGCGTGGATACATCTGTTCTACCATTTGTCGGCTCCACGGTTGGGTGAAGAAAGCAGTATACTTCTCATTGGTCGGGTTAATAATAAATTCTATATCATCTTTCCATTCACACCGGTTCAGCATCAAGTCTCCTTCGGTGAGCCATAACAATTTATAGGTCAGCGATTGATAAGGAAGATAATTGAGAAATAATTCACCATAATTATTTTCATAGTTTCCCGGCATTCTCGACTTCTCAAAAAGAATCAGTTTGTTGTCCAGGTGGAGAATAATCCATTTATGTGATTTCTTGGGGAAAAGAAATTCTCCCAGCAGACTGGGCGTTTCCATATACCCCCTTTTGGCAACTCTGCATTGTTCGCGGATAAACTCGGCAGGATTTTCCGCGTGCTCAAGTACCTGGTTACAAATAACATAATCAAATTCTTTATCTTTAAAGGGGAGAGCTTCTCCATTCGCATTAATAAACTGCTGATGTGGATAAATCTTCAGATTCCCGCATCTATGGTAGTTAGAGTCTACAAATAAGTCCACAAGCACGTTTGAACGAAACGTAGGGCTGTGTCCCGGCCCCACTTCCAACACCTTGTCTTTCTTGCCTATTTTCAGGTTATCTCTATCGTAAGGAGTACGCGTTATCATAATAGCATTTGTTTTATTTGTTTTTTATCAGATTATTATCTTCGTCTTTATATTCATTTTTCCTGGTAAACATACTGCCTGCTCCTTTGAACGCTTTGACTAGTCTCGTTTTGAAACTATTAAAGAGCGAACCGTCGTTATTTAGAGTGCCATATCCTGTCATGACCCTGGCTTTTCCGGAATGGATAAAGACCAATTTTCCATAAGGCTTCATTGCCAAAGCCAGTGACCCGTCCTCGCCCCGGATAATATCTGTCCGGAAACCGAATTTTCTGCCCAGCTCGGTGTTAAACCCGAATGTCATTCCCCGTACACAAAGTTCCGGACGCTGTATCGACTGAATACGCAAATGAAGATCCCTCAATGCTTCGTACCACCACAGTCCCGTGGCGGAATGACGTTCATCGGGAATAAAACTCCACAGGCTGAACGTGCAAGCCACTCCCGGCTTCATCAGTTGCTTTACGTGCGTCTTTATATAACGGGAAGGATATATCGTATCAGTATCGATGCAGATATGATACTTTCCTTTAGCCTGATTAAGTCCGCATTGGCGGGCGTGTCCGGGGCCCTTCTTGGTTTCATTGAAATAAGTCACTCCCAGCTGTTGCATCACCGCTTCCGTGCGGTCTGTGGAGTTGTTGTTGACCGCTAAGATTTCTATCGGGAAATCACATTCATTGTCGCAAAGCGACCACAAACAACTCAACAAACGCGTTTCCTCGTTATGGCAAATGAGAACAACCGAAGCCAGCGGTTGCTTGTTTTCGGATAACTTCCGCAACTTTTTCTTCACAAAACCGACCACCTCCGGCGGTGCCGAAGCAAATGGCTGCTCGTAAACCTGCAAATATTTCGAATACCATTTCATAATCAATTCTTTAAAGTGAGGCTTTCAAACAACTGTTTCCATTGTTCGGCAATCTGCTCTATCTTGAAACGTTCCACGTCAATTCGGGCTTGTTGTCCCATTTTCCGGCGTATTTCGTCATTCTCTATCAAGTAACATATCTTTTCTGCCAGCATTTCTATATTTCCGTTTTCTACCAGCAAGCCATTCTTACCGTCGTCAATAATGTCGCGTGGCCCGCACGGGCAAGTGAAAGAAACAGGGGGAACACCGCACGACATCGCTTCGGTAATGACCATTCCGAATCCCTCATAGCGCGAGGAAAGCACAAAGATAGAACTCCGGCAATAGTTCCGGATAATGTCGGGTGTTTGCTCCTCAAGATAAAGCGTATCCAAGTGATATTTGTCTTTTAGGGCAAGAAAATCGCTCCTGTCTCCTCCGCCATATATTCTTAAATTCCAATCAGGATGCTTTTGGGCTACGATTCTCCATGTTTCTATTAATAAGTCGAATCCTTTTTGGTACGCATATCTCCCTACTGCAATAACCTCCTTAGCCGTGCAGTCCGACGTTTGCTCCGGATAGAAAGGCAGCGGGTTGTAGATGACGGTGGTATTATCCAGATAAGATGAGAAATTCTTCCGGTCCTCTTCCGTCAGGATAATAAACTTAGACAATTGTTTTACTTGCCGATCCAACTGCTTCATCCAAAGTCTGGAAAGTCTGCTTTTGATGAATCCGGTATTTTTGGCTTCTGCAAGATCTCTGAAATTCGACTTGTTGACATGGATTTCTCCTATTTTCACGCTGCCGTCGTGGATAGAGTTTATAAAGTTAATTTCCCTTCTGAGCATGGATACGGTGATGTCCGGCCGTATTTCAAACAAACACTTCGTGAGGCGTTTTTTGTATAAACGCTGTTTGCAGGCATAGATGAATAACTTCTTGTACAGAGGTTTGTTCCATAGCTCGTTGAAATTAATATCCAGATGAATCAAATGTACTTTAGGCGATAAGGCGTAAAAAGGTTCCAGCCCTTTGCCGTCTGTCAGGATGATGTATATGTCATATCCTAGTTTCTCGGCAAAATAGTTGGCTTTTATGGTAAGTACCCAGATCGGAAGAGCACACGTCTGAACTCCAGTCACGCCAATATCTCGTATGCCGTCTTCTGCTTGAAAAAA
>ENA-USYR01000902-USYR01000902.1-human-gut-metagenome-genome-assembly--contig:-NODE-902-length-13765-cov-22.655319_pt1 | contig 13765 bp, 7 predicted proteins | sample MGYA00250064_ERZ773510 | MGnify/ENA primary metagenome ERZ773510 (study PRJEB29103, sample SAMN06112082) | human gut metagenome | biome: human gut; feature: ankylosing spondylitis patient; material... | reverse complement strand
GCCGTCCCCCAGCCCCTCCCCTGCGCCCAGTCCGACGCCAGGCGGCACTCCGTCGCCCGTCCCAACCGCCACACCTGCAACTCCTTGGCAGTCATCACCCGGGCCACGCCCTCAAACACGCCCAGCTCCATCTGAGGCAGCACCCCGGCGCACAGACGTACCACCTGAGAAGCCAGCTCCTGCTTGTAGCTTTTGCCCAACTGAGCCTCCTGCTCCAGGGTGTCCAGCTGTCGCGCCAATGCTCGCGCTTGGTCGCAGGTGAGGGTCACAGCGCCTTTGCTGTTTTGCAGGGTCTTGCGTACATCGTTCTCTGTCACAGTCTTGTCTCCTTTGCTGCTGTCATAGTGCTTGACCACACCGGCCTCTCGCTGGGCAGGCACGGCCACAAAGCTCCATTCGTAAGCGTCCGTGGCGTCGGACAGCACGGTAAAGGCCACCTTGCCGTCGTAGCTTCTGCCGGGCACATGGCTGCACCCGCCGCTGCGCCGATCCGCACCGCACAGGGAGCACACAGCGCTGCCCATGGCACAGGACACGCTCACTTCCTTTTTGATCCCGCCGTCAATCTGGGTAATCAGCTCCGCATTGCCGGGGGTGCGCACCATGTAGGCCTTAGCCTGTAAGGCCACCAAATCCTCGCCGTCCGCAGTCTTGCGCCCGGGCACCGGCACCACCGCCGTGGCATAAATGCGCGCCGCCTGGTCGCCGCTTTTCATAGAGTGGTCAAAGATCCCGGTCTTGCCCACAAACAGGGCGCCCAATTCCTCCAGCGCCCGACGGGTAAACTTTTCATGATCCCGATCCACATCGTTGTTGCACAGCACCACGGAGAACACATACAGCTCCTCCGGCGCAAACGCGCGGCGGGTAAAGGCGCCGATGGCCTCTAAATCCGCCGGCGCCGGTGCAAAGCTCTTTTCTACATAACCGCCGGTCATAATTTCTCCGTCTCCTTTTTGATTTTCTCCGCCTGGGCCTCATACAAATGGGCCTGGGCCGTATCCGTCTGGTCTTGCAGGGTAATATCCTGCCACACCACCTGGAAAGGGGCGCCGCTGCCGCAGCACTGCAAGTAGGTGCGCCCGCAGTACAAGCGCCACCTTGGCATGCACTTTCAATCCCGGTATACTGAAAATAATATGTATCCCCGCCCGCTTCATCATCTCGGCGGTAGCCAAATTGTTTTCTTCGTCAAAACGGGCCTTAAGTTCTACAAAAACAGTTACTTTTTTACCATTCTGCGCAGCAGCAATCAGCGTATTGATAACAACCGAGTTTTCCGCCACCCTATATTGGGTAATCATGATCTCCTTACAGGACGGGTCATGAACGGCCTCATACAGGAAATGGATGAAATGTTCAAAAGAATGATAAGGGAAATGCAACATCAAATCCTTCTTGCTCACATAACGGAATATGGATTCTTTCTCATCCAAACAATTCAATGTCATGGGACGAGGTTTCAATTGGGTACAAAGTTCCTTACTGGGATTAGGCAGATGAGCCAAATCCTCCAAGTTCAAGTGTTTGTCTCCCGGAACCAAATCATCACGATTGATGCCAAATGCATCGACCAGAAACTCCAGATAATCCGCAGGCATCTTGCGGTCATAGACAAAACGGCATACAGCACCTATTTTACGCTTTTTCACCTTTTTACGCAACTGTTCCACCATAACTTCGGAACTGGTTGCATCATCCACGAAAATATCGGCGTCACGAGATATCTTGCAACAATAACTGCAATCCAAATCATAGCCCGGAAACATACGGTTGATATTCGCCTTTATAATATCTTCCATATACATCAGGTAAAAGTTTTCTCCCTGTCGGGGAAGTTCTATGAAACGGGGAACTTTGCTATAAGGCAATTTGATAATATAGTATTCCTTTTCCCCCGTGTCTTTGCGCGTCACGCGTACCGACAGATACAAACGGTTGTCACGTAAAAAAGTCTTGATTCGATTCTTGCATACCGGAACAGGTTGAAGATAGGGAAAAATTTCTTCCTTAAAGAAATTACTGATAAACTCCTGATGAAAAGGCTCTACCTCCTGTTTACTTTGATAAAAAATAATATGATGCCTGCGCAAAGCCGGAACAATCTTATGCTCATAAATGCGGATACGGTCTTCCATCTGGCTATTGACAGCTTCGGTTATCTGATGTATCAGGTGTCTGGCTTCTTCCTGTGTCATATCATCACTTTGGCCACCGGAAGCGATGGCTTTATGTTCCGCTACACGAATCTTGTAGAATTCCTCCAGATTAGAAGAATATATAGAGATAAAGTTAATCCGTTCATACAACGGAAGGGAGTCGTCATCCGCCTCCAACAACACGCGATAGTTGAAAGACAACCAACTGATATCACGCTTGAAATAATGATATTTGCTCTCCATATTATGCTTAGATTTGTTCCAAATATAGTACCTTTGTCGATAATAAACAAAAAAACTATGACAAGAATCGGATTATTATCGGATACTCATGCATTTTGGGATGACAAATACTTGAAATACTTTGAGAATTGTGATGAAATATGGCACGCCGGAGACATCGGCTCGGTGGAAGTCGCCCGGAAACTGTCCGCTTTCCGCCCCTTCCGGGCTGTATATGGAAATATTGACGGGCAGGACATACGCAGACTTTATCCTCAAACCAACCGCTTCACCGTAGATGGTGCCGAGGTGTTGATAAAGCATATAGGCGGATATCCGGGCAACTATGATCCTTCCATCCGCGGCAGCCTGCTGGTGAAACCTCCCCAGCTTTTTATCAGCGGACATTCGCATATATTAAAGGTGAAATATGACAAGACACTGGATATGTTACACATCAACCCGGGAGCAGCAGGTATTTCCGGATTTCATAAAGTGAGAACATTGGTACGTTTTTGTATCGATAATGGAGAATTTAAAGATTTAGAAGTAATAGAACTGGCGGATAAGTTGTAAGATTAAAAAATCTTTCCGAACTTTGCACGCACTAATATCAAAAACAATATGAAGACTTATCTCGTTACAGGAGCTGCCGGATTTATCGGAGCCAACTATTTAAAATACATCCTGGCCAAACATGACGACATCAGGGTGGTGGTACTGGATGCCTTGACTTATGCCGGCAATCTGGGAACTATTGCATCAGACATTGATAATGAACGTTGTTTCTTCGTAAAAGGAGATATATGCGACCGTGATTTGGCAGACCAACTATTCTCAGAATACAAGTTTGACTACATCGTGAATTTTGCAGCAGAAAGCCATGTAGACCGCAGTATTGAAAACCCACAATTGTTTCTGCAAACTAATATTTTGGGAACCCAAAACCTGCTGGATGCGGCCCGCCGTGCCTGGGTGACGGGAAAAGATGAGAATGGTTATCCTACCTGGCGTAAAGATGTACGTTACCACCAGGTATCTACAGATGAGGTATACGGTAGCCTGGGAGCAGAAGGTTTCTTTACTGAAACAACTCCTTTATGTCCGCACAGCCCATATAGTGCCTCCAAGACAAGCGCTGATATGATTGTCATGGCTTATCGTGATACTTACAAAATGCCGGTAACCATTACCCGCTGTTCCAATAATTACGGTCCGTACCATTTTCCCGAAAAACTGATTCCGCTGATCATTAAAAACATTTTGGAAGGAAAGAAACTTCCCGTATATGGTGACGGAAAGAATGTACGCGACTGGTTATATGTAGAAGACCATTGCAAAGCCATCGATTTGGTTCTGCGCAAGGGTCGCGAAGGGGAAGTATATAATGTAGGCGGACACAATGAGAAAGAAAACATAGAGATAGTAAAACTTACCATAGCCACTATTCACCGGATGATGACGGAAACTCCCGAATATCGCAAAATCTTGAAGAAAAAAGAGTTGAACGATAAAGGTGAGATTTCTATCGACTGGATTAACGAATCATTAATCACCTTTGTCAAAGACCGTTTGGGACATGACCAACGTTATGCTATCGATCCTACCAAAATCACTAATGAATTAGGATGGTATCCTGAAACAAAATTCGAAACCGGTATTGTAAAAACAATCCAATGGTATCTGGAAAATCAAGCATGGGTGGAAAATGTAACAAGTGGCGATTACCAAAAGTATTATGAAAGAATGTATAAAAACCGATAAAGAATACATCTTATAATATTTAAAAAAGTCCCCAGATAAGAAAGGCGTTCTTATCCGGGGACTTTTTTATCTTAATATTTCCAACACCAGATTTCAGCTATAATAAAACAATAAAATAGAATTTGATATAGATATGTTCAACAACATAGCATATTCACTTTTATCTTCGATTACTTTCGTATATTTTTGCGCCTACAAGATAATTATAACACAAACAGTGCACTAAAAATAAAATAAAGAAATCATTTTAATATTTATAAATATAAAATCATAAAATAGCAAGAATAAAGAAATAAAACAAAAAACACAAACAAATCTCCAAAGTATTAAAAGGCAGAAACATGAAAAAAAAGAAAGAAAACAAAAGATTAATCTAACATAATAAGTTTACGATTGAAACCAAACTGATTCAACAACTTGATATAATAATCAACCTTTAAAAACAAATAGTGAATTAATAAAGAAGCAAAAATGAAAAACATGAAGAAAAATCCAAAACAAAACCGGGAAAGCAGCCTTATGCGTAGTCCCCTTATTTTAGGATTGTCAATAGTCCTATGCATACCGGTTGCCTATTCGCATGCAAAGTCAAGTAACATAGTGAAAAATGAATCGGTTCAATCGATCCTGCAAGGACGTACCATCAAAGGTCAAATTATTGATGAGAACAATGAACCTTTAATCGGGGTATCCGTCATAATCAAAGGTGCAAGCACCATAGGAACCATCACGGATTTTGACGGGAATTATGCACTGGAAGTTCCTGCCGGAAAAAATGTTCTCGAAATATCCTATATAGGATATAAAACCCAGGAAATAACCATTGGCAAAAACACACAATTGAATATCAAAATGCAGCCTGATACCCAGACATTGGATGAAGTGGTGGTGATAGGATACGGTACTGTAAAAAAAAGAGATTTGACTGGAGCTGTTGCTTCCGTAAAAAGTGAGGATATTGTCCGAATGCCAACCAGCAATGTACTAGAAGCTATTCAAGGACAGGTGGCAGGTTTGGATATCACTCGCAGTAGCGGAGAAGCCGGTTCCGGAGTGAACATGACCCTACGTGGCACACGCTCCATCAATGGTGACAATAGCCCGTTATTCATCATTGACGGAATGGAAGGCTCTTACGATGAATTGAATCCGAATGATATCGCTTCTATTGAAGTACTGAAAGATGCCTCCTCTACAGCTGTTTATGGTGCTGCCGGAGCAAATGGAGTTATCATCATCACCACCAAAACTCCTAAAAAAGATAAATTCTCCATTGATCTGGATGCCTACTATGGTTGGAATGTCATCTCCAGCTTCCCCGAAGTAAATCGTGGAGAGGATTACATTAATTTCCGCAGAGAAGCACAAAGAACGGTAGGTGCCTGGAACAGCCCGGCCGATGACGGGAATCTTTTTCCCAGCTATATGCAAAAATATATAGACAACAATCAATGGGTGGACTGGTTTGATTTAGCTTCACAAACCGGTATCACCAATAGCTACAATCTAAGCACATCTTATTCTAATGACCGGGTCACCTCTTATTTTTCTTTAGGATATTACAATTTGGAAGGATTATTGAAAGGAGACGAACTGGAACGCTACTCGGCACGTGCCAAAATAGATTTTAAAGCCAATGAAATGGTAAAATACGGACTAAACCTATATGCCATGTATTCTGAAAATGACAAGCGTTACAGCCGTATATGGAACCGTATTCTCTGTATGCCGCCATTGGGTACTCCTTATGATGAAGACGGCAATCTGGTAGACTACCCGTTGGGAGACGGCAACATGAATCCGCTGGCCGATATGGGAGAAGACCAATATGTAAATAATGTAAAGACATTGAGCGTAGCCCCACAGATTTATGTAGAATTGACCCCGTTAAAGGGACTTTCATTCAAGAGTCTGCTTGGCGGATATTTCCGGAATATGAAAGAAAGTATACCGGCACAAAATCATATCAGGGACTGGAAAGCGGGCTAGTGCAAGCCACTATCCCCAACACCTTCACTTATAATTATAAATGGCAGAATATCCTGACATATAACTTCAAAATAAAAGAGGATCACGATTTCACAATAACCGGAGTCACTGAATGGTCAAAAGACCAAAAAGAAAAAGCGACCGCCACTGCCAACAAATTTGATACGGATTCTTATCTATACCATAATTTAGGTGCTGCAACCGGTACACCCACAGTTTCTTCTTCTTATGTAGGTAGCCAAAAAATGTCCTATGTCGCCCGTATCAACTATAGCTATAAAGGACGTTACCTATTGACATTAAGCAGCCGCTGGGACGGTTCATCCATCTTGGCAGATGGAAACAAGTGGGATATGTTCCCCGCAGGAGCTATTGCCTGGCGCATCAGTGATGAACCCTTCATGCAGAATGTAAAAGCTGTTTCCAATCTGAAATTACGCGCCAGTTACGGTGTCACCGGTAATGCCGGTGCTTCAGAATACGCCACATTAGATTACAGCCGCACAGGCATTATCGGATTTCAAGATGTAGGAGTCCCTTATAGCGGTTATTCCCAATCCATCGCCAACAAGAGTCTGGGATGGGAAAAATCTTATATGACAGATCTGGGATTCGACTTGGGATTATTCAGTGACAGACTGAACGTGGCGTTCGACTGGTATCGGACAGACACCAAAGATATTTTATTCGAGAAAAACCTGCCCTATGCAACGGGAGGTTACGGCTCCTCTCCTTTCAAAATATGGTCTAATGTAGGCGAAACACGCAATACAGGTGTGGAATTAAGCATTACCAGCCGTAACTTTGTCGGACCTGAATTCCAATGGAGCACCACACTGGCATTCTCAACCAACAAAGAAGAAGTGATAAAAACAACCAGCGAAGGCCCGCTTCAGTTCGGAGACTACTACCTGATTCCCGGTGAGGCAATCAAGACTTATTACGGATACAAGTATGCCGGAATATGGGGTACAGCCGAAGCAGAAGAGGCAGCCAAATACAGTCAGAAACCCGGACAAGTCCATATTGCAGAAAATGGTACTCCCGATTACAAGCTGAATGCGGATGACTATTATGTTCTAGGAAGCGCCACACCGAAATGGTCGGGCAGTTTACTTAATAATTTTAATTATAAGAATTTCGACCTGAGCATTTTGTTGATTGCCCGGTGGGACTGGACAATCCCTTACGGTCTGACCGGATGGTATCGTACAGACGGTCTGACGCCTTCACCTACCGTATGTGACTACTGGACTCCTGAAAATCAAAGTGCCCGCTATCCCCGTCCGGATGCAAGTATTACAAACGGACAGGACCCGTATCAACAATGGGCTAACTATTTTGACGGTTCTTATCTGAAAGTAAAAACCATTTCACTGGGCTACACATTCCCCAAGAAATGGTTGAATGCTGTAAAAATTGACAGAATGCGTGTATACTTTACTGCAAACAATCCGTTTATTTTTACAAAATGTGACTATTTGAAAAACTACGACCCCGAAAAGGGAGGAAATGATGACGACGCACCGTTATCTAAACAATACGTATTTGGCGTTAATATCTCATTCTAAAAACTTATACAGATGAAAAAACATAAATTACTCTCTATATCAGCCGTAATCATGATGTTGTCTGCCTACGGTTGCAGCCTGGATGAATTTAATCCCTCCGGCATCTCCACAGAACAAGAATGGTCTACCCCGGCAGGCTATGAAAAGAAAGTGAACGACTGTTACTTTGACCTGGTCCGCATAGTTTATGGTCAGGCAGAAGACACCTATCTAATGGTTGCAGAAGGTGGAACAGACATTTGGCAAGATACGAATCCCGATGGTACCAACGGTAACTGGAGCAAACTACTCCGTTATGAAGATTACGGTGCTTCCAACGGTATGTTGAATGAAGGATATGCGGGTTTCTATGGTATATTGAGTGCATGTAATGCAGCTGTCCATTATGCCGACAAAGTGGAAGGTCTAAGCGAAACAAGAATCAACGAGTTGGTCAGCGAAGCAAGATTTATCCGTGCCCATGCCTTATATAATATTGTAGAGCAATGGGGAGGCAAATACCTGCCATTGGAGCCTATGAACAGTCCTATTTCCGTTCTTCCTTGCAGTTCGGTTAATGATTTTTATAAAGTAATTCTGGAAGATCTGGAATTCGCCATGAAAAATCTTCCTATCACACAGGAAGTAAAAGGACACGTGACACGTGCAGCCGCTTATCATTTATATGCCAAAGCCTGCCTCACTTTCTCCACCTATACAGACGGTCTGGGTAATACCACCGCCCTGACGGACAGCGAAAGCAAAACCTATTTGGAAAAAGCAAAGGCGGCGGCAGATTACCTGATTCAGAACGCCGGTTCGTTGGGAGTCAAGCTTTATGATGATGTAGAAGCTGTTTTTGATGAGAACAACAATAAAAACAACGAAGAAGCACTTTTCATTGTCTGCCACTCTACCATTACGGCTTATAATCCTCGTGGAAACTATTTCAACCGTGTATGGAAACACTCCGAAGCATACAATAACAATACCTCAGGCATCTATCTTTCGGGCATGACACCCAGTTACGCTACGAACATCAACGGGTACGAAGTTCCCAAACTGGCAAAAGGTAACTGCTATATGGAACCCAGCAAGTATATGCTTGATTTATATGGAGAGAAAGACGGCCGCTATAAAGCCTTCTTCAAAGACACTTATTATGTGAATAACGCTACGAACAGTACCAAGAACGGATATACGTGGAACGAGGCCGATGCACAAAGATACGGTCTATCCACCAGCAGGGTCGGCAATTCTGCCTATGATATCACTTTAGGAGATACGGCTGTCTATTTATCTCGTAAGACCTATACACAAGCCGAAAGAAACGCTTGCCGCTATGCCATTTTCAACTTGGAAGACAACTATGCCGACACAAAAAGTCCTCTGAAGTTTTTCCCAAGTCTGAAGAAAGCAGATTGTCCTAGCCTATATGCCGGTTCAAATGCCTCCAAACCTTATTCCTCAGCAGACTGTATTGTCTACCGTTTAGGAGAAACCTACCTGATATCAGCCGAAATTGACTGGAGATTAGGCAACAACCAAAGTGCTGCCGAAAGACTGAACACACTTCGGAACCGTGCCTGTAAAGGACATGACCATAGTATGGATATCACAGCTTCGGAAGTTACCCAGGATTTCTTGCTGGACGAGTATGCACGCGAAATGATTGGTGAATGGAACCGCTGGATGACCTTGAAGAGATTCCGTGCTTTCGAAAGCCGTATCACAAAAGCTAATCCGCAAATCACAAAATTCGATAAGAACATTCACTATTTGCGCCCCATTCCCACAGCCGAATTATTGTTGATTGATAACGCTAATGAATATCAGAATCCGGGATATTAACCGGTATGACAAATATAAAAAATAAAAAGACAGCTTGGATAGAATTCACTATCCAAGCTGCTTTTTTAAGAGAGATACTTCACTCACTGAACCATCCCCCTTCTGACCTTAAATTATTCACAAAAGGGCTACCGCAAATAAGTAAACAATAATTATCAGCCCTCTTTCTTTTTGAACGAACCTATGTTACTTAAAATTCAAATATTGCCGGTTTCCTGATACTCCATGCTGCTTTGCAGGACAGAAACGGAAGGAGAACGACATACGTTCAGCCGGAATCAAATAAGGCTGATGAGGATAAGCCCCCCAACTGGTATCACCACCCACTCCCATCTGTTTCAGGTCAATGTTCCATGTCACCATATCCTTGAACTGGATATCAGATAAATGACGCTGCGATTTACGAAGGCCCGGCTCATCTAAATCTTCTGTAGGGAACAGATAAGCACTGGTGCTGACATAAGGCTGTCCGACAACCATCAATCCCTGTCCGGCGGTATCTGTCAGGCTCATCCAACGGACTTCAGTCTTATTACCGTTTTCCTGCGGACGGTCATACGGGAAATACTGATCGGCCACACTTCCCTTGTACAGACCTACATAAGAAGAAGTATTCCGGTCTATATAATTCTCATGAGGACCACGTCCCAGCCATTCCATCTGACTAAACTGCTTGTTCAGTGTAATACTAACCCCCATCCGGGGCAATAAAGGCAATGTATCGTTACCCGGAATGAAAGTACAGTTCACATCCAAATACCCTTTTCCCGAAAAATGATAGGCAACGATAAAATCAGACTCTCCTACAGGCAACTTATAATGAGAAACAACCTCATAAGCTTCTTTACCCAACGCCTTTTGTTTCATGGACAACAGTTTTGCCTGACGCCCCGCATCACGCCACGGACGCAAGGTTTTATTCATGCCATTTCCCATATCATTATCCGTCACAGGACGCCAGAAATTAGGACGTAAAGCTTCTTTTATCAGCTCCGTACTTCCCTCTTTATAAGAAGTCAAGGCACCGGTTTCCTTATCAAAACCTACGCTCAGATTACCGGCTGTAAGTGTCAACAACGAAGCCGCATCATCTGCTACCACCGATGAAGACTGAACCTCAGCAACAAACGGCTGATAAAATGGAAGACTCACCTGGGCATCAGCCAGTTTTGTTCCGGCTTTCAGCAGACCATCCTCATTTTTCAAACTGGCATAGAAATTCAAGAAATACTCCACACCGGGTTTTACCTGTATGGCTGGAAAAGAAGTCTTGAACTTACCCGTCTGCTGAGGAGCCAGGGATACATTATCAATAGTTCCGGTAGCCAGAAGTTCACCATTCCCCTCCAGCTTCCAAGTAAAATTGAAATCACTTAAATCCGTAAAGAAGTACTTGTTACGTAACTCTACCCATCCCTCATGATAATCCAATAAAGAGAATGCTATATTTTGATATACTTTTTTCACTTCATGGATATGCGGCTTCAAGGTACGGTCGGCGGCAATCAGACCGTTCATACAGAAATTGGCAGAACTTGGAGTACCTTTCGGAGCCAGGTCACCTCCGTATGCCCAATAGAATTTTCCATCCGGCGTCTTTGCATACAAGCCCTGATCTACCCAGTCCCAGATATGTCCGCCCTGTAAAGAGGGATATTTCTCTATCACATCCCAATAATCCTGAAGATTTCCTTCACTGTTGCCCATAGCATGGGCATATTCACATAGAATCAGCGGTTTGGTCGGAAGATAGAGAGAATGATTGATCAATACATCTATCTTTTTATACATTGGACAGAAAATATCGGTATAAGGTCCCTTTATTCCGTCTTCCGAATGCACGGGACGCTGTGAACGGTCATTGGCATGTACCCATTTATAGGTAGCCGCGAAGTTACATCCCTCACCGGTTTCATTACCCAATGACCAGATAATGACACAAGGATGGTTTTTGTCACGCTCGAACATACGTTCCGTGCGGTCTATGAAAGCTTTCTCCCATTCGGGCTGGTTAGCTAGGCATTGATCGGGCTTATATCCCATGCCATGGCTCTCGATATTGGCCTCATCAACCACATACATACCATAAATATCACATAATTCATACCAGCGGGGATCGTTGGGATAATGAGAGGTTCGTACACTGTTGATATTATTCTCTTTCATCAATTGAATATCACGCAGCATGGATGCCTCATCTACCACATGACCGTTATAAGGATCGTGTTCGTGTCGGTTTACTCCTTTTATATAGACCGGCTTGCCATTTACCAGCAGTTGAGCATGTTTGATTTCGGATTTACGGAAACCTATGTATTGGGAAATATATTGTTCCGGTTTGCCATTTACACGCAAAGCAATCAGCAATCTATACAGATTCGGTTTCTCCGCACTCCATAACAAAGGTTCTCTCACTTCCTTTTTAAAATGAAGTTCCCGATCGGCAGCATTCCAACGCTTACGCTCATTGTAGATACTTTTGCCTGCTTTGTCCAACAGGCTTACTTCCACTTCAGCCCCTTTTATTTTACCTTCTCCTGCTTTGCCCAACTCTACAAAAAGATGAAAGTCAGCATTCTTGTATTCCCCGTCAAGATCGGTCACCACTTCATAGTCGCGCACATGAGTTTCAGACCGGGCATACACATAGACATCACGCTGTATGCCGGCAAAACGCCAGTAATCCTGATCTTCCAGATAGTATCCGTCACTGAACTTGAAAACCTGTACGGCTATTTCATTCTCCCCTTGTTTTACATACGGCGTAATATCAAACTCCGAAGGTGTTTTGGAATCCTGAGAGTAACCTACTTTTTCACCATTCACCCACACATAAAAAGCAGAAGCCACTCCTCCGAAATAAAGAATAATCTGGCGTTTATTCCAATGAGCAGGAATAGTAAAAGTACGTCTATAAGAGCCAACCGGGCTGTTTTCCACTGCAATCAATGGTGGATTCTTCTTTATACCATACCCACTGCCTACATAAAAAGGATAGCCGAACCCTTGAAGCTCCCAATTGGAAGGAACTTTAATATCATCCCAACCTGAAACATCATATCCTTTTTGGAAGAAGTCCATCGGTCGTTCATCCGAACGGGGTACAAAATGAAATTTCCATGTTCCGTTCAAGGATTGGAAGTAAGGAGATTGTGATTTATCACCCTGCAATGCCAATTCTTTAGTGGGGTATCCCATAAAATTAGCCGCCGAAGGCAGACGATTGATATGAAGCACATTAAAATTTTCCCAATCATTATCCGAACGGGGGTATTTGTTTTTACGCACTTCTACATTGTCTGTGCTCGTTTCGTTAGCGCTCCTGTTTACCGGAGCACCGTCATATTGGGATTGTGCCATACCTGCCAACGACAAAGATATGGCAATCCCTGTCAATATAGAACGAATTTTCATCATAAATATATCTTTTAATAAATTCGGAGTATCCGCATACTGATTTTTACTTCCACTATCATTGATCCAACAACAATCGCAAAATCAAAGCAGAAGACCAACCAAAGTTGGGTGCATTCAACACTTCACCTGTCAGTGGATTGTAGTTTTCATGAATCGGTCCGTCGGTCATCAGTCCTTGAGCATGTGCCATGAACTTGCGAGTCAGCAAGTCGGCTTCCTCCACATATCCGTAGCGCTTCAATCCGGTTATACCAAAATATACCTGGTTAAACCAAACCGGACCACGCCAATAACCGAAAGTAGGACGCAATGCAGGATGACTTACATCAAGAGTACCTAGCGGCAGGTAAGAGTTGAAATGTTTTTCATCCATCATGATGTTCTTCACACTCTCGGCTTGTTCCGGGGTAGCAATACCTGCCCACAAAGGCAACCACCCCTCAGCCCCCATCACCTTGACAGGTGTACGGTCATTCAAACGAATATCATAAAAGAAACCACTCTCGCTGTCATACATTTTAGTCTGTACATACAGCTTGATTACCTCAGCCTCCTTAGCCAACTGTTCAGAAAGCTCCTGCTTTCCCAAGATAGAAGCCATTTCCGAAAGTGTCAGTTTATCTACATAAAGGAAGGAATTCAAACAAATATTCTCCTGATCCATCGACCAAGCTTTCTCCATCTCATTCTTTAGCATCCGGGTGTCATCAAAACGCACACCGTTATCCATGCCGCTCTCCCAAGCCGCCGCAATCAGTGTACCATCAGTAGAACCATATTCGCAAATGCCATTGTGATCGTGGTCACGCTCAG
>ENA-USYR01000890-USYR01000890.1-human-gut-metagenome-genome-assembly--contig:-NODE-890-length-13891-cov-7.669031_pt1 | contig 13891 bp, 12 predicted proteins | sample MGYA00250064_ERZ773510 | MGnify/ENA primary metagenome ERZ773510 (study PRJEB29103, sample SAMN06112082) | human gut metagenome | biome: human gut; feature: ankylosing spondylitis patient; material... | reverse complement strand
TCGCATATTCATTTTATCTACCCATCTTGGATAATAATTTATTTCATTTTTAGATGTTTGATGAATAAAGCCACCACCGGCTATGCCACTGTGGTCATGTCGCTGGAGCTGATGGCGCTGGAAAAGATCTGCCCCCTGCGCGGCCCCTTGAGCGACCAGCCCATGCTCGACCTGCTGTTTGCCATTGCCCTGCCGGCCATTGCGTCGGCTCTGCTGTTCAATGTGGGCGCTTCCTCCGGCGGCACGGATGTCATTGCCCTCATCGTGGAAAAGTATACCCACATCCACAACGTGGCAGTGGCGCTGTTCCTGACCGACCTGTTCATGGTCATTGCGGCCTGCTTTGTGTTCGACCTGTACACCGCCCTCTATTCCTTTGTGGGTCTGACCGTGAAATCGCTGGTCATTGATGCCGTGCTGGAAAAGATCAAGATGTGCAAGGCCATCCTCATCGTCTGTGATGAAAAGCAACCCATCTGCGATTTCGTCATGCGCAAGCTGGTGCGCGGCGCGACCTATACGCCCTGCTTCGGTGCCTACACCGATAAGCCCCACTACATCATCTACACCACCCTGACCCGCCGCGAGGCCGACCAGCTGCAGGATTTTATCCACAAGCAGCACCTGAACGCCTTCATGTCCATGCTGAGCACCACTGAGGTGTTCGGCAAGGGCTTCAACCACGCATAAGGAGGAACGTATGGTACAGGTCGATCTCATCACCGGTTTTCTGGGTGCGGGCAAGACAACGTTCCTGCGCAGATATGCTGCGTATCTGACCGCACAGGGGCATCATGTCTGCATTCTGGAAAATGACTTTGGCGCTGTGAATGTGGATGCCATGCTGGTGCAGGATCTGCTGGGGGAACGCTGCGAGATCGAGACCATCAGCGGCGGGTGTGATTGTGATACCCACCAGCGCCGGATGCGCACCAAGCTCATCTCAATGGCCATGCGTGGGTTCGACCGGGTGGTGGTGGAGCCCAGCGGCATTTTTGATGTGGACGAATTCTTTGACGTTCTGCGGGATGAACCGCTGGATCGGTGGTATACACTGGGCAATGTGTTTGCCGTTGTGGATGCCCTGCTGCCCGAGAAGCTTTCCCCGCAGGCAGAGTACATTATACAGTGGCTTTCCAGCTTGCTGTATAAGGGGCGAATATTCAATCCGCGGTTCCACCCTTATTATTCTCTCAATCAGGAGAACATCTCATTATGATTATAACGGAATCACCGTGCCGTATTGGGGCCGCTCGAAGGTGGTTTTCCCATATCCGTATTCTAAAGCACTTCCACCATATATGCCTCTCTCTGTAGAACCGTAACATAGTACTCTTCTCGTCAACGCTTTAACTAGAAGTATATTTCAAATTTCACATAATGTCAACCTGTTAATCATTGATTTTTGCATTTAAAAATGCTATTATTTTTATATTGATTTTCGAACAATTTAATATTATTTTTAGGGAGGAACTAATGAAAAATTTACATTCACACAACTATCTTATTGTTTTATTCGGAACAATCGCTTTATCAGTTATGACATTTTTTTCAGAAGGGATTAATATCCGTGCATTTATCGGAATTGGCATAATGCTTGCCAGTCTTATTGCTGCCGGTATTGGTAAGTTCTTAATTAAGAATGATTTTGTTAAAGCCTTGCTCATTAATCTTACACCTTCAATCGCTACATTTGTATATGCTTTTGTTTTAGGTGGCAACTCTGTTGCATTTCTTGCCAACCTTGTATTTGTATCTATGATGGCATTATATTTTGATAAGAAATACATTATATATTACTCTGTTCCTGTTGCTAATATTGCACTTATATGTGCCATATTTTTCCCATTTGTTATTGATGGGGCTAATTACGACAGAGTAGATGCCTTTACAAAGGTATTCCTTTTTGACCTTGTTGCTATTGTTTTATACAAAGCTGTTGACAGAGGACGCGAGCTTCTTTCTCAGAGTGAAGAAACGCTGTCTACTATTAACAACAACTCACATGCAGCCAACGATATAGCCATTAATCTTAATTCAGCTATCGAAAATTGTAAGAACGGACTTGATAACTTATCTGAACAGGCAACTAAGGTAAATGAAGCTGCTTCTCAGATGAATACCGTTATTGACGATACAACCAATGCAACTATATCTGTTACTGAGAAAATTCAGGATGCAACCGATGAAATCAATAAGAATTATGAGCTTTCCAAAGAGCTTGATGCTGGCTTCGAAAAAGTTGATACATCAGTCAGAGCCGGTAATAACGAAGTAAATGTTGTTAAAAACACTCTTTCGGAGATGGCAGAAACTGTTGGCTCTGCCAGAGGAGCTATGTCTGAGCTTATGAACGAAATGTCTAAGATTACTTCAATTCTTGAAGAAATCAACGCAATTGCAGCCCAGACTAATCTTCTTTCTCTTAATGCCTCAATTGAAGCCGCAAGAGCCGGTGAACATGGTAAAGGATTTGCTGTAGTTGCAGATGAAATCCGTCATCTTTCTGAACAAAGTTCAGAAGCTGCAGACAATATCCACAAAATCATTAACGGTCTTTCAGGTATGACAGATGAAGTTTCTAACCGCGTGAATGCAGGTGCTGAATCAGCTAATGATGTTGTTTCCAAGATGGACACTCTTGTCAATGTTCTTACCGGAATTAATGATTCAACAGAAGTTGCACACGATCTTGTAAGGGAACAGTATAAGGTAATCGAATCTGTCAGGACAGCTTTTGACAGCGTTAACTCAGACATTCAGACGCTTGTTGCTACCTCTGAAGAGAACGCTGCAATGATATCTAATATTTCAGAGAGCATCCGCCAGCAGGAAGAAGCCGTTTCGAATGTTGACGATGGCATCGAGCATGTCTTAAAGCTTTCTGGTGAATTGAAAGAACATTTTAATTAATATGCATATAAAAAGTGGCAGTCTTCAGAAATACCTGAAGTACTGCCACTATTTTTAACATAAACCTATCTTTTTATCCAATCTAGTTTCTCCAATTAAGTTCCCCTAATCAAGAAAGCTTCATATCTCCATCTTTAACCCAGCCAATCTTTTTAAGAAACATATTAATAAGCGGACATATCACTGCCGGAAGAATGAATGATATAAGTATCAATCCAACCCAGTCAAATCCTGTAATTGCAGTCTTTGTTCCATTAGCAATATCAGCTACCCAACCAGAATATACACCAATCTGTCCAACAAATCCGCAAGTTCCCATACCAGATGATACCGGAGTGCCATTCATCTGCAGCTTAAACAGGCATGTTGCCATAGGACCTGTAATTGCAGACGTAACTATCGGTGCTATCCATATTCTCGAATTCTTAATTATATTTCCCATCTGAAGCATAGATGTACCAATCCCCTGAGAAACAAGTCCTCCCCATCGGTTCTCCTTAAATGACATAACCGCAAATCCAACCATCTGCGCACAGCAGCCTGCAACTGCTGCTCCGCCTGCAAGCCCAGTAAGTCCAAATGCAGCACATATCGCGGCTGATGATATAGGAAGTGTAAGTGCAATTCCAACAAGAACTGATACTGCAATTCCCATAAGGAAAGGCTGAAGATTAGTTGCAAGCATAATAAGTTCGCCAATCTTCATTGCCGCTTTTCCCAAAGCCGGTGCAATAAGAGCCGCTACTCCTGTTCCAACACCTATAGTAACAAGCGGTGTAACAAGAATATCTATCTTAGTTTCTTTAGAAATCATCTTACCTGCTTCTGCTGCAATAATGGCAACAAAATATACTGCAAGCGGACCACCTGCACCGCCAAGCGCATTAGATGCAAATCCAACAGTTATAAGTGAAAACAGTACAAGTGGAGGGCATTTCAGTGCATAACCGATTGCCACTGCCATTGCCGGTCCGCTCATTGCTGACGCAAGCCCTCCAACTGTATAATTGACACCGCTCACTGTTGCCACAGTATTAGTAAGAAAACCAATATGCAGCTGTGTTCCCAATGTATTAAGAATTGTTCCTATAAGAAGTGAGCAGAACAATCCCTGCGCCATCGCACCCAGTGCATCAATTCCATACCTTTTAACTGAAACTTCAATATCCTTGCGTTTCAGAAATGTCTTAAATTTCTCCCACATAATAAACCTCACTTTGTAAATTTTCTTTATGATAGCATATTATGGAGGGATTGTGAATATAGCAACTTTTACTTACCCTATATCATCCAAATTGGTATGATATAATTATCTTTATCAATTGCACCAAGTGAAGGCTTCATACAGACAACTGCTCCTTTAGAGCGCAGTGTTGATGCTTTGTCAAGCGTAAACGCTCCATCTCACCACCTGCTATTTCTGCCTGAGAAAGGGATGTCATAGAAAGAACTGCCACTCTTCCCGCTAAGGATTCCTGTACTCCCCGCATTAATTTAAATATCTGTGAACCAATCAACCAGAAGCTTCCTGGTTCGTGGTTTTTATCTACGCTCATCTTAATATAGGCAAACAATTCCGGGGCATACTGAACTTCATCAATTAATACAGATATAGAGCAGCACTATTCTTTAAAGAAAAGTGCCTGATCTATATTCAAATTAGCTCTGTCAGATATTTTTAAGAATTGTACCTCGTGTCAAGGACACGATGGGTACAATTTGCCTTCCTATATAACAATTATCTTATATTACAACCCCATTACAATGGTCAATCTCATGCTGGATTATCTGCGCTGTCCAACCTGAGTATTTTCTATGCTGTTTCTTAAAATTCTGGTCAAGATTGGCTATTAATGTATCAAGTAAATCTGTAACCACATGTTTATCCGACTCTGTTGCATCCACTGATTTCTGTGCCAGAAAGAATGGGTCTTTCACTATTTTCTTTACCATTAGCTAATTCTCCTTATTATGATACCTATCAATAGTCGCATTTTTACAACACTTATAGGTTTATTTTATATATGTCTGTTATCTTAGTCTTGTTTTTTAATTAAAAAGCCTATAAGATGTCTCAAGTTGACTGCTCTTATAGGCTTTTTATTCCATATGTTTCAATTTTGTTGGTGAATTAACCTATCAATACATAATAAAAATGTTTCTTATAGGAAAATTGCAAAAGCACGCCCAGAACGCTCACTAACCAAAGAACTCTCAACAATGCCCGCTCGAAAAAGCTCTCCCGACGCAGATTCTACATACATCCTACATAGTACCATATGGTTAGCCCCTGCATCATATTTCCTAAGAAATCCTCGTCTCACGAATCACCTTCCTTACAGCCAGCACTTTACCTGCTGAAACTGAAAGTTCATCGACACCCATCTTAAGAAATTCTTCTGTAAGTGTTGTGTCTGCACCGAGTTCACCACATATACCAGCCCAGATGCCCTCTGCATGTGCATTCTCAACAACCATTCTTATCATGGCAAGAATGGCTGGATGATGAGCATCGTAGAAATCATCAAGCTTTGTATTCTGACGGTCAATCGCAAGCGTGTACTGTGTCAGGTCATTAGTTCCGATACTGAAGAAATCCACCTTCTTAGCAAGCTGGCGGCTCATAATTACAGCAGCCGGAGTCTCAATCATAATTCCACTCTTAGGATTACCGAATTCAATTCCCTGCTCTGTAAGCTCAGCCTTAACTTCATTCTCAATAACCTTAATCTTATCAACTTCCTGTTCACTGATTATCATAGGATACATGATAGATATGTTTCCATACGCACTTGCTCTGTAAAGGGCGCGTAACTGTGTCTTGAATATCTCAGGTCTTGTAAGACATATTCTTATTGCACGAAGACCAAGAGCAGGATTATCCTCTTTATCCAGTCCGAAATAATCACACTGCTTATCAGCACCGATATCAAGAGTTCTTATAATTACCGGTTTTCCAGCCATGCTTTCAGCTACAGTACGGTATATGTTGAACTGTTCTTCTTCTGTTGGAAATGTATCAGATTCAAGATATATGAATTCACTTCGAAACAGTCCGATTCCTGCTGCATCATTGGCAATAACATTTGCGAGATCCTTAATATTACCAATATTAGAATAAAGCTTAATCTTCTTGCCATCTAAAGTCACATCTTCCTTGCCTTTAAGTTCCTGTAAAAGAGCTTTCTTCTCATTGTCTTTGCGCTGTTCCTCCTTCATTGCTGACAGGGTTGCCTCATCAGGTTCAATATATACGACACCGTTAGTTCCATCGACAACGCCAAGCTTGCCATTAAGAGATTCATCAATAACAATATCTGAACCAATTAAAGCCGGAATGCCCATTGTTCTTGCAAGAATCGCAGTATGTGAATTAACTGAACCCTTCTGTGTAACAAATGATAATATCTTGCTCTTATCCATCTGGACTGTCTCTGATGGTGCCAGATCCTCTGCCACCATAATAACAGGCTCATCTGCATCTACACCGCTTCCTGTATTGCCAGAAAGTATTCCTAACAGTCTTTCTGTAATATCTTTGACATCTGCTGCTCTTCCACGCATATATTCATCGTCCATGGCTGCAAACATCTGTGAAAAATTATCCCCTGTCTGGGCTATGGCATATTCTGCATTCACCATCTGACTCTCGATAATATGCTCAACAGATTCCTTATAATCGTCATCCTCAAGCATCATCTGATGTATCTCAAATATTGCCGCATTAGCCTCGCCAACTTCGCGAAGTGCTTTATCATGAAGTTCCCCCAGTTGTTTAAAGGCTATTTCTACAGCTTCATAATAACGGTTCTTCTCTGCTTCTGCATCAGTAATCTTTACACGCTTAACCTGATGTTCACCTTTCTCATACACCATTATCTTACCTATAGCAATGCCTCCAAATACACTTTTTCCAGTATATTTATTCATGTGCACCTCCTGACTGCTACATATTGCTCTTCATGAATTCTTCAATCTTAGCTGCTGCAGCCTCTTCATCTTCACCTTCTACAGTAATTGTAACTTCATTTCCACATTTTACTGCAAGTGCCATAACACCGAAGATTTTCTTGCAGTCTCCTGACTTGCCATCCTTAGTAATTGTAATCTTACTGCTAAATTCCTTAGCCGCCTTTACAAGCTCTCCTGCCGGACGAGCATGTATGCCTTCTGCATCTGTAATAACGTACTTAAATTCCTTCATAATTAAAAACCACCTTTCTTAGGCTGCTTTCTTCTTAAAGAGCCCTAAACATATTGTTGAGATGATAGTTCCTGCCACAAGTGCAATCACATAATATATTGCATTGCCTACTACAGGGAATACGAAAATGCCGCCATGTGGTGCCATTAAAGTACATTTAAAAAACATACTGACAGCACCTGCTGCACCTGAACCTATGATACATGCTGGTATTACATGTAAAGGATCTGCTGCCGCATAGGGTATTGCACCTTCTGTTATAAATGCAAGTCCCATAATAAAGTTAGTTGGACCAGCATCTCTTTCTTCCTTAGTAAACTTATTCTTAAAAAGTATTGTTGCAAGAGCAATCGCACATGGTGGAACCATACCACCTATCATTACTGCTGCCATTATATCATAATTACCTGCTGCAATGGAAGCAGTTCCAAAAACATATGCTGCTTTATTGAACGGACCACCCATATCAATTGCCATCATGGCTGCAAGTATGAATCCAAGAAGAACCCTGCTTGTACTTCCCATTCCTGCAAGGAAGCTGTTAAGTCCTGTGTTAATCCCACCCATTACAGGCTCTACAATAAATGTCATTCCAAGTCCTATTACCAGAATACCCACTACCGGATATATAAGTACAGGTGCTATCTTTTCCAATGCCTCTGGTAACTTATCACATATTTTTCTTAAAAGAACTATAATGTATCCTGCTGCAAAACCTGCAACCAGAGCGCCTAAGAATCCAGACTTTCCATTAGCTGCGATATAACCACCAACAAAACCAAGTGCAAGTGCCGGTCTGTCACCAATGGCCATTGCAATAAATCCTGCCAGAACAGGGAGCATGAAGCCAAATGCTGCTCCTCCGATAGACTTAAACAGTGCCGCAACAGGTGTTATCGTACCAAAGTTGCTTCGTTCTGCCTCTGACAGTGCATTCATATCAACATTAAGTCCATCAATAAGAAATGCGATGGCAATCAGAATACCTCCGCCTACAACGAAAGGTAACATATGTGATACGCCATTCATAAGCTGTGTATATATCTTGTGTCCAATTCCGCCGCCTTTCTTTGCTGATGTGCTTTCCTTCTTTTCAGAAGTTCCTGCCTTATATACAGGTGCATCTCCTGCAAGAGCTTTCTTTATAAGTTCATCTGCTTTATTAATTCCATCTGAAACCTGACACTCAATTACTTTCTTTCCATCAAATCTCTCCATTGGAACCTGTGCATCTGCCGCAACAATAATACACTCTGCCGATTCAATATCTGCATCTGTCAGTACATTCTTAGCTCCGCCAGAACCTCTTGTCTCAATCTTAATTGCACATCCAGCCTTAGCTGCTGCCTTCTCAAGTCCTTCTGCTGCCATGTAAGTATGTGCAATACCTGTAGGGCAGGAAGTAACTGCAAGAATCTTAGCCGGCTTATTGTCTTCCTTTTCAAGTCTTTCATCTATACTCTTGGCTTCTTCGTCAGCCCCATCTATGATTTCAATGAATTCCTCAGGGCTTCCTGCTTTCATAAGCTTTGCTACGAAATTCTCATCCATAAGAAGCACTGATAACTTACTTAATACATCAAGATGTACGTTATCCTTAGTATCCGGTGCTGCAATAAGGAAAAGAACCTTTACCGGCTCATCATCAAGCGATTCAAAATCAACTCCATCCTTAATAATCATTGCTGCAAGTCCTGGTGCATTAACAGCACTGCATTTGCCATGAGGAATTGCTATTCCTTCTCCTACACCTGTTGTACTTTCTTCTTCTCTTGCATATACTTTAGCCCTGTAGCTTTCAATATCATCAATCTTTCCGCTCTTTGCCATAAGTTCTACAGCCATATCAAGAGCCTCTCTCTTTGTCTTAGGAGCAGCATTAAGATTAATGCTTCTCTTATCAAGTAAATCTGTAATTCTCATAAAATACCTCCTTTACATTATCTCTTGCAGGTAACCTCTACCCGCTTTAATACCTCTGAAATCTCTCTTTTTGTTGCAAGATTTTCTGAAAATGCACTGGCACTTCCTGTTGCAACGCCCATTCTGAATGCATCTTCATAATTACATGTCTGAAGATATCCCGCCATAAATCCTGCAACCATTGAATCACCTGCACCTACTGAATTCTTAAGTTCGCCCTTTGGTGCATCTGCTTCATATACGTTTCCATGTTCATCAATAAGAACTGCGCCTTTTCCACCCATCGATATAAGCACATTGACAGCTCCCATATCCTGCAGCTTCCTTGCATATGGAATAACCTCTTCCTTAGATTCAAGCTTAACACCAAATATATCTCCAAGTTCATGCTGATTAGGCTTGATAAGAAATGGGTGATACTCAAGGACATTAAGTAAAAGCCTGCTTGTCGCATCAACTATAATCTTAACATCTCTTCCCTGTAGTCTTTCCATTATTCTTCTGTATATGTCGTCTGATATACATGAAGGAATACTTCCTGCAAGCACAAGAGCATCTCCACTTGAAAGTCTGTCAATCTTACTTACAAGAGAATGGAGATTATCTTCTGATATCTGAGGTCCCATTCCGTTAATCTCTGTTCCATCTATGTTCTTAATCTTCATGTTTATTCTTGAAAAACCATTATCAACCTGAATAAAATCTGTATTAATGCCATACTCTGATACCATGTCACATATCTGTTTTCCGGTAAACCCGGCTACAAAACCAAATGCTGTTGTATCAAATTCAAGATTATTAAGAACTATTGAAACATTAATTCCTTTACCACCTGGAAGCATATGCTCATATGATGTTCTGTTCGTCATCCCCAGTTCAAAACTCTTAACTTCCACTATATAATCCAGTGACGGATTAAATGTTACTGTATATACCATTGTCTCTCCTTTCTGGCTTCACGACCTTTTTGTTATAATTATAATACAATCACATCCATTCAAAATCAATCACACTCATTCACAAACTTTCAGATTATTTTTGTGCATTTTTCACAAATAAATGTCATAATTTGCGTTTCAAATATGCATTGTGTATTAATTCATATCTGTTAGTATCTGTAAAAAACAAAAAAATATGCCAGAACTTCAGATTTAACCAAAGTTCTGGCATATTATCAAATATATATTATTATATTAATGTTTTCCCTTAAGAAGTGGAGACAATGGCTTATATATAAGCATTGATATTCCGACATCTATAAGACCTTTAACTATTGTAAAAGGAAGATTAAAGCATATCAGACACTGAATAATTGATTTCATAGATGGAATTAAAGCCTGATACAGACTTAATATTACTGTTTCCGGCATTGCCAGCTTATAATACACTGGATACACTATAAAATAATTCGAGAACACACTGAATACACCCATTGCCACGGCACCGCATAAACCGCCAAGCAATGCTCCTGTCTTAGACCTTTTCTTCTTATAAACAATTCCTGCTGTAAACACGAATACGGAACCAAGTATAAAGTTAGAAAGTTCACCAACAAGCATGCTCTGTGAAGCCGCCAGATGTACAACATTCTTAATGAGACATATTATAATACCTGCCACTGGTCCGAGTGCATAAGCACCAAGCAACGCCGGAAGATCCGAAAAATCAAACTTGATAAATCCTGGCATAATAGGAATCGGTATCTCCAGATACATAAGAACTACTGCTACCGCTGAAAGCATACCCGTCACCGCTATCGTTCTCACATTACTCTTAGTATTAACATTACTCATTGCTTTTATTCTCCCTTATATTCTGTAATATTATTCTGCCTCCTTAAGGTGCATCTTTTTTGATGCATGCTCCATAGCTTCAACAAGAGTTCTCATATCACTAAGTATCTGTGTAGTTCTTTCTTCACCAAGTTCAGCAATAACATTACCATAATATTCTCTGTTATTGTCCTCTCTTTTTTTCAAGAAATCCCTTCCGGCATCAGTGAATACGAGATATGTACCATCTGTTCCTTTGCCATCATGTTTCCATAAAGCATAGCCCATGTCCTTAAGACTGCTTGCGATTGCCGATGTCTGTGGAATTGATATTCTCATAAATGAAGACAAATCCTTAAGATATGTCTTATCCTTGCCATCAATACAATCTTTCTCCATTACCTTGAGTGCAATATAATCTGCCAGCTCAAGACCATTGTAAAAATTTTTTCTTCTCTCCTTATCCATCAGGAACCTCTGAAATATAAGTTCTGTAGATAATTCGAAGCTTTCAAAACTATTGTTCATGCCCCTATCTCCTCTCTGTTTTAAAATAATGATTCGATAGATTTATATTATCAGAAAAATCCTTATATGTCTGTATAACAATCATGAACAATTATTAAAAAGTTATAAACTGCTATGGATTACAGCATTCTGCCGCTGTATATCCTGCGCTGATAAGTTCTTCCTTTTCCGCATTAGAATATAATATATTTCTGCTTCCAATCTTTTCTGCATTCTCACAATCAGGTGTATGAATCATCATTGTGCCATTATTAATTACATATTGATAATCTCTTGTGACTTTGGCAAGATTAAGATATTCGCCTGTATATGTTGACTTTCCTGTCGAATAATCAAAGCTGATACCCGGCTGGGCATTATATAAAAATACATTAAAGCATATGCCTGCTCCATCATCCTCAACCGAATATGCCTCCATAAGAACTCCTCTGCACATAAGCTCATCACTCTTATATATAGGAGTAACCCTTAACATTACATGATTAGATGTCCTCTCAATATATCTTGCAATTCTGACCTCATATACATTCATATTATTACTCATAAATGGACTGGCTGCAATAATATTTCTTTTTTCTGTGTAAGCACCACTTAAAAATCTTGCAATACATGAAGTTCTTTTCTGGCTGTATCCGTCACCGTCTATACAGTCATACTTCTCACTGTTCCAGCCCGTAGGATAATTATCCCCCAGTCCGTCCTTTTTCTCATCTTCTTCAGGCATAGTCTCAGTTCCTATACATCCCATAGTTGATGAAACTCTTTTAAGAGTATCCAGAGCCGCATACTTAACATATGCTTTTTTTGTCAGCTCTTTCTCTGTAAAATACGGCTTATTACCGTTAACCTCTACATATGCCTTAGTTCCATCATATTGCTGTACATTTTCATAATCAAACTGCACACTCTTGGTAATAGCATCACCTGATGAAATATTATTAAACAGCTTATATCCGCCAAATACTATCAACGCAAATATCGCTAATCCAATTATTACTTTTTTCATTCCGTATCACCCTTCTTCATTCCAGGTATCTGTGCCAGAATAACTGCTGCAAACACAAGCACGCAGCCTGTTATTTCTCTTGGCTTTAATACCTCTCCAAGTACAATCCATCCCGCAAGCACCGCAAACACTGACTCAAGACTCATCACAATAGACGCAACTGACGGCTGTGCATACTTTTGTCCAACCATCTGAAGCGTATACGCAATACCGCTTGATAAAACACCCGCATAAAGTATCGGAACCAGTGCCGCTTTAATTCCTGCAAATGTAACATTTTCCGTAAACATCATAACAAATGCTGAAATAATTGCAATAACTATAAACTGTATACAGGACATTTTCATGCTGTCTGCACTTGAAAATTTATCAATAACAAGAATGTGTATTGTAAAACATATTGCTCCTAAGAACACAAGCACATCGCCAAGATATATTCCTGATACTCCGCCAGACATGCACAAAAGATACATTCCTGCAACACATCCTGTAACAGAAACTCCTATTATCCAGTGCATTTTCTTGCCCATAAAAACCGAAACCACTGAAACCATAACAACATATGTTGCTGTTATAAATCCTGCCCTTCCTGATGCCGCAACACCTTGTGGATACACACTTATTCCATACTGCTGGAATGTCATTGCTGCAAAAAGAACAATTCCGCATATTATGCCTGCACCCAGTGGCCATGTCTGTAAACGACTGTTATTCTCTGTATTAATCACTTTTCCTGAATTATTTCTTTTATCCAACACATTTTTAATTACAATTACGACTGCCAGAAACAGTGCACCGACTATAGACCTTGCAGCATTAAATGTAAATGTCCCAACTGCTCCCGCACCACTTGTCTGTGCAACAAATGCCGTCCCCCAGATAAATGCAGCAAGAAGCAGTATCAGGCTTCCCTTTATATTATTCATTACTCTTACCCTTATTAATATATTTGATACCTGTAAATGCACCTATAAGAATAACAAAACCTACAATAAGAGGAATAACAGGATTCTGTACAAATCCTGCAATAACATATGTCACGCAAGAAATAACTGCAACCACAATTACATATGGAAGCTGTGTAGACACATGATTCATATGATTACACTGTGCTCCTGCCGAAGCCATAATTGTAGTATCTGATATTGGTGAACAATGGTCTCCACAGACAGCTCCAGCCATACATGCTGAGATTGATATAATCATCATTGTATGGTTCGTTCCTGAAAATGTATTTACAACAATAGGAATAAGAATTCCAAATGTTCCCCACGATGTTCCTGTTGCAAAAGCAAGGAATACCGCAACCAGAAATATAACTGCCGGCAGAATACTTAACCAACCGCCCGATACTCCTTTTACAAGTCCGGCAACAAACTCCTTAGCGCCCAGACTGTCTGTCATTGCTTTGAGTGTCCATGCAAATGTAAGAATACCCGGAAGTCCGAGGATGATATGTCCACCTGTCCCCACATTGTGCGTTCTCCGGCAGACGGTCTTACTTCTTACGTCTTGTTTGAGACTCCGCAGGCTCTGCCCGACGGT